>ULRI01027198.1_pt1 | contig 15212 bp, 9 predicted proteins | sample 1955291 | NCBI WGS metagenome assembly ULRI01 (sample SAMEA4835678, study PRJEB28245) | human gut metagenome | biome: gut microbiome; material: fecal sample | place: Denmark | collected 2008
CATATAAGTCGGAATAATCTGTCCCGGAATAATAAGTCCTATCACAAAAAACGTAATGATCTTCTGACTTACTTTTGTATTTCGTCTCTGTAATACAAATGCTGCCAATGCAGAAAACAGAACAATCAAAAACACTGATAGTAATGTCACGATGCAACTGTTTCTGAATGCATGCACCACACCGGTCTCCATAACTGCACGATAATTTTCAATAATGTTCCACTGTTTTGGCAATGCCAGTCCCATCTGTGCCGCTTCTTTTTTATTTTTAAAAGAATTCAGTACAATCATTGCAAAGGGGACCAGCATTAACAGACTTAATGCAAAGCCAAACAAAGTTCGTAGAATGTGCGTATGCTTTTTTGCAGGTGTTCTCATACTTCCACCTCCTTACGGGAGATAAAGCGGTTCGTCGGCAGTGCAATCAGCAATACAAAGAATGTCAGAATCATGCTGGCTGCACATCCCCGTCCATAGCTGCCACTGCTGAAAGAGGAATAAATCAGCGTTCCGAACACGCTGGTCGCATTACCGGGACCGCCATTCGTCAGTGACTGTATGATATCAAAAACTTTTAATCCACCTACTACGCTGATAACGACCGCATTATTCAACGCGGGCATGATCAGAGGTATTGTCACAGACCGAAGCTGCTGCCAGTAGGTCGCGCCATCCAGCTGTGCTGCCTCATAATAGGTCTTGTCAATAGATTGCAGTCCTGCCAGGAAAATAACCATGGTGTACCCAGTCCATTTCCATATTTCTACAAACGCGCAGGAGAAAATGGCAATCTTCGCATCTGTAAGCCAGTTGTGCATTAGCATATCCAGCCCCATCGCACTCAATGTCTGGTTGATTAATCCGGAAGGATGCATCATAGACCGGAACACCAGTCCCACAGCAACGTTATTCAGTACCGCCGGAAGGAAGAAAACTGTTCTCATATAGTTCACGCCATGAAAACGTTGATTCACCAGCAGCGCTAATGCCATTCCGAAGATTACTTTTCCTAAAGTCGTTACCGCTGCAAACAGTAACGTATTCTTGATAGCAATGCTGAAATAAGGATTCCGCAATACCGTTGCATAGTTTTCAAGGCCTGCAAATGTAATCGTGGATAATTTAAAAGATTTTACATTAAAAAACGATAACAGCAGACCTGACAGTGCAGGCAAAACAAACAGCAGTGCATAAACCAGCAATGCAGGCAGCATAAGATAATAAGCATATGGACTCTTCAAATGTCCTCGTAATTTTTTCGTCTGTCCCAAGAGTTTTCTCCTTATATTGTCCATGTTTTATAAAAATAACTGGAGTGCAAGCACTCCAGTTATCCATTCTCATCCAATGTTATCTGGCTCTAATTCCAGTTAGGATCATTGGCTGCTTTTGCATTATCTGCGGTATCACTGTCTAACAGGCTGATGACCTGATCAATATCCATACCACCTGCCAGATAATCCTGTACATGGATATGATAATCACCATAGCCATATACATTACCGTTCTGCCATACTTCCATGCTGTTTCCTTTCAGCATCTCATCATAAAGAGTCTGATATGCTTCCGGAAGTTCACAACTTACTTTCTGATTCAGGTAGATTCCGGGCTGTGCTGTAGCATAAATCTGCTGAGCGGTAGAAGAAGCCAGGAAATTCAGCACTTTTTCACCTAATTCCTGATCCTTGCATGCAGAAGTCATAACAACGGAACCGGGCATGGAAGAGCAGGTATAATTCTTCTCATACAAAGGTAAGATAAAGGATCCAATCTTGTCTGCGGATTCCGGATACTTGCTGGCAATCTCATCATATACCCAGGTACCATTGCAATACATACCGGCGGTACCTTCTGCCAGTGCAGTCTGTGCCATATCATAGGTATCTGACAGGAAGCTGCTGTTAACATATCCCTTGTCTACCATTTCTTTGGACATAATGATTGCATCTTTAAAATTTGTGGCATCGGAATAATGACGTTTATTCGTATTCATTTCATTCCAAAATTCTGTATAAGAAAGTCCGCTTTCCACAACATCTTCGTTGAATCCAAAGTGTGTGATACACTGCAGTGTCCAGGTATCTGCTCCGGAATAATATAAAGGTGTCACACCGATTGCTTTCAGCTTTTCACAGCAATCAAGGAACTCGTCCCATGTAGTGGGTGCTTTTTCAATTCCCGCTTCCGCAAATACATCCTTATTGTAGAAAATACCTACCAGTGAAGTGGAATCCATAGGAACTGCATAAAGCTGTCCGTTATAAATATAATGTCCTTCCTCCAGCTGATCCTGACTGTATTCAGACATATCTACATTTTCGAGAGGGACGATCTGATCCAATACGCCGGCATTGTGATCCAGCCACTTCGGTCCATAGGTTTGTAACAGATCCGGGAGATCACCGGTTGCAAACTTAGCTCTTACAAGTTCTTCACCTTCGCCGCCTCCTGCGATAATGTCAATCTTTAATCGGAAGCCCAAATCATCGGCGTTCTGATCAATATAATCTGACAGTGCCTCCCAACCGGATTTATACCAGTCGGTGAAAGTCAACATGGTAACGGTAGGCACCTCTGTATCCGTTTTTGCCTGCTCCGTCTTTGTCTCTGTTCCCGCGGGCTGTGTACTCTCCGATGTAACTGCATCCTGAGTGTTTCCACATGCTGCAAGAGATGTTACCATCATAGTTGCCAGTGCTAATGCTATACCCTTTTTCATGATAATCCTCCTTGTAAAAATATATTTGAGTGGTTCCTCATGATTTGATTATAGTGGAGTGAGTACTTATCAAAATTGGATTCTTTTGTGAAAAAATTGTACTTTTTATTCCTCTGTCTTCCGATATTCCTTCGGTGTCATCCCTGTATACCGTTTAAATATTCTGGCAAAATACGCATCGTCCTGAAATCCGGTCATACGTGCGATCTCTTTATTGCTGTACCTGTTCTCTTTTAGCAGTTCCTTCGCTTTTTCAATCCGGTAAGCACACAGGAAATCCGAAAACCCTATATTCAGATCCTCCTTAAACAGCCTGCTCAGATAAGAAGCACTGATTCCTATGGCATCCGCAACGGTACTTTGGGATATCTCCTGCGCATATTTTCTGTGAATGATACCAATTGCCTGTTCCACATAAGGAGATTCGGGGCTTTGTGCATGACTCTGTGCAGCTTCAAAAGCATTTTTCATAATACTCTGAAACCATTTCTCAGCTTCCTGCAAATTCTTAAAGCTCCGAAAAATCTGTTGTGGATTCACAGGATCAAAAAATCTGTTCAGATCAATATCTCTCTCAATCCATGCACGTTTCAATGTACTCAATAAATCCAAAAAGAAATTCTGTAAAGAATCTACGGTCGGCTGCATTGTTCCCAACTGTTTGAATATATCATTCAACAGTACTTCCGCTCCTTCCCGGTTATTCTGGCGGATTGCAGATACCATCCGTCCTTCCCGTGCTGCATCAAATACAGATAATATATCTAACGGGACTGCGTTTTTCTGCGGTCCGACAGCCTCCGGAAAAAAGCGATTTTCGTACACTTTTTCCGCTCCAAGATAAGATTGCGGGATGTTCAGTATTGATCCTGCAACTTCTCCCTCATATAAACTAACTTCCAAATTCAGATAGGTTTTCAGACAACTGCTGATTCTTGTCTGTACTTCCCGAAAAAGTTCACTCCTTGCCAGATAACTATAAATATTTTCATAATCCATCATAAAAACATATTTCTCGTCCGAAACATGACAGCAGATTCCCATCCGATAATCCTGCAAAATCTCATCAATAATATTTAAAATTGCATACTCCCGCAGATAGGAAGAAATTACATTTTCTTTCCTTGGCTGAACCATTATGATGACCGCTGATACATTTTTCATAGCGATTTTTCGTCCCAGCACACCGGAGCGAAACCTGATCTCCTCTTCGCTGTGATAACACCCGGAGAAAAGATTCATCATAAAATTCCTCCGAAGTGCCACCTGATTGTCCGCGGTAATGGAATCCTCACCTTTCCCAGAATTCTTCCCCGTTTCTTCTGCTTTGGACAATGCCTGCACTAATACCTTTTCATCCAGTTCATGTTTTAAAATATAATCAATTGCTCCGTTTTTTAATGCCTGTCGCACATAATCCAGGTCATCGTAGCCGCTCAGCATGATCATTGAGATCTCAGGATGTTCCCTTTTAACTTCTTTCTGCAATTCAAGACCATCCATCTGTGGCATTTTAATATCTGATATGATAACATCCGGCTCTGTCATCTCTATCTGATGTAACGCCTGATCCCCATCTGCTGCCTCTGCTATTATCATATATCCTGCATTTCTGCACTTTTCTGATGTCTCAAGCAATCTTTTCAGATTTGTCCTTACAAGAAAATCATCATCTACAATCATTATTCTCATCGTATTTTTCCTCCTCATCCTGACTGCTCCTGGGAAGAATGATTTCCACGGACGTCAGCAGATTCTCTCCAGATACAATCCGCATTTCCGCTTTTTCTCCATATAACAGATTCAATCGTCTCGATATATTCTGCAAGCCGATATGTTTCGATGCGCCTCCGCAATAATGCTGCTGGCACAATAATTCCGGTGGAAATTCCGGTCCGCTGTTCCGTACCAGTATATGAAGTTCCTCCTCTTCTCCATATACCCTGATCTGTACCATACCTACCGACTGTTCCTTCGAGATTCCATGCTGCAATGCATTTTCCACGATTGGCTGTATCAGCAGTTTTGGCAATACACATCCTTTTACCGAATCTTCAATGGAAATACTATAGGTCAGTTTCCCGGCATATCTATACTGCTGGATATCCAGATAATCCTGTAAATATTTTTCCTCCTCGACAATACTGATAAATTTCCGAGCATCCAAATTCAAATGAAGCATTCTCGATAACGCATCTGAAACTGTCTGGATATTCTCTACCCCCTGCATAATAGATAGCACCTTTATAGTATGCAATGTATTATACAAAAAATGGGGATTGATCTGTATGGACAACATTTCAATCTCAGAAATTCTCTTTTCTTCCTCCACCTTGCGAATATTTGTAATCAGATCCCTGATTCTCTCCAACATAGTCCGAATCTGTTGATATAAAATTCCTACCTCATCCCTACGTTTAATAGATATCGGCAATTCCAGGCAGTCATCACCAATCTTCTCCACTGCTCCCGTCAGTTTGCGAAGATCTTTTGTCAGATAATAAGAGACTACAAAAGCAATTAAAGCAAACACAATGACAAATAAGATCACCATAACCGTCATCTGATTCCTGACCCGCAAAAAACCAGCGAGAACTGTACTCTGCTGTACCACACCTACGATTTGCCACGGTGCAACTTCCGAAGTAGTATAAACAACCAGCCAGGTCACCCCGCCCTGTCTTTTTGTGAAAGTTCCATCTCCTTCCGGTATGGAATCACAGAAATCCGATACATTTAAGAAATTCGTTTCTTCCGGGCTGTACACAGTCTCTTTGGTATCTCTGTCAAATACATAAAGTGAATATCCTTTCATTTCCCGGATATCAAATATCGTCTCCAACAAGCTGCTCTTGATGTCAGCTTTGATAACTCCCACAATCCGGCTCCCATAAAATACAGGACGAACAATTGAAAATACATAGCTGTTTTTGGGAGACGGCTGTTTTTCTGTATACGCCCGTGGTGTCAGATACACTACATCTTTCTCCCCGTTTTTTATGCTCTCGAACCATTCCGTATCCGCCACTTCATCATAGGGTGTCGTAATTCCATAGGTACAGGTTCTTCCATCCAGCCCATAGATTGCCATTCCATTCAAATACGCCTTAAAATTGCACCGGTTAAATAAATAATTCTGTGCCGACTGTCTGGACGCAACCTGCATATTCGGTTCCGAAGCCGTCAGGAACTGAACAATACTGTCATTCTGCGTTGTCCGGACTTTATTTGAAATAAACGCAGTTGTATAATCAATCTCCCGCAATTTTTCATCAAACATTTCATTCAATGTTTCAATCACCGTATCCATATGTTCTTCTGCTGTTTCCACGGCTTCTTGGGTAAAACTCCGATACCATGCTATTGTACTGACCGCACAAAACAATAGTAACAACGAGACCATAATCATCAGAACACGCATTGTGAAACTGTGTATTATTTTCATTCTACGCACCTCCCGGACATGCTTTCTCTCTTATCATAATACAGGAAAAACAACCGGTCAAAGTATAGTAATTTTTTAAAATAGAACAAAATAATCCAATTTTGTAATGGAAATATTCTTGTAAAATATACAAATCAGAAGATTGGTAATAAAGAACGATTTGAAAGGAAGACATGATTATGGGAATATTGACACGTATTTGGGAAGGGAATTTCGTATATCAGGAGCCGATCTGCTTTTCTGAAGATGCTGAAGGACACATTGCCGGTGGTCAGTTACTCTATCAACCGGAACATATTTTGTCTGTCACATCCTTTGACGGCAGTGTCTTTTATGAAGAGGGGACAGATTACATACGGGAAGATTCCAGGCTGATCCTTACAGAGCATTCCCGCATTCCCATTCTTTCCCGTGACATTTACTGTAAACCCTTTACCGGAGTTCCCGAGACAGCATGGGTCCGTCTACCGGATGGAGAACATTACATGGAAGTCGTCTCCGATGTATACCGCTGGCAGATACTCGTTACGTATACACATAAAACTGTCTGGGACAGTTTTTCTCCAGTCGACAGTTCTTCTCTTCTGCCGCAGAGTATGCAAAAATTACAGAATGGTGGAGATTTTCATTTAGTATTTTATGGAGATAGTATTACTGCTGGCTGGGAAGCCAGCGGTTGCAATGAATCTGCAATAGATATGGTCACTTTGGAAGATTATCATGTTACTCTCTGGCACGCCCCTTATCAGCCCGCCTGGGCAGAGCTTGTCAGCAACAGCTTACAACACCGCTATCCGCAAAGTAATATTATAAAAAAGAATCGGGCTGCCGGAGGCTCCACCGTACAATGGGGCGTGGAAAATGCAAAAGAACTGGTATGTCCCTGCAATCCGAATCTTGTGATATTAGGTTTTGGAATGAATAGTATGCAGGAACCTGCTGAAATTTACAAGACAGCTATTCTGTCCATTATTCAAACGATTCGGAGTGAACATCCCGACTGTGAATTTCTGCTGGTATCTCCTATGATTCCGAATCCGGAGATACGCGGCTTCCAGCATAATCAACTTCCAGCGCAGCAGGATGCTCTTTATCAGATTGCCGCAGAATTAAAAGGTATCTGTGTGGCTCCGGTGCACTCCATGTTCCGCGAGCTTGTCGCCCATAAAAAAAATTATCTGGAGTTAACCGGAAATTGCATCAATCATCCGAATGATTTTTCAATCCGGGTATACGCACAAACGATTCTAAGTGTATTGGGGTGCTGATAACGCACCCCTTTATTTAATGTTGTCCTGCTACGGCAACACATTTTTACATTACTGCACCCCAATCACATAATCATAACTATAGGTGTGCACATACAACCGACCATCCTTCTCTGCCATGAGGTCCGGCATCTTTTTCAAGGACAGGCGGTCGATCACTTCTCCGGTGTTTTTATCCAGCTGGTAGAGGTAATCATCCTCTGCGGTAAAGCCATAGCCACAGAAGATCACGTCCCCTTTCACGAGGAAGTTCATGCTGTTGTAGGTCTGGTCGGCGCTTCGCCACAGCAGCTTCTCATTTTCCAGATCATAGGCAAACATAAAACAGGTGTCCGGCTGGGCATAGCCGTTCATTACCGAAGCCCCATAGAAGATCCCGTTCTCAAGGCGGGCGTTGTTGCCGTTGACGTACCATTTGTCTGTGGGATATTCCAGTACATACAGGCAGTTCTCACCGTCGAAAATGCTCAGTTTTCCTTCGTCCCACTGATAGGTATAATTTTCGTCATAGAAGCAGTCCCAGTTCTCACCGATCATGGGGAGCGAAACATCCTCTGCTGCGTTATACCACTCATACGCCATGGTGACATTGTTGTTCGTCTCGGACAAAATCTTCAGGGAATAGGGTTGCGCAGGTGTCCCCTCCGGGTGAAATTCTGCGATTCCGGTGAAGTCTATGGTAATTTCTTTGGGTGCAGCCGGATTTTCCTGTGCTGTGGTTTCCTGCGGAACCTCTGTCGTAACAGACGCTGTCTCTGTGATAGTCTCCGCAGATGTCTCTGCCACCGGCTCTGTTGGCTGCTTCTCCGCCGTCGTATTCTCCAAAGCACTCGTTTCCCCAGCACCACATCCCGTCAACAGACAGGCAGTCAGCGCCAATGCTGTTAATTTATATCGTTTTTTCATAATATACCCTCCTTCTGGCACTTATCCACTCAGATCCTCAATTTTCCATCAATAATACGCTCTTATAATCCTGTTGTCCATCAAAAGTTTCTGCTGTCAGCTGTTTCTCGGTGATGACTGTGACTTTCCCCTGGAATACCGTGAACCAGTAGATGGTTCCCTGTACGGTGTCTACATACTGCCAGATCTCCCAGGGATTATCCCCCGCGGGGGTAAGCAACGTCAGCGAGCCACCGGCATCGGTAACGATCTGCTGTACTTCCTCCAAGGTAGTCTCGTCCACAGTAAATCTTTCATCACGGCTGCTGCCGGTCTGGATCGTAAGTGCGCTCAGTCCACCTGTTTCATCAAAATAGCAGCGATATCTACTGTCTTCGATATTGATTCCGTCGTCTTCTCCGCCGACATAAAATTGCAGTCCTGCATCCGTACACAGCGACCGGACATCCTCTCTGGACATTCCCCATGTAAATTCCGCCAGGATCTCCCGGTTATACTCCGTGGAGTAGACAGCTGCCCGCACCGGCACGAATTCAAAAGACGCCCGGTGGGATCCCGCCTGGTGCAAATCCCCATCCACTACTGTCGTCACGGAATCTTTGCCCAGATTCTCTCCGGCAGCCAATAAGGTTCCGTCCTGCAGCAGCGCAAAGTTATCAAAAGTATACGAATGCACTGCCCAGCTAAAGTTCTCCAGTTCCGTATCGATTCCGTCGTCGTTTTGCCGGATTGCCTCCAGCCATACCATGCTGACATTTTCCAGCACCTTCTCCGGTGCCCAGACAAAGTCATGGACATTCTCACTCTTCGCGACACCGCATTGTCCGAAGATGTTCAGTCCCCACATGTATAAGTCGCCGTTCTCCGTGATCGCCGCACCGTTCCACGCACTGATATCCACATAGACACAGTTCTCCAATACCTTATGTGGCTCCAGGTACATCATTTTCACCGGATTGTCCGGATTCTCCTCCACTGTCCAGTAAGCATCGTAATCGCTGCCGTAGGTGCTTGTGGTTGTCCGCATCTGTCCCCACCAATAGACGCTTCCGTCCTCCTGTAATGCAACGATGGCTTCTCTGCCGGCTCTGGCATATTGCACATTCTCCATCAGCAGCACCGGTGTGCACACACGGTCATTATCATCATCGCTATACACCTGTTTCACAGAGTCTTTACCTAACAGAAGTCCTGCCATATTCAGCCCCATCCCGTAAAGCTTTCCATCGTCCGTCAGATAGATGCAGAAATTGTTATTCAGGTTAGCGTCCACAGAGACCACATGATCCGCGATCCGAACCGCATCCATTTTCCCCAGGTCCAGATCCGTCTCGTAGCTGCCGTTTCCCAGCTGTCCGTTTTGATTATAACCGCTGCCCCAGAGGACACCGTCTGCATCAATATAATAATGATTCCATGCCGTGACACGGTCGGTGATATACTGTTCCACGATTCGAAGCGGGCTGCTTATCTGCAGATCCTCCGCCCGGCGGATATAGAATGTCGGCAGATCCTTTTCTTCCTCTGCATCGCTCTCCGCCGTCACACTGTCAGCAGTCTCTCCTGCGGCATTTCCTGCCTCCGGCTCCTGCTCCGTTACGGCACCTTTCTGTGTCAGTAATATCAATGCCACCACGACACACAGCTCCACTGCCAGCGCTGCAAGTTTCCCAGCGGTCTTACGTCCTTTCAAAATATGCCGGATCCTGCCCTTGATGTCACCTTCATCGAAGCACACCGGTGCCGCGAAGATCCTGCGTGCAGTCGTGTCGACCGCCATGTATAACAGTGCGGTGGCATATTCCTGTCTGCCCTCCGGCTCCAACTGCTCCGTCACTGCCTCGTCGCAGGCTTTTTCCATATCGCAGCACAGCAGGTAATACGCCAGCCATACCACCGGGTTGACCCAATGCACAATACTGATCAGGTATGCCAATATTTTCCACAGATAATCCAGGCGGCGCAGATGCATCCGCTCATGCTGCAGCACGCAGTCATAGAATTCCGGATTCATCTCCACCGGCAGATAGATCTGCGGTCGCAGGATCCCGAATACCATCGGTGTACGGATCCCGTCCACGTAACGTACGCCCTCCTCTCCGGGGAGACATTCCGCCAGACGGCGTTTCATTCTTATATACGAAAAAATAAAATACGCGAGAAAGCAGGGGATTCCTGCCAGCCACAGGCATTCAACTGCAAATATTACCCGCAAAAAGGTAGCCGATGCGAAAAATGCGGCTGCCGTGCCGGTGGACTGTACATCCGGTGCCGGAAGTGCGCTCGATTCCGATCCGCGGTTCGTACTCTGTTCTATCGTTACATCCGTTCCTACAGTTGTCTGTCCATGCACAGCATTATTCTCCGGCAGGGTACTCTGCCCTGTCATAGTGCCCTTCTCCGGTAAGGTATTCTGCCCCGGCACGATGCTCGTCCCCAGTCCCGTTACCACTGTCGGTCCATCCGCGCTCACCGCCACTACCATCGACTCCGGCTGTGCCCACCAAAATCCATGCGCATTCTCGATCTTCCAGGGAAATATAAGATAGAAAAAGACGATTCCCCACAGCAGCACACAGTACCGGTAGGAGATCCGCAATCCCCGGAATACCATCCGCAGAAGCAGCACGATCCCTATGATAATACTTCCCTGAAGACTCATTCTGACCAGTATCTGCATCATTGCCATTACTGTCATTCCTTTGCTCCTCCATTATTTTCGATGATTTTCTTCAGCTCCTTGATCTCTTTCTTAGACAGCTTTTTCCGGGAAGTAAATGCCGCTACGAAATCCGGCAGAGATCCTGCGAAAGATTCCTCAATGATCTCCTCGCTCTGTCTCGCCTGGAACATCTGCTTCGACAGCAGCGAAGTAACGACACCGTTCTCACTGATAAATATCCCCTTCTGGCAAAGGCGCCGCAAGACTGTATAGGTCGTGGATTTCTTCCAGTTTAACTCCTGCTCGCACAGCTTCACCAGTTCCCCGGAGGAGACCGGCTCATGCTCCCAGATGATCTCCGCAAAACGCATCTCAACAGCACCCATGGTATATTCCGACATTGCAATTCCTTCCTTTCTGTTCTCGTTGTATCTATGATGTCTTATAACGCAAAATGGTTTACAAGTTGTAACGTTTTTATGTTACATCCTGTAAACCATTTCTGTCAATGCCTATTTTTTATCTGCTAAGGTAAAAGTTTCTCTTATACTGGAAACTTTTTTTATTTTTATCAATTGTTTCCAGTATAAGTTTTATCACCCACCATATGGCATCAAGTCATTAAAAGTCGCCCAAGCCTCCTCGGCAGTGTAATCCGCCAGCTTAAGCCACCCGGTGACACCATTCTCGGTCTCCACGCAGAGCCACTGTCTGCCGGCATCCAGATAAAGGAAATAGACTCCGTGATCTGCGTTGATGGTAAAGCGTTCGCTGCCGGCATCCGGAGTCCGGCAGACTTCCAGATCCTTATTGAGTCCGTGCAGGACCGCCTGCTCCGGCAGATCATAGCGGTCTGTGGGGATCTCCGCCAGCCTTCCGTCACTTCCGATGCGGTACACAATCCGCAGATTTTCCTTCTGTAACGTATAATCATAGGGCTGGTTGGTGATGATCTGGCCGTTTTCCACCCAGATCTCCCGGATATCCTGCGCGAAGCTTCCTACCTCCTGTAATTCCCCGTTCTCATAGCTGAACAGGAAACTCTCGCACTGTCCGAACTCGTCCCTACGCATCAGTGCCAGTAATATCTGTCTGCCATCAGGAGTGAAGGCGTAAATGCTGTTTCCCAGATTCTGTGCCGTCCGCGTCTCGCCTCGCATGGTATTCACCGCAAATATATATTGATCCAGCGGCGAATGATCCACTTCGTTTACTGCCTGTGCCATTCTCGAACGCAACAGAAGCTTCTCTGCTGTTCCGTCCCCATCCAGATCCAGCAGTGCATAAGTCTCCTGTGCCGCCCGTTCGGACAGATCAAAGACAACTCCCACATTCGTCAGAATGTCCTGTCTCTGTGCTGCTGCATAGGCATCCGCTTCCTCCGCTGTCAGATCTGCCGCCACCTTTCCGTCCCAGACCGGCTGGCTGGACAGAAGCGGAAGTTTCATCTGTGCGGTTCCGCTGCTCTGACTCAGGATCCAATAACCGTCTTCCGCAGTAAGCATGTCTGCGGAGAAATCCTGCGCCCCCGACGGCAGCTTCCAGTCCGTGACCCCGTTTTCTCCGGTCTGTCCCGAAGTATCATATTCCCGGATCGTGTCGATCCAGATGTCCAGATCTCCATCCTGATAATCAGAAGCTGCAAAATAGTACAATCGGACACTAGCCTGTTGCTTCAGATAAGCCATCTCCTGTCTATAACTGTCAGACGTATAGTAATTTCCCACATTCTGGTAAACCGTGGAACGTCCCTCTGCCGCACATCCCGGCGCTATATATCCCGGAACCATACAATTTAGTCCGGCGTCGTCCCCTGTGGCCGCATAAATACCGTAGCTGGAGACCTGATAAGTAGCAGCAACATCCGCAAAAGATCCGGGGGATACCTTTACATACACCCATTTTTTCGACAGTTCTGCCACGGTAGCCCAATCTTCATCCCTGGGTCCGTATTCCGCATAGACCACTCTGGCCTGATTTTCTCCGTCCAGAGGACCGGTAGAATGCCGGCCTTTACTGTCGATGTCTCCCAGTGACAGCAGCCAGATCTGGCTGCTCTCCTCCGCAAATACCATGGGAATGTCTATGGTGGAACCATCGGCAAAGGTATACTGCACCTTCGCCACTGCTCCCTCCCCGGGACGATTCGAATCCTCCTGATAAAAATAATACTGCCTCCCGGCTTCATAGAGCAGTTCCGTCATTTCCCCGCTGCCACCCTGCAGATTCAGCAACGTTTCCGCAGCCTTCACCGGATCCTTGTAGGTCTCATGGGCAACGGCATCTCCGTCTAAAATCCGCTGATGCAGTTTCCGCGCCGCGACACCATCGTAGCCAAGATACTGAATGCCGTCCTGTCCGGCAAAAGACCGGGTATCCTCCAAGGCAGCCACATCAAACAGGGCACTGAACTCTTCCCTACTGTGGATACCCTGCTCAAATACCGTCAGCCATTCCGTTTTGGCAGCCTCATAGTCCACTTCACCCGCCGTTAAATCCCCTTCCGCTGTTTCATCCGACGTTCCTGTCATGTCTGTCGCTTCTGTCGCATCCGCCCCGGTCTCCGTATCATTATCCGCATTTACTGCATCTGTTCCACCGCCAGGGTTGCTACACAGGCATACCACCAATATCACAAGCACCGCTGCCGCACCAATCAGCATCCAGAACGGCGGCTTGCGGTAATCCAGTACATGACGAATACGATTCTTCACATGGTCTTCGCCAAAAGATAAAAGTGCGCAGATGGAACCGCCCCGATAGCGTTTCCATTCCCCACCGGAAGCCTCTTCCAACAGGGTATAGGAATAGATTTTCTTACTCTCCTCCCCGAGAAGCTTCACAACTTTTTCATCACAGGACATCTCGCAGTCCATATTCATCAGATAAAATGCCAGCCACACCAGCGGATTGAACCAGTGGACACAGCAGATCAGCAGAGCTGCCGGTTTGAAAAGATAATCCCTGCGCTGCAAATGCACTCTCTCGTGGCACAGCACAACGTTTCTGCTCTCAGGATCTAAGCCCGAAGAGAGATAGATTACCGGATGGATCAGCCCCATGACGAAGGACAGATGCCCACCGTCGATCTCGCAGATCCCAGGTTCCACCTGCCTGACACTATTGTCAGATCTACGAATCCGATGACGCATGCGCAGATAAGAATAAGCATGATATCCTAGGAAGCCAAGCATTCCTGCCAACCATACCATGGATAATACACGGAACCACACCGGGTATGTCCATGCGCGGGCGTCAGTACCCGTTCCGGCAGATGTTCCCGAAATCACTGCATCTGTTCCACTGGCTGCCACCCCTGCAACCGTAGCTCCACTTTCTGTTCTCGCAGTTCCCAGGGAAAAATCCTGCGTGCCGTCAGCGTTCATGACAGTATTGTCATTTCCACCAGCCATCGTTTTTTCTGCCGTCTGGCTGTCCGGTACTTCCTCTGCATCGTACTCCCGCCACAGCGCATCCCCGTTATTCTTCATAGCGTTGCCCTCGGTAAGATCACGATAATCCGCACCCGTTGTCTGCTGCCCTGACGTCATCTCTGTCCCCACCGACAACAATCTCTCCGGGATCAGGCTGATTCCCGTCTCCGGCAATACCGGACAGCACAACCGTACAAACACGATTCCCCATAACAGATAGGAGCACCATTTTGGTGCTTTTTGCAACAAAAGTCTGGCGAGGATCACCAGCAGCACACAGTATCCTCCCACCAGACTTAAGTTCCATACACCGTCAAATATTCTGTAGATATTCTCACCCATAAGCCCCTCCTGTCCTGCCCCCCGGCAAGGCATAGTCGATGTTTTATAGACTCTTTGTAATTATAGTCTACATTCTACCGACCCATCTGTCAAGTAAGAAATCTGTTGCAAACAAAACTTACTTCTGCACCGCTTCCATCAGACGCTCCTGCCAGTCATAGAAAGCCTGGCCGTCCACCAGGCAGCGTTCGTCCTCACCTATCCATAATCCCTGTTCTTCCGACGCGTAGCGAAAGGTCCTTGTCTCACCGTCTGCATAGACAAACTGAAAATATCCCACACCTTCCACCATCTCTTCCGGCGGGATCGGATCTGACGTCACTTTTCCGGAAAGCTGTATAAATTCCTGCCACAGCTGCTCTACGGTATCGACATCTTCCACATAATCGTAATCCTCTGCACAGAAGCTGCAACCGATCTTCTGCGGGCACTCCTC
>ULRI01050501.1_pt1 | contig 15103 bp, 10 predicted proteins | sample 1955291 | NCBI WGS metagenome assembly ULRI01 (sample SAMEA4835678, study PRJEB28245) | human gut metagenome | biome: gut microbiome; material: fecal sample | place: Denmark | collected 2008
TAATAAGCAATACGTGACAGCATGATAATTTTTGATGTGCGAAGTTTGAGCAACTCATAAAAACCATCCATAAACGCAGATTTCTGCGCATCGTACCACGATAGAGAATCTTCCCTATTCATGGTATGATAGATGGGATTTACAACACTGACAAAAAGGAGGGAATCATGGAAGACAACGATATTGTAGCGCTTCTTTGGGAACGGCAGGAGCCTGCACTTGCACACTTACAAGATAAATATAGTACATATCTTATGCAGATCACGCGACGTATCATCATTGATGAAGAAGATGCTAAGGAATGTGTCAATGATGTTTGGCTCAAAGTATGGAATTCTATTCCACCCGGCAAGCCCAAGCATTTAGCAGGATATCTGGCAAAAATCGCCCGCAATCTTGCATTGGACAAATACCGTCAGCACAATGCCGCGAAACGAGGAGGGGGACACTTGGAGGCTAGTCTTGAAGAATTGGAAGAATGTATTTCCGGTTCTAACGAAATTGAGGAAAAGATTAACATAGAGCATCTAAAAACCGTGATCCAACAGTTTTTGGAACGCTCACCAAAAAAGAAACGAATCATTTTTTTACAGCGTTACTTTTATATGTTAGATACTGCCGAAATCGCATATATGATGCAAATGAAAGAAACCAGTATACGCTCTATCCTTTCACGCATGCGAAAGGAATTAAAAAGCGTTTTAGAAGAAGGAGGGATCTGGGTATGATGAGAGAGCAAAACAAGTCAGAATGTATAATAAAAGATCAAAGTAATACATCAGAGCCTATATTGCAAGACCATTGCAATACATCAGAGCCTATACCGCAAGACCATAACCGCAAATCAGAACTGTTATTGCAGGCAATTGGCGAGCTGCCGGATGAGATGATTGCACAGGCAGCACCACAAAACTTACCACTTACGAAGCATCGAGGCGCAAAATTGTTGCGTCCACAAATGTTTCCCGCTGCTGCAATGGTAGGTATTGGTATCGGTCTATGCCTGTTAGCACATCATTATACGTCTCAAAATAATGGTGATCCAAACGCAACAAATTCATCAGATTATGCATTTACCAACACATCTCCAAATCCAGACGATAGTAATGCTTCCGGGGCTGCCACAAACGAGATGGAGGACAATTCGAACTCCATAGCAAATCTAGCCTCCTCTCTAGGTCTGCAGGTGATCGCCTACGCAAAAGAAAACGAAGGCAGCAAGGAATACGGTTGCTATAGCAGCCCTACAAAAGCACCATCGGACGAAACTGATGATGAGGGTACAGCTAAGAAATCCCGTTCAAAAGGCGATACAGAAACTCCTGCAGAAAACTCTCGTTCGAAAAGCAATGCTGAAATACAGCCTGGGAACTCTGACGCAGAAGATGCGCAGCAATCACAGTCGGAACCTTTAGAGGATTACAAGAAAGTCACCTTGAAAGCGGGAAATCCATGCCTTCTTGGCGAATATTCTCCTTACATGAGTTCCGTTCCGGCTATGCCATTTTCGTTTGAATTGTCTTCTTCTGCCGAAAACATCCGCATTGAAGTTGCAGCCGATTCACATGGCAGCATACAGCTTTGGGGCAAGAATTCATCCGAAGGCAGCCTGACTATGACAAGAGAAACGAAAAAACTTTCCTGCAAACCCGGTGACATTATTTACTGGGCACCGAAGTCTTTCAACCCCGGCACAAGCCGTTTAACCGTGCGCTTATACAAAGGCAGAGAGCTGCTCGGAACACAGGCTATACGGATCACTTGCGACAAGAATTATAAATACCGTGCCAAATTACTGTCCATGGATACAGCCTTTGCCGCCCCTAAAATGGATGCCAAATGGTATTCAACCAACGAATCTGCCATTCAAAAACGACTTGCATCGTACCCGGCATCATACTCATCGGCGAACGCTGCTGCCAAAAAACAGGTTCTTATGATTCCAACCATAAACAGTTCTGCCAAGCAAGCACAAACTGCGACTGCGATATTGAACGAATTTGTTTCACGTTTTCAAAAATGTAAAAAAAAGCAGCTTTCCTATAAGCAGGCATTAGTGATCGTGCAGTTTACGGTAGAAGGTGATGCGATTTATGATTATATTCTAAATAAGGATGGCGTCCTGTATATCTACGAAGATACGAGCCGCGATGCATATGCCGGCGGTCATACCAGTCGCTTCATACGCACAACTACTGTACGCAAAACAGTACAAAACAAGGAGGACAACCAGCTTATTACTTATGAATTTGGTTCCGCCGATAACAATTGCAGCATCACTCTGAATAGCAGCAAACAATAAATACAAAATACAACATCACACCACTTAATCGCATACCCATAAAAGGTTCTGTACCTCACTGCGCAGCAACATAAGCAGAAAAGGCACCTGTACCTCACTGTGCAGCAACATAAGCAGAAAAGCACCCTCCGAGCGGACGTAAATCCAACGATCCGTCCCCAGAGGGTGCTTTTTATCAAACTCGCAAATTCGCTCTTTCAAAGCTTTTCCGTTTGTTTCACAAACTTACTTGCTCGTTAACGAGCCCAGAAAAACAAATGTCTGCTTCGCAGCCGCTTGTTTTTCTCTGAGGCTCATCATATCACAAATTCGCTATGCTACCTTCTTACTTTTAAGCCATTTCTTATACGCTTTTTTCTTGCTCTTTGGCACCTTGATCACAACCTTTTTCGCAATACCAGCAAAGGACTTCTTCGTAACTTTCTTAAGTTTTTTCGAAGTGATCTGTACTTTTTTCAGCTTCTTACACTTGCTAAAGGCGTTGGCGCCAATCTTTGTAACATTCTTACCGATAACAACGGTCTGCAATTTCTTCTTGCCACGCAAAGCTCCTGATGCAACTTCTGTTACCTTGTAGGTTTTACCCTTGTATTTGATCGTTGCAGGAACGGTCACTTTCTTGACATCCTTTTTGATACCGGTCATCTTGACAGTATTTGCGGATAATTGCTTATAACGAACATTTCCCACTTGGATAATTTCTGTCTTCTCCTGCGGCAATGGAACTACCTTCCCCGGCGTCTTTGTCGGCGCTGGCGTTGGTTTCACGGCTGTGCCATCCTGAACAACCACACGGCATACCTTTGTTTTGTCTATTCCATTCATAGTTACCAAAATATAAGCTGTACCTGCTTTTTTCGCATGGATCAGACCACCGCCGAGAAGCTCAACGATATCATCGTCACTGGATGTCCAGTAAAAGGATGTATAGACTTCGTTTCGATCCAGTTTCAGGTTCAATTTCTTCTCCTGTCCCACTTTCAGTACAATATCATTTTGATCCAAAGTGAAATCTTTCGCAGTGTATGCTTCCTCATTCTCAAAATATTCTGAAATCGGAATAACATGGACAACCAATTTGGCAGAGACACCATTTCCTGCCGAAATGGTAATCGTTGCCGTTCCTGCTTTGACTGCCATCCAATCACGTGAGTCTGGCTTTATATAATCAGAATCTTCATAATCTGATTCTTGTAACCGCACAACAGTATTGTCTGAACTCGTCAACGTAACATTCGCTGTGTTGGCATTATACGGTGCTACACCATAGTTAATATGGAATTCATGCCACTCCGGTACATAAATCTCTGACCGCTCCAACGCAATCTTAGTTGGCTTTACTAACTTACTCTCATCTTCCCACTGTGCTGTTAGAGTGGTATCCTCTGTAAAGATGTCTCCCTTTTGCTGTCTGACACTGAAATCATCTTTATCATAGTACCAACCGGTAAAAATATATCCCTCTTTGGTTGGTGCGCTCGGAATATCGTTTTCCTTTGTCGATGTTGTGGTAACTTTCTTGTAAACTTCACCATCCACCATGTAAGTCAGTGTAACCGGCTTTGGTGCAATAGTGTCCAGATTATTATCAATCCAGTCAACACGATCTGCGATCCAAGTTTTCAAACGCTGAATTTCCTGTGCATAGCTCAACTTTCCTGTTGCGCTGTTATAGTTATCGTCATACCCGTCGTCACTAAAATCGTTAAATCCCCATTTATTGAAATTGTTATCTGCGGATACCGCAAGTTCCTGTGCATACCGGTCCAAAATTCCACCGTCAGCAATGGCATCCTCCAATGCTCCTGCTAGCGTTACCCAATACTCTTTTACCTGCTGTGCAAACTCCGGATCTTCCATCAAGCGGTTAAACCATGTTCTCTGAGTAACAAATCCGCTATAGGAATCTTCCTCTTCGCTATAGTCATTGGAAGACCAGGCTACATAATCAAAGTCCCACAACGGTCCCCAATATAGCTTACCCTTGGCATCCGCTGTGTCCTGTTTTTTGTACAGATAGGTGCTCGTGGAAATAAATGCATCTCCATTCATAGAGACCTCCTGCATCCAATAATAGGCAATTGCTGACTTCACATCCATTAAGTCTTGATACGATGTTCCATCCTCATTTTTGAAGTCATCTCCATAAATTGCATCCTCTGTCTTCTTCATGTAATTCTCGATATAAGCCTTTGCCTGTGACTGACACGCTCCCGTTTCCGGAGATTCGATCAAATACGAATTATACTTTGTTTTGATCACGTTGTCTGTCTCTTCGTTTGGTTCCATGGATAACAGATAACCACCGCTGACATCGGCACCTTTATCTGCCTTTTCAAGATTATTTTCATCCACACGATTCTCATCCAGACGAATCTGTTCGCACAGCAAATAACTGCCCAAATACTCATGATTCATAATGACGTCAACCGGTACACATTCTGGTGTATATTCCATGCCAAGCTTACGTCCCAAATAATAGGTCAGGCGATTACGTACCAAACTATTATCATAATAATTTGCTATCAATACCCAATGCTTATTTTTACCCATGCCAAACAGATCCGCTTTCTTATCCAGCTTGATCTTATATGGCTTCTTTGAGACAGTCCAAGTTGAATTGCCACGGCCGCGTATATATTCCATATCGTAGCTGCCAGCCGTCTTCTTCGCTGCCGCCTCCGGATCCTTGCCATACTCTGCTGCATAGCCTTCCGGTACATCGATATTCATCTTGCCATAGCATTCCGTATTATGTGAACTATCACCGTTCATCTCGCTAATGCTTCCCAAAGACTCATCAATATCAAAAGATACGGTCGGAATACTTTCCTGCACGAACTGGATGGAACGCAGCAGCACGCTTGTCTTTTTGTCTGCTGCCGTTGTCTCATCCTGAAGCTGAACACGTACCTTATGTTTACCGGTCAGTTTCTCATTCTCTGCAAATTCATAGCTGTAAACTTTGGTCCTTGTCCAATTGTCTGTCTTTGGCTGATTTGGAATTCGCACTCTCACAGTTGGTGTAACAGCATCATCCAAATACACTTCCATATAGGTCTTTGTCGCTTTCTTAGCCAATGCATCGATCTGGATACGCTGCACCTTGTCTGTGCCAAAATCCAATGTGTTCTTTAATGTAATAGCCGCTCCGGATACCACCTTATTCTTACCGGTGAGTAACAAGTTATCGGCTGCTGTTTCAGTGTCAAATGTAATCCCCTCTGTTGTACAAGAAAGCCCCCCCTCCTCATACAGTTCTGCAAACTTCTGTGCCTTAAAATCCGCTGATATCGTTTTCAACGCTGTTTTCGAAACCGATTTCTTATTTGTGTCCCTCTCTGCTGTCTGATTGACTTGCTTTTCTACGCGAGTTTCAGCTTTTGCTCCTACCGTACCCGGAACCAAGCTAAAAATCATGGCTGCAGAAAGTACTAAGCTTGTCAATTGTTTGTGACGCTTCTTAAATTTCTCCATATGCTTCCTCCATTTCTTAATAATATACACTCAAGATTCTGAGAGTACATAATGCAGTGCTGATATCCTATGCCGGTTATTTTGAATAGGACTCTTCCCCCTTCGTAAACCAGCGTCACCCATCAGGCGACAAAACATGTTAGCACCATTTTCCCTACGTTTACATTGTAACACAACCCCAAATTCTAATAAATGACATTTTTATTACAATGACATATTTTTGCCACAATTTTATCAAATTTTTGTCAAATTGCAACGCATTTGTCATTTCAAAAATTGTCATGCATCTCTTGTTCTGCTATACTTGAGATAATACGCGTTAAGGGAGGGCGTATCACGGAAAAGCATTTACAGAGAGCAAGAGAAAGGATTGAAAATTTTTATGAAATTAGAAAAGTTAAACAAAAAAGCATTATACTGCATGTATTTGGTCACCTCTATCGTTTGTGTGGTCATTGCCGCCGTTCTGGGAGTCATTGTCTTCTTTACCAGAACTGAAGCTTTCACTTCCAATAAAACAGTCATTGGATGGGTTACTATCATCTGTGCCATTATTATGATACTCGAGATCATTGAAACGATCGTATCCCCACTTTTTCGCTACCAGCGTTATGCTTACGGATTGACCGATGAAGAAGTACAGATCAAGGAAGGCTACCTCTTCTTAACACATACGATCGTGCCGATCAGCCGCCTTCATAAAATCGAAATTTCTTCCGGTCCGCTTGACCGCCTGTTTGGCCTTGCCAAAGTTGAAATCACTACTGCCGGCGGAGACGTAACGATCAAATTTCTTGAAAAAGATAAAGCAGAACATATTGCTGACAGCTTGAAACAGCGCATTAACGAAATCGTAGAGGAGGAACGTGCTAATGGACAATAAGTTTCGAAATCACCCGTCTCTAATGTTAGAGCAGCTTGGTGTATTCGGTGTCATTATTATCACATTTTTAATATCCTCCTTGGATGATCTTGACGAAATACTGGGCGATATCAAAAATTCTGATAGCACCACACTGCTTATCATCATATTAGTAATCCTTGCCGTGATCCTATTTCGACTGGCAGTTAACACCATTGTTTGGTATAAGACTTGGATCACGGTAGATGAAACCAGTATCACGATTACGAAAAATACCATTTTTCGTTCTGTAAATACGATTGGCCTGCGCAATATTTCCAATATCAACATCGAGCGTAATCTATTGGAACGCATTCTCGGCACCAGTACGGTTAAGATCGATACCGAAAGCCGAAGTACCGCCGATACTACAGACGTCACCATTTTGCTTCGCAAAGACAAAGCCGAGGCACTTAGAGAGAGACTCTTAGCGGGGGCAACCGCTGCCAAACATACGCGAACTATAGCTGCCAACGAACAGCTTGATGGAACCGCAGGGGCTGCTGCTTCTGTCCCAAATAACGGTCAGACGAGCGATCCTACTTCCGTCCAAAACGACGGTCAGATAAGTGATCCTACTTCTGTCCCAAATAACGATCAGATAAGCAGAGCCACTTCCGTCCAAAATAGTGGGCAGATGAGTACTGTTTCTTCTGTCCCAGATAACGGACAAGTAACCTCAGCAAATGCTGCTCCAAACAGCAGACAGGTATTATCCGAAGTAGCTTACAATACCAAGCAAGTGCTTACCCACTGTGTTTACAGTGCTTCTATTATAAGTCTGCTCGTATGCCTTGCCGCTCTGATCGCCATTATTGCTTTTTTCTTAAAAATGGTTGTTTTCGGCGATCACAGCATCGGTTCCTTGATCCAAATGATCCCAACTGCATTAGGTGGAATCGTTGTCATTGGCTCCTTTGTCTATGCAGCACTGCGTAGTCTGATCGGTGATTTCTTCCGCTATTACAGCTTCCGGATCAAACGTATGCCGGATCATCTGCATATGGAATTTGGTCTGTTCAAACGCACCAGCTATGAAATTCCAATCAAACGCATCAGTTCGATCATCGTACAGCGTCCGGTATTTAGCCGTATTTCAAAGCGATGCTTTGTCGATATTATAAATATCGGTATGGGCGATGAAAAAGAAGAAAACACGCGTTTACTGCTCTCTATCCCAGAGAAACACTTACCTGAATTACTGCATCGTCTGCTTCCGGAATTCGATGCTTATTTCACCGAAAGTGATACTGCACCGATCCGTCCACCGAAAGCGATCTGGTGGAAAAAGATCATCGATTCTGCCAAACTGCTTGTATTTTTAGCAATTGGGTGGACTCTTATGATTACAGTCTTTGGCGTAACCGGTCTACCGGCAGTCCTGGGCTGTATCGGCTCTTTCGTGCTAGCAATGTTGATATATCTGATCGGCTGTTATGGCACTTACAAAGCCAACAAATTGCAGCTTCGTGAGAATTACATTGCAATAACAAACGGAATGTTTGCTTCCTCTACACAATTTATTGATTATCACAAAGTACAATATATAGAATTGCAGCAGACTCCGGTAGAACGCCTGCTGCATCTCCAGCACGGGATCGTCTATATCCTCGCCGGAGCGATGAATAGCTTTACCAGCATTCCATGCTTTGCAAAGGAACAGATTGATCCTATCGTACAGCTCTTCTTGGAAGATAGCTGCAACCGCAGAAAAAAATCATAGTAACGCTAACTTCACATACCAAACCTTACTGACAGCCTACATATTGCTTATTATGTCAGTAATAAGCAATATATGGCTGGATAGTAGTTGAGAAATACGAAGTTAGAATAGAAAATTAAAAGCCGTGGATACAGAAAGGAGAGGTTCGCCTTGGAATATACTCACGTTGTACATGAATTTGCCCCTGTATACGATGCAGATTCTACCGTATTGATCTTAGGATCCTTTCCATCGGTAAAATCAAGAGAACAGCAATTTTATTACGGGCATCCGCGCAACCGCTTTTGGAAAGTGATCGCTGAATTATGCAATGAGCCTGTCCCGGAAAGTATCGCGGACAAAAAGGCTCTATTGCACAGACACCATATCGCACTCTGGGACGTGATCGCCGAGTGCGATATCAAAGGGTCTAGTGACAGTTCTATTCGGAATGTGATCCCCAATGATATTCCTAAGATCATAACCCGCTCCTCCATAACCGCTGTCTATGCCAATGGACGCAAAGCATACGACCTATACCAAAAATATGTGTATGATAATACGGGGCTGCCAATCGCACTACTACCATCGACCAGCCCCGCTAATGCAGCTTGCTCTTTTACACAGTTACTAAATACTTGGAACCGTATTCTAAACTAATCTAACTTTTTATTCACTGTTTCGATTTATTCCATCCCATACCCCTTTCTGATGCAGCAAATATCTGCCATCGAAAATATTCATCATTGCTATTACTACATGTATACAAGCATATTGGCTTACACTTTTCTTGCATTCTTTTTTACAATTTCTTTGGCACTTTTGACGGTTCTATTGATTGTGACGGCAATCTGGTTTATTATAATAGCTAGAACATTTTGAAAAGGATACATAATACATATGAGTAATTATATTGAAACTGCATTCATGCAGCAGCGAACAGATTTCATGAAAACATTGCCGGATCGCCGTAAGCGTTTTTCCATCCCCGACGGCGTGGACATGTATCTTGATATCGAATATGTGAACGATCAGAACGAAGCACACCGATTGGATGTATTTCGACCTTCTGAATCGCCGGACAAAGAGCTTCCGATCATTTTCAATGTGCATGGCGGCGGCCTGATCATGGGATGCAAAGAGTTCAACCGTTACTTTTGTGCCAGATTATGCAAACTTGGCTATGTCGTGTTTAGCATCGAATACCGTCTCGTCCCAGAATATACCTTCTATCATCAGTGCACGGATTTCTTTCAGGCGCTGCGGTATGTTCAAGACTACGGTAATCTTTATTATGGTAAAACTGACGAGATCTATGGTGTCGGAGACAGCGGGGGAGCCATGTTATTAACCTACTGTGCTGCCATGCAGAACAACGCCGAAATGGCTGCTGCCGCGCAAGTGTCTGTATGCCCTGCACCACTTCAGGCACTGGGGCTGATCAGCGGTATGTTTTACACCAACCGCTTTGACCAGATTGGCTTGTCTTTACCAAAATATTTATATGGCACGGATTATAAACAAAGTGATTTTGCGCCGTATGTGAATCCAACCTATCAGAAATTAGTACAAGCACTGCCGCCTTGTCTGCTGGTAACAAGTAAGAACGATAATTTACATCATTACACCACGAAGTTTGAGAAGGCATTGACAAAATACAATATGCCACACCGCCTGCTTGACTTTCCAAAAAACAAACAACTTACACACGCTTTTAGTGTATTTGAACCTTTCCTGCCGGAAAGCACGCAGACGATTCAGGCAATTGCAGAGTATTTTGCCGAAATACATGAGCAGTGAATCGCAAAATAACAATATATGAAAGAACTATGAGGTTAACGATTATGAATTATGACGAAAACATTTTTAAGGAAAAGGCGAACCGCAAAGCACGCAAGATATGGCTGATCTTTGCGCTATTATTATCGGCTAATTACGGCAGTGACGTTGCTAACGGCCTTCAAAAAGCAGATTACTATATCATCTTTTTGATCCTGTGCTGGCTGCCGATCATCCTTGGCGAGATATTACTACGTGTCAAAGGGTTTACAACGGATATTTATAAGTATGATCTGGTGATCGGCTATGGTATCTTTTATACTTTTGTTGTAAGTACCACCGCTTCTCCCATCGCCTTTACTTATATCCTGCCGGTGACGAGCCTGCTGGTTCTCTACAAAAACAGGCGTTTCATGATAAATTGCGGCATTGCGAATTCTATCATTATTATCGGCAGTGCTGTATATCGTTACATGAACGGGTTTAATTCAGCTACAAATGTAAAAGACTATCAATTACAATTATCCTGTATTATTTTATGTTATATCTGCTATGTCATGTCCATCAAGCACTTGAATGAGTCTGATGGTGCCATGACAGACAGCATCAAAGCGGATCTAACCCGTGTTATTACAACAGTAGAACAGGTGAAACAGGCAAGTAACTCCATTATGGATGGCGTCACGGTCGTTCGAGAACTTGCTTCAGAAAACACACACGGAGCCGGGATCGTTGCACGAAGCATGCAGCAAGTCGAAGAAAATAATCTTCACCTGACAGACACAACGGCTTCTTCCAATGAAATGACCGCCAAGATCAAGGCTCAGGTCAATCATGTTGCTTATTTGATTGAGAAAATGGTTCTGCTGACTGCCACTTCCGGCAAGCACACCGAAGTAAGTTCCAAAGATCTTGACAGTCTCATTGACACAACGAACAATATGGCTGCACTATCACAGGAAATCGAAATGACTTTGCAAGACTTCAAAAACGATTTTGCGATGGTAAAAGAGGAAACCGGAACGATCGAGGATATTTCCAGCCAAACTAACCTATTGGCATTAAACGCATCAATCGAGGCCGCCCGCGCCGGAGAAGCCGGTAAGGGATTTGCCGTTGTCGCAGAACAGATCCGTACCCTCAGCACCGGTACAAAAGCTTCCTCCAGCAAGATCAGTCAGTCTTTGATGCATCTGGAAGAAACCTCTACCAAGATGATGCACACGATGGAAGAAACGTTATCATTGATCCGCATGACTCTCGACAAGGTAACAACCGCTGGTGCCAGCATTTCCAAAATATCCGAAGATACCGCACAATTGGAAGAGAATATTCAGATCATTGATACGGCAATGAAAGATGTGGAACAATCCAATATCCAATTAGTCGACAACATGGATCAGGTATCCTCGATCATGACGAAAATGTCAAAACACATTTCCGATTCCAACGAGATCAGTCATCGTATGCTGAGCAAATATGATGAATCCGCCAATAATATCAATTCGATCGAAACGGTCGTTGAATCTTTGATGTGTGAGCTTGGTATTGGTGGTTTTATGGGCGTTGAGGACTTACAGCCGGGCATGAAATTCACAGTGACTTTGGAGGATTCTTCAAATTATCATGGCGATATAGTAGAACGCACCGAAAATACACTGACTGTTTCCTTGGGCAATTTCCCACCGATCACTAAAACGACAGAGTGCGAATTACAGGTAACCGTCGGCAATGTATTGTACCATTGGAAGCGTGCACTGATCACGAAAGACTCGCAGATCATTATCGAGTCCCGACCTAAGATCAATAACCGCCGCAAATATCCTCGTGCAGATCTTTCCAACACCTGCAGCATCACTATTGCTAATACGTCCGCAGACGGCATCGCACCACTACCGATCGATGCCACAATGGATAACATCAGCGCCAATGGATTTGCTTTTCTGACGAAGGATCCATTCTTTACAGATCACAAGGGGGCAGACATCCATGTTACGATCCATGATTTTGATCTGCCAAATCATAATGAATTGACCGGACATGTCATCCGATGCTCGAATAACGAAGGGATGTATATTGTCGGCTGTCAAATGCCGGAGGACGATTTCTTCATTCGCGATTACGTCAAACAATTATTAGCAGAACAGGCTGATGACATATCACAAGTTGTCAGTGCGGAATAAGTGCTATCCGGCGATAATGATAAACACGTTAGATATAATAATGCGCAAATAACCAAAAAGGGATCAACAAAACAATATCCGCCTTGTTGATCCCTTGATATCCAATGATTTCATATCAAATGGTGTAAGATCCAGTCTTCGTAATTTTTTGCAATTGGTAAGTTTAAGCTTCTTCATACTTACCACATAATTACTTTTGCTTTAATCTTCTTTGCTACTGCACGTATCCACTTTTTGTCAGAACTGCGTAACTTCTTGTTAATAATAATCCGGCGCGGTGTATATTGTTTCATGACAAATTTATAACCATTGGCCAATTGCCGTTTCTTCATTGCGCTGCTCAACCGTTTCCACGCAGATATATCCACAGTCTTTGCTTGATTTATATTGTATCCACCTAAGTAATGCTCATAAGTAAAAATCCCACTTTCTTCAGCATTTGTTATCGGGTCAGAGCTAAAGCGTTTATCTTGTATTTTATACTCATATCTCCAGTCCGCTTTTTTTACTTTCGGATAAACCACTTTACCAATATTACTATTATAAATCGATAAATAAAGCAGATTTTTATTGCCCTTAAAATCTAAAGATTTCGCCTTGGTTCCCCTTATCGTAACTGCATATAACTTAGGACATTTTTTGACTGACAATTTTTTCACTTTACCGCCTCGGTACTGCAGGTGTTTCAAGCTTTTACTCTTGAGTGATAAATCTGTCGTTCCTCGATTTATAATACCAAGTTCTTCAAGCTTTGTACACTTGTTGATATTACACTTGGTCGTACAATTACCAACATAAAGTTTTTTTAATTTTGTCAATCCTGATACATCTATAGACTTTATTTTAGTCCCATATAAATGTAATTCCTGCAAAGTTTTAACTCTTACATGTTTTTTTGGATTTTTAAGCCGCACTGTCTTAATAGAACCAGCGCCACTTCCATATACCTCTTTTAACTTTTTCATCATCGATAAATCAAGTGTAGTAAATTTTGTCTTTTTATATACTTCCCGATATTTCGTGTAAAACTGCTGTCTGTCTCCCACATATAACGTTTCTAATGTATTTTTCAATGGGCTAACATCCAGTTTCTTCAACGGACAATTAATGATAGAAAGTGTGGTCAGTGTTTTGTTGGATACTTCTTTCAAATTCAAAGATGTAATATAACAATTTGATATTGACAAACTAACAATCCCGGTATTCTTCAAAGGTAATAACATTAATTTTTTGATCGGACAATTGTCAATATCTAACACATTCAATTTTGTTTTGCGAAGAGGTGCCATATCCAATTTACTAATTTTAGTTTTTTCAATTTCCAATCGATGTATTGTTATTCCCGACAAAAAGGATAAATTCATGTCTGTTACCTTTTTACCACTAATGAATAACGTTTCAATGTCTTGAAAGCCATCTAACGTACCAGATTTTCCAACATTTGTATCATACAAATAAATGTACTTCGCCTTCGGAAAACATTTTCCTAAAGAATAACTTTTTGTCGAGATATTTCCAGTGATATCTATTTCTTTAATGTTTGGCGCATACATTTTGCATACTACTTCTCCAGTTTTTAATATTTCATTTTCAAAAGAAATATCCAACGCTTCTAATGTATTAGATTCTCCACTAAGTTCAATTGATTTAGTTCCAAAAGAAACAATCGACAATTGCTTTACATGAGGAAAACATTGGAATAAATTAGATGCTTTATAATTCCAATATATTTCCTTTCCATTGACCTTACAGCCCAATTGCAGTCGAACTTTGGTGATTTTTGGGAAATTCTGCATTCCTGTAAAATCTATTAAATGGCTTCCATCTACCCCATATGCAGCTGCCATATACCAATCCCATAATGCATAATCAACTATATTTCTTTCTTCATCAGACAAAACACCATCTTTATTGACGTCTTGTTCTTGTGCAAATTTGCGTACACATGAATCCGGAAATGTTGCTTCATCTATAGTTACTGTTGATGCATTTGCATGAATTTCCGGTAGATACAAAATTCCCAATGTAATTATCATACATGCCAATATTTTTTTTAGTTTATTCATAAGATCTCCTCCCATTCTACCATCATAGCACTAAATTTCTTTGTTACATTTCCAGTACACCATACATTTCTGCTTGCGTCAACGACCTTGGGGCAATCTTAATAATTCTTAAGAATTTGGACATACTCGTTATTCTTGCGACAAAGCATCTCGTAGGATACTGCCATGTCAGATAACTTTCCAAAGCAGTCACCATCCACCACATAAAAACGATCCACGGCGTAATGGTTGCCTTTGTCACAGGATAATATCTGATTTTTGGCATTCAACAATAACGGTTCTGTACTTGGATATTCTTCCCTTGAGATTCCATTCAGAAACACATATTGTTCTTTCGGATTTTTCTGAAGTAATTCCGCGATCGCACTATCTACTTCCTCTAATCCCGCAGCAGATACACGCTGTCCATCATTTATAAATCGAACACAAGCGCATCCCTTGGTGTTCTCTGGAAACACATACCGCGCAGACCCTCTCATATCCACTTTATTCGCACTAATATTCCAATAATAGATTGATTTTTCAGAAACAATAATCGTTTGCTGTCCATAGAAAGCAGGTAAATTTTCATCATCTACAGCACAATCCAAGAACCCTATAAATTTTTCATGTTCATCTTCATATCCTTTCGCATCACGAATAATATTATTGATTGCTGTTTCTAAGGCAGTGGGTGACTTAGAATGTATTTTT
>ULRI01037526.1_pt1 | contig 14988 bp, 10 predicted proteins | sample 1955291 | NCBI WGS metagenome assembly ULRI01 (sample SAMEA4835678, study PRJEB28245) | human gut metagenome | biome: gut microbiome; material: fecal sample | place: Denmark | collected 2008
GCTGAAATGACGAAAATGGAGAATCCAGTCACCGGAATGGGTGAGAAAGACAAGCTGGAATTATAGAAATCATCAAATCAGTCAACCGAAACAAGGAAAAGACAAGCTGAAATGTCGAAAATGGAGAATCCAGTCACCGAAGTAGGAGAGAAAGGCAAAAATATAAGAAAAGTATATCCATTTAGATTGCTTTGTAGTATAATAAAGGAAGTATATAGGAACGTGATGTGCATGAAGAATTTATCGTATTTGTTGTACGGGGGAGAGCGTATGTTCGTGGGAAAAGAATCTAATAATCAACAGAAAGGTATGGTGAAAACATGCGAAAACAAAAGAGAATATGGGCGTACTTGCTAAGTGCGGCGATGGTTGTAACATCATTTACAATGTCTAGCGCAACAGGAAAGGCAGAAGGTACAACAGAAAAAGGTAAGATCGTTAGCGTGATGGACAGAACCTCGACAAAGAAAGCGGCAAGTGTAACAGAAATAGGTAAGATCGCCAGCGTGACAAACAAAGTTTCGACAAAGAAGACGGCGGGGACAGATTCCTTCCAAGATCTAAACAGACAACAGATCACGGAGGCAATGGGTGTTGGATATAATTTAGGAAACTCCCTGGAAGCAAATAGCGGAGGAACTCCAAACGAGACAGCATGGGGGAATCCGGTTTTAAGCAAAGAATTTGTTTTGGCAGCAAAGGCAGCAGGATTTCAATCAATTCGAATTCCGGTATCTTATTTGAGCAAAATCGATGATAACAATGGATACAAAATTGATTCTGCATGGTTGGATCATGTACAGGAAGTAGTAGACTATTGTGTACAGAACGATATGTATGCAATCGTTAATATGCATGGAGACGGTTACACAACGGTAAGCGGTAGCTGGCTGCTCTGCGCAAGCAGCGATCAGACTAAGATCAAAGCTAAGTACAAGGCATGTTGGGAGCAAATTGCAGATCGTTTCAAAAATTATGATGAACATTTGATTTTTGAGTCAATGAACGAAGAATATGACGGAACCTATGGTACTCCAAATAAGACAGCATATAACAATATCAATGATTATAATCAGATTTTTGTGGATACGGTTCGTCAGACCGGTGGCAACAACGATCGCAGATGGCTGTTGATACCTGGTTGGAATACAAACATTAATTATACGGCAGACAATTATGGTTTTGTGCTGCCAACGGATCAGTATTTATCGTCTGATATTGCATCCGGCGAAAAAAGAATTATGGTTTCTGTGCACTACTACGATCCATGGGATTTTTGTGGTACAGAATCAGCCGATAAAACACAGTGGGGCAGCGAGGCAACAAACCAATCCAAAGTACCGACTTGGGGCGATGAAAGTTATATGGCTTCGCAGTTTAAGAAAATGAATGATAAATTCGTATCACAGGGATATGGCGTTATCATTGGCGAGTTTGGAGCCATCAACAAAGCAAACTATGATAGTCGGAATAAGGCATGTCGAGCCGATTATTATCAGAAAGTATGTTATTATGCAAAACAGTACGAACTGGTGCCTGTTGCATGGGATAATGGATTCGATGGTGACTATGGTTTTTGTCTGATAAATCGGTATTCTTGTCAGGTAACGCATCAAGACATTATTGATGCAATGATGGAGATCTATCGTGCATCTTCCACGGCAACCGGGATAGCTTTGGATCAGCAGGAAATCACGATTCATGTTGGGGATGCGGGAACACAACTTAATGCAACCTTAACACCATCTGACAGCAAAGATGTTATTAAATGGACATCCGATGATGAGAAAGTAGCCACAGTAAATTCCAATGGTTTGGTCACAGCAGTGGGTGCAGGTACTTGCACAATTACGGCAGCGATTGCGGCCGGATGTCAGGCAACGTGCAAAGTGACCGTGCCAAAACCTTCCTATATACGGACAAAGCTGTATATGTTAGATACATCCGGCTGGACGACGATCGCTAGTGAACAAAGTGTAGATATTTCAATGAAAGACGAAGAATTCACGTTATCAGTTAAGCCGACAGACACGCAGCTTAAAAATATCGGTTCGTTATATATCAAAGATATACAGGCGGCCGAAGCGGCAGGTTCAGCACTTAGCTATGCAGTTATTACGCTGAAATCAATAACAGTAAATGGGAAACAGTACACGATCAAAGACGACACGTATACATATGATAGCAGTTTGGAATCGGCAGCATCCGATGGACTGTCAAATAATGTGTTTGATTTTGCTTTTATTAATATTTGGGCAGATGTCATGACACATATTCAGGATGTGTCGGTAGAAAGACAGAAAAAAGCTTCCTTTAATAACGCTTCGTATCAGGGAACTAATACGGTGGAACTTACCTTTGCTGTTAGCGGTGCAAAGGTAAATGGGGCGGTAGAGCCAAGTACAAAACCGAGTGCAACGCCAAGTGTGAGCCCAAGCACAGAGCCAAGTGCAAAACCGAGTGCAACGCCAAGCGTGAGTCCAAGCACAGAGCCAAGTGCAAAACCGAGTGTAACGCCAAGTGTGAGCCCAAGCATAGGGCCAAGTGCAAAACCAAGTGCGACACCGAGCGTGAGCCCAAGCACAGGGCCAAGTGCAAAACCAAGTGCGACACCAAGCGTGAGCCCAAGCACAGCTCCAAGTGCGAAACCGGGTACAACGCCAAGTGTGAGTCCAAGCACAGAGCCAAGTGCAAAACCGAGTGTAACGCCAAGCGTGAGCCCAAGCACAGAGCCAAGTGTAAAACCAAGTGCAAAACCAAGCGTGAATCCAAGTGCAGGTCCGAGTGCGACGCCATCGCATCAGCTGGGAAAACCAAGTGTAACGGCGAAAGGATTTGCTGTGTATGCTAAAGTTAAGGGAGCAGGTAAAATTGCAGTGGGTTCTCGCTATAAACTTGCTGCTAAGAAAAAAATGAAACTTACTGTTCAGTGGGTTCCGAGAAATGCTGCAAGTCAAAAACTAACATTTAAGAGCAGCCGACCATCCATCGTGAAAGTAACGGCAAATGGTACTGTAAAAGCAGGCAAAAAAGCAGGCAAGGCAGTCATTACGATTACGACAGCCAATGGATTAAGCAAAAAAGTTCGTATCCAAGTCATGAAAAAGCCCGTCAAGAAACTTACCGTTAAGGCAGGAAAGCGCAACCTTAAGAAAGGCAAAAAACTGAAATTAAAGGTAAAAGCAAAACCGGGCAAAAAGCTGGCATCCACGCAGTATTGCTGGAAATCTTCAAATAAGAAAATAGCTGCAGTATCTGCAAAGGGTGTAGTTAAGGCCAAGAAAAAAGGTACTGTGAAGATTACAGTTTATGCAACCGATGGCAGTGGCAAAAAGAAGAACGTCAAGATCAAGGTAAAATAGGGATATCGAGGAATTAAAGAAAGATAAGTGTTGTGGGATATAGAGGAGACCGCCGATTGGCGGTCTCTTTTGCAATATAGGAAACAAAAAAATGTCCCATATTATAAAAGCACTCTGTGAGGATGCAATCGCGGTATAAAAGAAAATTACATAGGCAATTGTGTAACGTAAAGAGTGTTAAATGTAAGTTGTTCTAGTGCGTCTGCGAGATATTGCGTATGAAAACAACAATATTATTCATTCTTTTAAATTTTTATCGAAATATTTCACAAAGTTTTCCAATAAAAATTGTGCACAATATATAATTTATGTAAGGGGAGTCAATAGATTAACAGATTTCTGTAATGACAAAAACATAGAAAAATCAAACAATATCGATGGTTTGGTTCAATATAAAAGAAATGAAAAAAACGGAGAAATGTTTGAACATGGATGGTGTATGCTTACGACGAGATAAGTAAAATAGTTGCATGAAGAGGGAAGGAGTAAGATACCATGGGAAAAAGTAATCTTATTAAAATTGCAGCATTGTTGTTAGTGATGGCATTGGCAATCATCGCTTTAATTCCAGAAAAAAGTACTGATAACAATTTAACGGGGAAAGAGAAAACACAACAGATATTGATGGATGATGCCGGAAAATAGGTATTAATAATATTGTTATATAACGATGACCGTTTCGCATAGATTTTGCGTAATGGTCATTTTATATTGTAGACACTAAAAAAAGTTGTTGTTATTTTAACTAAAATTATATTTGAAATATTGTTGAATCCGCACAATATCAGAATATGAAATTGTCTCAAAAGTACATAATTCATCGAATAAATCATGTTTAATACTTCTTATGGAAATGAAAATAACGGAAAAGGGAATAGAAACGTTATGTATTACAATGAACATCTAGAGGCGTTGATAATTACACCGTAAACGAGGAGGACGATGATATGAGTAGGAAAAGTATTAGATTGAAAATCTTTCTTGCACGACTGCTTGTGGTAGTGATGGTTGTAACTAGTATACCATTTTATCAGAAGCAGGAGGCAAAGGCGGCTGGTAACTTACTTTGGCCGGTATCTGGAGGTAAACTGGGATGTGGATTTAATTGCTCTTGTGCAACCCATAGGGGATATCATAATGGAATTGACATTAATGGAGTTCCTGAGGGAACCAGTATAATGGCGGCGGAGAGTGGTGTTGTTATCTGTTCTAATAATACAACATCAGGAAGAACTGAAAAATGCAATCGTGGATGTCAGGGACAAGGCAATGGACATCATGTTGAGATTAAACATGCCAATGGAATGATTACACAGTACAATCATATGAGTCGAGTTGATGTATCAATTGGACAGAGTGTTACCCGTGGACAGGTAATAGGTGCTGTTGGGCAAACGGGAAATGCCTATGGGGCGCATTTACATTTTGTTGTATCAATTGGTGGACGTCATACGGCATGGTCAGGTACAGGTAACAGGGTGGTAAATCCGTTGGACTACCTCGGTGGTTCCAATCCGCAACCGGTTGCAAACGCTTCTATCCAAGCCGTATCATGTGACAAATATGATAATAATCTTGTGCCACGAGCAAAAGTATATAATCCAAATGGACAGAGAGTTACTACGGTAGGAATAACAATTCGAGATAATAATAACGTGATCGCCAGCAAGCAGGAAACTATGAAGCCAGAGGGGCAGTATTCACACTCTTCCAATATATGGTTTGATTGTAGGACGGAGTGTGGCGTCACATTGCGTCCGGGGCATGTATATAATTGGCAGATATATGCAAATGTTGGCGGTAAGACCCTTTATACTGATTGGATATATGACAGGACAACCGGTACAGAAAAACCAAATATACCGGCATTTAGTACTGCTAAGACACATTATGCGGTTGGGGATGCAGTAACGGTTAATTGGGGTGCTGATAGCAATGCTACAGGAGGGTATTCCCTAACAATCACACAGACAAAAGGTGGAACATATACGAAAACATTAACAACCAGTACTGCGAATGCTACTTCTTTGGCATTTGCATTACCAAGTGCCGGGGAGTATAAAATTACAGGTTTTGCGCGAGGAAGTTCTAATAGTGATGTAGCAACGTTAAATAAAACGATTGTTGCACATGATCCATGCAAAGTACGCTTTGTTGAATTTGACAAAGATGGAAAAGAGAATCTTTTATGCGAGCAGACAGTAAAATACGGATATGCCGCAACTGCGCCACTTGGTATTTCAAGAAAGGGATATACTTTCTTGGGCTGGAAAGGAGAGTACAGCAATGTTACATCTGATCGTACGATAGAGGCGCAGTTCAAGAGAAATACATACAAGATTACATTTTGCGACAAAGATGATAAGGTGATCAAGTCAGAGTCCGTCTTGTTTGAAGACAGTGCAACTGCGCCGGAACCACCAGAGGCTGAAAAAGGTTATGTGTTTGCTGGATGGGATTCTGAAGATTATAAAAATGTACAGGGGAATGCTACGATTAAGGCAACTTATGTATGGGCTAATGATGATCTTCCGGTTGTCATTACTTTGAACAAATGCGAGTTTAAGGATGACGGATATATTGTCAATTATGATATTAAAAACAATCCAAATAAGCGTACAAAAGGACGTGCCCTGGTATCTTTAAAGACATCAAAAGGGAAATTGTTAGATTCGACAGAATCAAAAGCTTTTTCTTTGGGGAAAGGAGAAGAGAAGAAAGGCATAGAGATTTATGTGCCATATGAGGGGGCTGCAACAAAGGCAGATTTATATATTATTAATGGTTTTTCCAAAGGAATCCCGATTTCAGAGGTGGCTACTATTGATGTGGCACGTAATTGGAGTGAGTGGAGCCCGGAGAAACCAGATGATAATAATGAAATTGAAACCAGAACAGAATATCGACATCAAGATAAGGAAACAACGACAACACGAACAAATGCCAATGCAGGATGGTCATTAGATAAGTCGGTCCTTGATGGAGATTGGAATTATGGCGCTTGGAGTGGATGGACAAGAAACTCAATTAGTGGATATACGAATGAGACATCCAAGAGAGAAGTGCAAACGCAAAATGTACAGGACTCTGCAGCACGTACATTATATAATTGGTATTATTACAGATATTATAATGCCAATGCAAAAACATTTTATTACACCTACTCATCTAGTATGGGTGGTACCAGGTATGATTGGCAGACAGATTATTGTCTGCCGGTAATTGGGACTTACTCCGGTCACACAGGGTATAAACCTGCCGGTGGTAAAAACTTTTCTGCTGAGATATGGTTCTTAGCATCAACGCAAAATATAGCAGCTTCTTCGCATACTGAATGGAGATATCGTGATGCGACAAAGGGATATACATATTATTGGTCGCGTTGGAAGGATTGGACCGAGTGGAGCACGAATGAAGCAAAGGAAAGCAATACTAGTAAGGTAGAGACAAGAACAGCATATCGTTATCGTGCCAAGATGAAAGACGTAGAGGACAACTCCGGAAAGAGTTATACGGTATCAGGAACACTTGATAAGGAGCTTGCTGGGAAACAGGCGACATTATTGGTATACAAAAATGATGAACCATCAGATTCTAATAATGAATATGTGGGACAGGTTGCGATTGGAGAAGATGGCAGCTATGCATATACATTTATCCCTCGTCAGGCTATTAGCGCAAAAACAGGCGATTATACTGTAGCGCTTGCGATAGAAGGTGCTGAGAATCCGGTATTTTTGGAAAAGATCATTGCTCCAAAGCCGGAATATACGGTTACCTTTAAGGATGATGAAGGAAATATCATTGATACACAGAAGGTAATGGAGGGAAGTAGCGCAACTTCGCCGAAAGTACCAGATAAAGAGCATTATTCCTTTGTGGGTTGGGACTTTGGCTTTACCAACGTTAGAGACGACATGGAGATTACGGCACAGTATGTGAAAAATAAATATAGTGTTGCTTATGTAAATTGGGAAACCAAAGAGGCAGAAACTAAAGTGTTTTCTTATGGTGATCCATTAGACTACCCGGAGGAATCAGTTATTGAGGGCTATGATTTCGTTGGCTGGACAACATTAGATGGTAAGAAGGTTAATGAGGTGACTGATAATTTGGTGTTGATGGCAAATTATAAAATACAGACCTATACGATTAATTTCTATGATAAAAATGAGAAATTAATTAATTCTCAAAAGGTAGAATATGGTAAAGATGCTATCGAGCCAGAACATGAAGATGTTGATAAGATGGATTTCAAAGGATGGAATACCTATGGATTTATCCAAGTCAAGTCAGATCTGGATGTATATCCGGTATATGTATGGAAAGAAACAACAGAGACGCCATCTTGTGACACAAAATCAGGTGTGTTTACAGAGGCAACGAAAGTAAAACTTTCTGCAGAAAAGGATGCAACTATTTATTATACAACAGACGGCACCACGCCTAATGTATTTAGTAATAAATATACAGGGGAATTAACAATATCCGCCAATACATATCTTCAATTTGTGGCTGTTGCACCACAAAAGAATATGAGTGAAGTACAGGCAGTATCATTCCTTGTGGCATCTGGAGAAGATGATCAGGGGGCATTGGTGGTGAAAAAAGAAAAGTATAAAATGGATCGAGGATCTGAAACCAAGATCACTTATTTCTTGAGTCACGATAATCCGAAAATTGGTGTGAACTTTTACAGTTTGGATGATAATATTGCCACTGTAGCAGAGGATGGAACGGTGCATGCCAATAATGTTGGAACGACACAGGTATTTGTTAGTACGAAAGACAATAAGTATGCAGATTATTGTGAAATTGAGGTTACAACAGATGATGTGGATGTAGAATCTATTTCACTAAATAAGACTTCTGTGACAGGAATAAAAAATGAAACGATTCAGATGCAGGCTACTGTTTATCCTGAAAATGCAACAGATCAGGAAGTTGATTGGTATGTAGATGATAATAGTGTAGCATCTATCACAGATCAAGGAGAGCTTACTATTCTTAAAAAAGGAACAACGAAGCTTCGTGCATATGCAAAATCCGGAACATGCATTGCGGAGTGCGATGTGCAGGGATTAAATGAGTATCAGGAAAGTAAGTTGCAGATGTCTACACAGTACATGTATTTGTATGAAAATGATCTGGATATTCTGTATGCATATTATAATGATGCGGCAGTAGAATGTACATGGACAAGTCAAAATGAAGATGTGGCTACGGTAAAAGATGGTGTAATAACAGCGAAAAAGGAAGGCCATACGGTTATCACAGCAACCGCAGAGGATGGAACGCAGGTAACAAGTATGGTTATTGTAAGCAAAGAGAAGCTTGTAGAACCTGGTGCCTCACCAGAACCGACTGAAAGTGCAAAACCGACAGTAACGCCAGTTGTCACACCAGAGCCAACGGCAGATGCGAGTGAAGAGCCGCAAGTAACACCAACGCCGACAGTTTCGCCAAGTACACAGCCGACAGTGACTCCTAGCGGTAGTCCGACGGTTGCCCCATCCAATAAGCCTGTAGTGCAGCCTACAAAACGACCGAATTACAAGAAGCCGGTTGTGAAAGCACCGACGAAAGTAAAGGGCGTGAAAGTAAAGAATCTCAAGGGCCGTAAACTGAAAGTTTCATGGTCATGGGATATAACGGATGGCTATCAGATCCAGTATGCTATGAACCGGAAATTTACGAAGAAGAAAAAGACAGTCACACTGAATTCTTTGCTGTCTAAGAAGACGTTCAAACATCTCAAAAAGAACAAGACATATTATGTACGTGTTCGAGCATTTAGGGAGTCTGGAAATGTTAAGAAATATGGTAAGTGGAGCACAGTAAAGAAAATTAAGATTAAGAAGTAATGTTGCTTCATAAGATTCGTAGCGATGACCGTTTCGCATAGATTTTGCGAAACGGTCATTTTATATTTATGGAAAAAATTGAAAAAGTTGTTGTGATTTTTAACGAAATTTAATACAAATAATTGTCAAATACTCACAATGTTTATGGAAATAACCGTTTCAGAAATACGTATTAGATTGAATTTATCATGCTTTAGGGAAATTGCAAAAATGAAAATAACGGAAAAAATAGACAACATCACCTATATTACAATGGGCATTGTTATGGAGAAATGAAATTTATGGAAAAAGAGGTGATAGAATGTTTTGTCCAAATTGTGGAGCGAATAATTATCCAAATGCATCATATTGCGTTTCTTGTGGTATGCGGTTGAACTATGCGCAAAACACACCATCACAATTTCCAGATTTACCAATGAAATGGCATAAGTATCTGGTGTATATTGGGATGTGGTCAAGCATAGCGTATTATCTATACGAGGCAAATCAAATGGTGCAATATGATCGGATTTCACCAATGATTACAAACAAAATTTTTATGTTTCAATACTTTGCTTATGCTGTACTTTGTTTTTGGCTTTGGTGGCAGTTGAAAAGCTTTAATAGAAAGGCATGGAGTGCTTATGTCATATTTTTGGTGCTATCAATATGGCCTAGTATGATCATCAGAATTGTTTTCTTAATTACGAATGTACAAGCATATATAATGGCAGGACCAGGCAGAATTTTATATGAAGCTGGTACCTTTTTGGTAGTATGTATTGCTTCGGAACTAACGGCACTACTCAATTTTATTTATTATAAGAAAAGAGCAATGTATTTTGTAAATTGATACGGCAAAACGGCATTTTGGGATGCGTTGTAATATAGTTTTGGTACAAAGGTACGACAGATTACACAGGGAGGATGAAACAATATGCATTATCAAGGCATAGACGGATATGTATATAATGTGCTCGAGAATGAGAAGATTGCCGGTGGTGGAGAAGGAACGATTTATGCGATACAGGGCAATGACAAACAAGTTGCTAAAATTTTTCGTGATGATAAAAAGACAAAAGATCGTGAGGAAAAATTGCGGTTAATGGTGTCAAAAAAAATGACAGACGAACAATTGGAGTATTTTACATGGCCACAGGACGTATTATATAGTATTGAAGGATTTGTCGGATATGTAATGCCTAAAGTGACAAACATGCGCATGCTGACAGAGTTATATAGTGAGGATAAGTATGATATTGAGTGGCGATTGGCTGCCGCAATTAATGTATGCATAGCTTTAGAAGCGATTCATGAAACAGGGCAGGTATGTGGAGATTTGAATCCGTTAAACATTTTGATCAATTTGGAGGAAAATTCGGCAGAATGTTGTCATGTTACATTAGTTGATACGGACTCTTACCATGTGGTCACCGATACGCAGGATTTTCGGTGTGAGGTTGGATTAGGCGATTATCTTGCTCCAGAAATACAGAACAAATTAACCAATGGATTAACATTGCGAACAGCACCATTACCTACGTATACAAAAGCAACAGATGAGTTTGCGTTGGCGGTGCATATATTTGCATTATTGATGAATGGCTGTCATCCGTTTGCCTGCGCAAAACAGATGGGTGAACAGATACAGGATGATAGCAGTTATGGTCAGATGAGTACAGTGCAGGATTCCGTGGTAGCGCCACAACCGATTGAGAACATCAAGAAAGGATTCTTTCCATTTTCTCAATATAAGGCGGGAATTACCATTCCAATTAGTGCACCTGACTTTACAACATTACCGGAATCCTTGCAAAAACTTTTTATTAGGACATTTTGTGACGGATATATGAATCCGACAAAACGAGTTTCAGCAAGTGAGTGGATTGAGGCCTTAATGCCATTATGGAATGAGGGATTTGTAGAATGTGAAGCAGGACACAAACATTTAAGGCAGTCGTTAATCTGTCCGATATGTCAGGTTCAAGAAAAGATTGCCCATTTCTTTAGGGGTATATCCAATGGAAAACCACCAATTGATGATCCTGAGCATCCACCAATAGAAAAGAAATCTGGTGGTCAGAATCGACCACCGATAGCATCTTCATCAGGAGTGTCAGGTGGCGGTAATGGTTCCGGTCCAGTGATGCCGCCGGATTTGCAACCGTATTATGATCCTGAAGAGACTAAAAAATCTGTTAATACAATATGGAAGTTATTTGGGGCAACAGTAGCGTTTCTTTTATTAATCGTTTTCTTGTATATGTATGTTTATACGGAAGCTTTTAATCATTATCAACAAACATTATCGGGGCAGACGGAAATGAAAAATGCGCCAGAAATATGTGAGGGTGATCTAACACAAGATATAGAAAATGGTGATCTGCTGGTATTTTATGTAGAGAGTGTGGAAGCATAAAGGTATAGCATATCGCTAAAATACATAAGAAAGGAATAAATATTATGGATTATATTAATGCAACAGACAGTGAATTGGAACAGTTAGTTCAGCAAAAAGATATTAATGCTATTTGTGAACTTGGGGAGCGGTATCTTTATGGGAAAAATGGTCATGAGAAGCAATATAGCCTTGCTTATAAGATGTTTCACAAAGGAGAAAAACAAGGCGATAAAAGAGCCTATAAGGGTTTAGGTGATATCTATCATAATGGTTGGTACATGATTAAAAACGAGGAGTTGGCAAAGGAGTATTATCAGAAAGCAGGAATATCTGTAGTGCCTAAAGATAATCCTCCACAGCCGCAACCGCAGCCACAATTGCAGACACAGCCATCAAACGGAGGAGGAACATCGAATCGGACATCTGCTGTCAATACGGATACACAACTGCAAAGCTTACTGAATACTGCGAAACAACAGCACAATGCCTCCGACTATACCGGAGCCAGTCAAAGTTGTATGCAGATATTGCAGGAAGTACAGCGCCTTCGTAATAACTCAATGTCATATCAGGGCAATGCTCCGATTGATAAATATGAGATTGATGCATACTGGTTGTTAGCATTTATTGGATATAACACACAAAATCATCAGCAATTTCAAGATTACATTGTTCGAGATGGTGTGTTAGCGTTGCATCCGTGGGGAGCTTATCTGCAGTATGTTATACATATGATGGATAATGCTGCAGGGAGTGTTTTACAAAGTGATTTTAATACATTGTTATTTATTAGCAATAATCAAAATTTAACCATGTCTGAACGTGGTGACGTGTTCGCTGCAATTGCTGATCTGATTTCAAAAGGTCATGGAAAGAAAGAAGGATATAAGCCGGACAAGGCAGTTGATTTTTTGCAAGAGGCGGCAAACTGTGGTAATGAGTTTGCAAAGGAACAGCTGGGATACGAATAGAGGAGGATTTTGTGATGAGAGAACAGTTGACAATGGACAGAATATATGGAAATGAGATAGCAAGTCTGACGGAGCCTCATTTAGCGTGTGCTTTACTTTTGGATACTTCCGGATCAATGCAGGGGGCACCGATAAGAAGCTTGAATGAGAGCATCCAGAAATTTAAGGCTACGATCATGGCTGATCCAATTGCAAGGAAGAGAGTTGAAATTGCAATTATTACATTTGACTCAAAGGTAACAGTAGTCAATGATTTTTGTCCGATTGATAAAATGCCAACACCTAACTTGGATGCTTATGGTTTTACAGAGATGGGGCAGGGAATTCTAAAAGCAGTTGAAATGGTAAAAAATAGAACAAATTTGTATCAAAGTGCGGGGACACCGTGTCATAAACCATGGATATTTATGATTACAGATGGAGAGAATAATTCCGGCTCGTGTGGTGATATGGAAGCTGCCATTGCAAAAGTGAGAGAAGAGGAAAGTAAGGGGAGCAATGGACATCTTTCATTTTGGGCACTGGGTGTAGGCGATTATAATCCAACAGAAATGTTTAAACTCACAAATCGTGTGATAGAACTTAAAGATTGTGATTTTGAAGGAATATTTGACTGGTTAAGCGAAAGCATGTCTGCGATTTCACAAAGTCAGGTCGGTGAGCATATTCAATTTACCGAATTGCCGGAGAATGCCCGTAAAACCAAAGAGGATCGTGCGATTGGCGATGATTGGAACTAATAGTATACCTGCAGCCCATTGTGGTTGGATTGAGAAAGGAATGACAGATTATTATGATTACATATGGTTATTCAATACAAGGTAAATCTCATATTCAGAGAGGCGTAGTTTGTCAAGATTCCAGCAAAGTACAACGTTTACGTGCGAATGTTTACATGGGAATTGTGGCTGATGGAGTTGGGAGTGCGGTTCACTCGGATATAGGTTCGAAGATGGCAGTGGATGCTTTATTTGCATTTTGTAATGAACATATCAAAAGAGGCTATTCTATAGAACAAATGCTTCAAGTGCTACAGCAGGGATACGAGTATGCGTTTCAACAGATAGAACAATATGTGTCAACAAATAAACAAGATATTGCACAGTATGATACAACGTTATCTGCAGTTATATATGATGGAGAAAATATTATTTATGGACATGCTGGGGATGGCGGCATTGTTATGCGATGTCAAACCGGCGAGATAAAGGCATTAACAAATCGACAAAAAGGAGCAGACGGAGTTTCGGTGCGTCCGTTACGTGCCGGAAGCACGTCGTGGGAATTTGGAGTATCGCAGGAAGCGGCTGCCGGAGTTCTACTTGTTACAGATGGACTGTTAGATGGAGTTATTGAACCAAGTCTGCTTAATATCCCGAAGACTAGCACCCAGTTTATACAAGGAAATTTCAAAAAGAATAATGTATATATTACGGTGGCAGAATTTTTTATGAATCCGGATGTCGTATTTAATAATCGTGAAATAGTTGATCCGGAAAGATTTATGGAACATTATCTTCGCGGTGATTTATCTGGTGAAGATGAGGAGAATTTTCTTCAATATATGAGAGTGAGTTATACAAAAAGCTTTGGTAACAAAAATGCAGAGAAATTATGTCAATTAATTGCTCAGTACAGTTATGCAGTATGGGCATTGTCTAAAGTTGATGATGATAAGAGCCTGGTATGCTTGATGAATAATGCAATGAAAGTGGAAAAGCAGAAGCTGGAATACTATGTGGAACCAAATTGGAATTGGCTGGCTGGCTGTCAAAAGGCACTGCTTACGAATACAACAATGCCGGAAAAACCGCGGAGTGACATAGTTTTTGATAAGAACATTGAGAGTTCGCAGAAAAAAACAAGGGTTTCAGATACGCCAAGAAAAAAAGAGCATAGAGAACCTCAAAAGAACAACGTTAATAAGAGGGCATCCTCTTCAAATCAAAGAGTTCAAGCTGTAAAAGATAGCAGCATGGAGAGGTATTCAACCAATTACAGAAATGCAGAAAAAAAAGGAAACAAACATATCTCTGTATTAGTTTGTGTAGGTATTGTGTTGTTATGCATAGGGATGTTTGCTCTTGGCAATGTGATAGGGCGACAAAATGCAAAACCTAGAGTGGTAGAAGCGGAACGAAAGGAACCTGTGCGGACGCCGGTTGTTTCAATTGCACCGACACAAGAAGAAATAGCACAACAAAATGAATTAATGTCATATGAGGTGTTATGCTCTATTGCAAAAATGAAGGATGATAAAAATGCTTTTACAGAGGAGCATGCGGATGAATTTTGGGAGTTGACGGAGCGTTGTGGAATAAAAGCGGCTATATTAGAAATCGGCAAGATTCAAGAAGGGCAGAATGATGCTTCAACAGATCAACAGAGAGAGAAAGCAGGCGAGCAAAGTT
>ULRI01031744.1_pt1 | contig 14967 bp, 10 predicted proteins | sample 1955291 | NCBI WGS metagenome assembly ULRI01 (sample SAMEA4835678, study PRJEB28245) | human gut metagenome | biome: gut microbiome; material: fecal sample | place: Denmark | collected 2008
ACACGACTGCAAATATCACCAATACGGCAACCCATTCGGTAATACCCATGGCGAGATCTCCTTGATGGAAGAAATGTTGTATCTAATTATTTATTATTAGGCGAGTTCATTATGCACGGTTTTGCATACTTCAGGACTAGTAGATACGCGTGGTAGACCACATTTTTTTGTAATAACTGCGTTTATCAATTAGATACGAAATACTTCCTGCCGATACCAAGAAAGTTCATGAATACTTTCCGCAATATCCGCAAGGGCTTGATGCTTGTTGACACAAGTTCCGACCCAAACTTTTTCCGGAGCCCACCGGCGGCAGAGTTCCTTGATGGTTGACACGTCAATCGAGCGATAGTGGAAATAACGCTCCATGCCGGGAATCCAGCGCGCCATAAAACGGCGGTCCTGACCGATCGTATTGCCGCACATTGGGCTTTTGCCTTCTGGCACATAGCGGCGAAAGACCTCAGTGAATATCTGCGCGCATTTTTCTTCATCCACCGTACTTTCAAGGCATCGTGCAACAAGTCCGGATTTAGTATGCGTTTCCGTATTCCAAGCATCCATCCCGTCGAGCACGGCCTTGGGCTGATGAATTGCCACGACAGGACCTTCATGAAGAATGTTCAAATTCTTGTCCGTAATGATCGCAGCCACCTCCAGGACGCGATTCACCTCGGGCTGCAGCCCCGTCATTTCCATATCAATCCAAATGAGGTTGTCGTCGGCATAGGACGGATCCCGTTCCATGGCATTTGCGCAAGGCTCTGTAGTCATCTTCGCTCTAATCTCTAATAAATAAGTGCCGGCATTGGGAAACTGCGACGCCAGACCGTCTGCTCACCGCCGACCTGCAAGTCAACTTGCCGGAAGTCTAACGCAGGCGGCGAATACTTCCTGCCGTCAAGATGAAGCATCAGCCATCCGACCTGCGATAATTTGGCCAAACCACAGCGGCTGTCGCACGATCAAAACGCCTGAAGCCAGAGACCTCCTGCCTACGAATGCAACTTTCTGCCAACAACATCGAGCACATTCTTCTCATCTCCTGCGCGCTCTACGTCTTCGTCGAGTGCTTTGCCTGCGCACGTCAGGTCATTGCTGCAGAACGCGGAATCGGCAAGGTGCCGACAGGATTCCGAAACAAACTGTCATTGGCGGCTCATCAGAAAGCCGCAGCCTTTACAAGTGAATCGGCCCAGTCGCGCCTGGTGCTCGCCTTTGTCTCCGCGGCTTTTGCCGTGCTGATGACCACGGGGCATGGTCTCACCTATCTCACAGCCCTCTTTGAAACCCTCACGGACAACACGCTTCTCGTGCAATGGTCGCTCCTTGTGAGCATCATGGGGCTCATGGTCGTCGTGTCTCTTCCGCTGGAGTGGCTGATTCGGTACCGACTGCGGGAACGGTTCGGCTATCAGCGGCGATCGCGCAAGGAATGGTTTAAGCGAACCGTCGGCATTTCAACCGCCGGCTTGGCAGCTGCGCTCCCCGCAACAGCGCTCCTGCTCATACTGTGCGAAGTGACCGGTCCCTATTGGTGGCTCCTCGTCTGGATGCTCTATCTCGCGTGGCTTTTCTGGCGCTGGCGGCTTTCGCTGATGCGCGGAAAACTTTGGAGCCGAGCCTCTAGGCCAATCCAAAATGAAGCCCTGCGCCGCAAGGTCCGTTCGCTGCTCGCAGAGGAGGGCTTTCGCATGGAGGATTTGGTCATCATGACGCGGCCGCCGGCCTGGAAGTACGCACACGTGCTGCTGCCGGGCAGCGGGGAACTTCGCCGCGTCGTTGTTTTTGCCGATACAGCAGCCAAACTCACGGAAGACGAACTGCTCGCCGTCATTGCTTCGCAGGCTGCGCGCATCAAGTTTCACCACGGCCCCTGGCGCATTGCGCTCTCGGCAGCAGGGGGTTTTATCACCTGTGCTGTACTCGGCTGGGCCGCAAACACGCCGGTATTTTTTGAAGGGCTTGGATTCTCACCTATTCTCACCGTCATGCAGCCCGGCACACACGCCGGATTTGCCATGGCTGCGGCGGTTATTGCCTTCCCGATCGTCTTCTTTCCGCTGCGGGCGCTCAACAACTTCATCATCCGGCAGCTTCGCTACGCCGCAGACCGGTGCGGCGCGGCAAAAATGGGCGGCGATACGCTCGCACGGGCACTCGCCAAGCTTCACCGCGACTACACCAATACGCTTACACCCTCGCGCTTTTATTCGGTTTTGCACTACGATCACCCGCATGCTGCCATGCGCGTTGCGCATCTTCTAAAGTACATGCGTGCACGCAAACTCGAGCCGCACCTTGCAGATCCGGCACCAGCGCTCCCAACGGTCCTCTCTCAGGAGCAAGCCATTACACGAGCGCTGCGCCGTGAACGCACGTCCTTTAACGCTGCCCGGCGGGAAGCCGAAGAAGCGCTCACTCAGGAACTGCTCACGCAGCACGATTGGGTTGACGATGACGGTTTTGAGGACGATCCCAGCAAAACCGGAAAATCCGAACGCCCAACACCGAAAGCTTCAATTTCAATGCCTGACGTCCCCCATATTGCCGCAGTGACTCCTGCGGCATCCTCACCTTCTCAGCATGGCTAAACGCAACTCTTCCGGCCGACGTCCGGCCTCTGCCGCACAGCCCGAAACACTCCTTTTCGGCCGAGTCACTGCCGGTCACGGGCGCCACTATGTCGTCACGCTCGATACCGGAGAACAGCTCGTAGCACACCGCCGCGGGAAAAAGGGAGATGTCGCCGTGGGGGACCGGGTGGGCTGCACGCCTCCCGTCTCGGGCATTGCCGCAATTGAGACGATTGAAGATCGTCGAACGCTCCTATACCGCTCTGACGAGTGGCGCGTAAAAACCTTAGCCGCCAACGCGGATCTCTGCGCCGTCGTTTTTGCACCGCGACCGACCTTTAATCCGTGGTTCATCTGGAAAGCGCTGCTGGCTGCCCACCAAGCCGGGATTCCGGCAGTTGTCATCCGCAACAAGCTCGATCTGTCAGACGGCCGAACGGCCGCCGACCAGCAAACAGCGCTGCTGCGCTCGATCGGCGCACAGACGATTGAAATATCAGCGTCAGAGCGGCCTGATGAAGCCCGCACCAAACTGCTCGAAGTCTTTACGGGCAAAACCGTGCTCCTCGTCGGACAGTCCGGCATGGGCAAGTCGACGATCCTCAATCTCCTCGTGCCGGAAGCTAATGCGCAGACGCGAGAATTTTCCGAAGCACTTGACCTCGGCAAGCAGACAACGACGGCGGCTGCCTGGCATGCAGCCCCTGAATGGCAGGGTGCCGTCATCGACACACCGGGTTTTCAGGAGTTCGGGCTCGCTCATCTGTCGCTTTCAGACATTCTTCGCGCCATGCCTGACATCGCCGAGCACGCCGTCGGCTGTCGCTTCTTCAACTGCCGCCATCTCCATGAACCCGGCTGCGGCGTCAAAGCAGCACTTGAGGCCGGTTTGATTGACCCCGCCCGCTACGCCTTTTATGAGGCAGCGGCTAAGGATGCGGATCCGCTGCCTCGCTAACGGCTGCCCTTTTTTCTGAAGCAAATTCGGCAGAGGATCTTTGGACATCGTCAATTCCGCAGCAGGTTACTTCTCTCGACGGATAGTTTTTGCGGCCGATCTCTTCCTACAATCTTTCGCCGCCCAATAAGCGGCCGCAAGGATAAAGAATACAGACCAGTCATGATCACCGACCCTACCCTGTCGAGCACGGATCCAAAGCCTTCAGCGCCCAAAGCGCCTAAGGTCATCCGCATCACGCCTCGCCCAGCGCTGCCCATTCCGCAGTCCGGCCCCGTTGCGCGTGCGCCGCGTCCCGACGGACTTCCCGGCACGCGCTGGATCGACCGCCTTGGCCGACCGCTCACCGACCTGCGGATCTCCGTCACCGACCACTGCAACTTCCGCTGCCGCTACTGCATGCCGAAGGAAAAATATGCCCAGAACCACAACTTTCTGGCGATGACGGAGCTCCTCACCTTTGACGAAATTCTGCGTGTCTCACGCATTGCCGTTGCCAACGGCATTGAGAAGATTCGTCTCACCGGCGGGGAACCGCTCTTACGCAAGGGCATTGAAAACCTCGTAGCGCAGCTTGCCGCTTTGCGGACACCCGCGGGCAAGCCCATCGATCTGGCCATGACGACGAACGGATCGCTTCTCATCAAAAAGGCGCAGGCTTTGAAGGACGCCGGCCTTGGCCGAATCACGGTGAGTCTCGACGGCATCGATGAAGACATCTTTCAGAGCTTTAACGACGTAGGCTACCCCGCCGCGAAGGTACTCGAGGCCATCGACTTCGCCCGTCAGGTGGGTTTCAAGGTCAAGGTCAATACCGTTGTCAAAAAAGGCGTCAATGAAGGGGAAATCCTCAAGATCTGCGAAGTCTTCCGCGGCACCGGCGTGACGCCGCGCTTTATTGAATATATGGACGTCGGCAATGCCAACGACTGGCGCATGGACGAAGTGGTCCCTTCACGCGAAGTCGTGGCACGCATTGCCCAACGCTGGCCGGTGGAATCGCTTTCACCCACAGCACCCGGCGAAACTGCCGCACGCTGGCGTTACTTGGACGGCGGCGGCGAATTCGGCGTCATCAGCTCCGTCACGCGGGCCTTCTGCCGTACCTGCTCACGCGTGCGCCTCTCAATGGAAGGGCGCCTTTACCTCTGTCTTTTTGCCTCGATCGGCTGCGACCTGCGCACCATGCTTCGCGGCGGCTGTACGGACAGCGAACTTGAGACTGCCATCGGCCGAATCTGGTCCGCGCGAGAAGACCGCTACTCGGAACTGCGTTCCATGGGAGCGGCGCCGAGTCGTCAGAAAGTCGAAATGAACTATATTGGCGGCTGATGCCGCCGCCCATTGAATAAATAGATCATTTTCGATTGTTTTCAGAGAAATTTGCCATTTTATTGGTAAATATCGGTCTGCATCCGACTTCTCAATTAGGCGATCTCCCTCGGCTGACCGCAATCGGGCCCTATACTTCACAGGCTCAGCATGGGCGAGGAGTCGGTTTTGAGGGCTCTTCGCGCCTGCCGTCCCTCAAAAACACGCGTCCTCCTGAACCCGATCAGGATCGGGAGACGTCCGCTAACAAACAAAAAGCTACCAAGAGAGCGCGCGAGTCCTATGTTTTCCAATCCTACAGCCGTCACCTTCATCGGCTACCTCATCGTGATGGTCGGCGTCGGCGTCTTTGCCTATTACTACACCCGCAGCTACACCGACTTTATTCTCGGCGGACGCAGTCTCGGAGGCTTTGTGACCGCGCTTTCCGTCGGCGCTTCCGATATGAGCGGCTGGCTGCTGATGGGACTCCCCGGCGCCGTTTTCCTCTTTGGCGTTTCTCAAAGCTGGATCGCTATCGGGCTTATTCTGGGTTCATGGCTCAACTGGCGATTTGCCGCTGCACGACTGCGCGTCTATACCGAAAAAGCGCATAACTCCCTGACGCTGCCCGATTATCTGACGCATCGGTTTGAAGACAAGTCCAACGCTCTTCGCATCATTGCCTCTGCCGTCATTCTCATCTTCTTTACGATCTACTGCGCATCAGGCGTCGTCGCAGGGGCCCGCCTCTTTGAAAACACCTTCCACATGGAATACGAAACCGCACTCATCATTGGTGCGGCAGCGACGATTCTTTACGTGTTCATCGGCGGCTTCCTCGCGGTCAGCTGGACCGACACCATTCAAGCGGCCATCATGTGCGTTGCACTCGTCGTCACCCCGATTGCCGTCATGTACGACGCGGGCGGCTTTTCTGCGACGACAGCACGTCTGGCAGAAATCAACCCGAGCATGCTCAACATGATGGAAGGTCAGACGGTTATCGGCGTCATCAGTCTTCTGGCATGGGGACTCGGTTACTTCGGGCAGCCGCATATTCTCGTGCGCTTCATGGCCGCCAAATCCATCAAGGTAATTCCGAATGCCCGCCGCGTCGCCACGCTGTGGATGCTCTTTTGCTTGGCGGGCGCTGTGGGCGTGGGCTTCTTCGGTGCTGCGTACTTCTCGCTTCACCCGGATGTAGCGGGCCTCGTCAAAGAAAATCACGAACGCGTCTTCATTGTTCTCTCCTCACTCCTCTTTAACCCCTGGATCGCCGGTCTGCTGATGTCAGCCATTCTTGCGGCCGTTATGTCCACGCTTTCCTGCCAGCTGCTCGTCTGCTCCTCCACCCTGACGCAGGACTTTTACCGCAGTTTCCTTCGCCCCAAGGCCACACAGCGCGAACTCGTCTGGGTAGGCCGCGCCATGGTGCTCGCCATTTCGGTGGTCTCTGTCTGGATGGCAAGCGACCCCTCGAGCCTGGTGCTCTCACTGGTCTCTTACGCCTGGGCTGGCTTTGGCGCAGCCTTTGGTCCTGTGATTCTCATCTCTCTCTGGTGGAAGCGCATGACCCGCATGGGCGCGCTCTGCGGCATGGTGGTGGGAGCTGCCACGGTGCTCATTTGGAACCATTTCGCTTGGTTTGGGCTCTATGAAATCATTCCCGGATTCCTTTTTGCCTCGATTGTGATCTATCTCGGCAGCATGCTTGACCGCAAACCTGATGACGAAGTGGCCGAAACTTTCGACGCCGTTGAGGCTGAAGTGAAGGCCGCAGGCGTGCGTTAAATTTCCCGCGTGCGCTGCGGCGCACGCATCCACCTCCTCACCAAGCCCGACGTTCAAGCGAACGTCGGGCTTTGTCGTTTTAGAACTGTTGACATTTTTTATTCGTTCAGAGCTTGACCCCGGCAGCAGGAAACTAGGATAGAACCCTTAAGAACAAATAGATAGTCTGCAGTTTTTGGATTTTTGCACTGACTATGCTTCTATTCATCCTTTAGGTCAATCGATGCAGTTTCCTTCATTCCGCATCGATCATTTCAACGATATCAACAGCATATTTAGGATAAAAAATCATGGCTGTTCAACACTTCTCACGCAGCGCGCGCACCCGCACCTTCCGCCTTTCGTCCGTTTTTGCAATCATTGCGGCGGCCGGGATTGCCGCGGCTGGTTCGATTAACGTGCAGGCACGGGATTTAACGGCGGCCGTGAACTCCAACTTCTCGACGCTCGACACCTGGGATGCGATCGACAACTTGTCGCGCGCCGTTTCGTCCTCCATCTACGAAGGGCTCTACCGATTCGACACCAACCTCACGCCTCAGCCGCAGCTCGCCGAATCCTATACCGTGTCCGACGACGGCTTGGTCTACACCTTCAAGCTCCGCCCGAACGTCAAGTATCAGGACGGTTCGGACTTCACCGCCGAAACGGTCAAGATGAACTTTGACCGCGGCATGAATCCCGCTTCCAAGCTTACCCGCCGCACTTTCTTCTCGTTCGTGGACAAGGTGGAGGCCGTTGATCCGCTTACCGTCCGCTTTACGCTCAAGCAGCCCACCGCCGGCTTCATTGCTCGTCTCTCCAACGGCACCGCCTCAATGGTCTGCCCGAGCCTTCTCAAGAAGGCGGCTGCCGCCGGTGATGCTGCAGCAGCCAAGAAAGTAACGGCCTATGAAGCCTGCGGCACGGGGCCGTACACACTCAAGCACTTTGAACCCACCGAAGTGCTCGAAGTGGTAAAGAACCCCAACTACCGCGTCGCGGGACTGCCCAAATTCGACAGTCTTCGCTGGGTTCCTGTTGCTGAAAACTCCACCCGCGCCATGATGCTTCGCACCGGTGAAGCGCAATTCATCTGGCCCGTGCCGGCGGAACAAGTGAAGGCACTCGAAGCCGACGACAAGCTTTCCATTCAAAAGACGCCTTCGGTAGTGACCCGCTACATCTCCATGAACGAGACGAAGAAGCCCTTTAACGACGTGCGCGTACGCAAGGCCATCAGTCTTGCCATCAACCGCAATGCACTTATCAAGGTGGCCTATAACGGCCTTGCGGTGCCGTCCACCGGCTATCTGCCCCCGCAGATTGAGGGCGCTGTCAACTACGGCCCCTTCCCGTATGACCCCAAGGCTGCTCGCGAACTTCTGAAGGAAGCGGGCTTCCCGGAGGGCTTCCATGCGACGCTCTGGTCGGCCTACAACGACGGCAAGACGCTCAAAACGCTGCAGTTCCTGCAGCAGCAACTCGCTCAAGTCGGCATCCATGTCGAGACCCGCGCACTTGAAGCCGGCCAGCGCTCGCTCATTTACAGCGCCCAGAAACCGGCCGACAGTCAGCATCAACTCTATCTGATCGGCTGGACCAACTCTGCCGCGGAGCCCGACTGGGGTCTGCGTCCGTTGCTCGACAGCCGCAGTGCGCCGCCGGTTTTGAATAATGATTCCTATTACAAGAATCCGAAGGTAGACGAACTCTTCGATAAGGCAGCTGCCGAACCCAATCCGCAAAAGCGCGCCGCGCTTTATAAGGAACTTCAGGATACCGTCAATGCTGACAGTCCCTGGGCGCCCCTTGTTTTCGAAATGATGACGGCGGGCGCTGTCAAGCCGCTCAAAAACTTTGCCGTGCTCCCCGACGGAAGCTTCGACTTCTATCAGGCGGATTGGCAGGAATAAGTTCTAGTCCGCTCAAAGTGAATTAGGTTTACGAGGGACGTTTGCTGTCATTGCAAGCGTCCCTTTTCCTTTTGCAAAGTCTCAGAAATCTCTGCGTTCTTAAGAAATACCGCTCTCACCTCCGCGCTAAAATGGCGGGTTCCTTTTTCTCATTGTTCTATCTGTGCAGCATTGTCTGCTGCGTCCATCGCCGTCATGTCCAACACCAATCCGCTCGTTGCCCAGCTCATTAAGCTTCTCCCGTTCCTCGGACGCAATGTCTGCTACAGCGACCGGGAGCTTGCCATGAAGCGCTTCCGCAGGATGCTCGCCGAACAGCCGAACGCCTTCCTGGATGCCTACGACGCGGCGATTGCGGAAATCCGCAAGATCTACCCCCACGAAAGCGCCGACTTGATTGACAGTGCCGCGCTCTCGGAGTTGGAAGATCAGGCGGTCGCCGAAACGAAAAGCGACGGCACAACGATCGCCGTTTATGCAGCGGGCTTTTTTGCCTACGGATTGGAAAATCAGCCGCTCGCGAGTGAGCTGCTTGAACCCGAAGACGGCGAAAAGCTTCGCGAACTGCTTTACCGCGAATATTTTGACGAATCCAATGCTCAGATTCGCATCTATGAGCATCTCATTCCGCTCAATCACCTGATCATTGCCAATCCCGATGAAAGTCAGCGGTTTCTCGAAGTGATGGCCACGGCGAAATCTCATTTCGTACCGACAGCGCCGTCAGTCGACTACCCTGGCGTATCGGCCAACTATGACGAAGAGGACGACAGCGACATTGCCGCCCGCTTCCGCGTCGTACTCTTCACGGTCAAGCAAAAGGACGCTTCTAAGCCGATGCAGAAGACGCCTTTCCGCTTTAACGGCTTTGCGGTGCCCAAGGGTGAAAACATCTCGCTCTCAAACGACATGATTCTCGATACGCCTTGGGGCGCAGAATTTTCCGTCCTCATTTCCCGCCGCTGCGGACGCGGGCTGCGTTATGCCGTCACTGAACCCTACCTTCTCAACGATACGGTTCGTCAGCTCGATTACGTCGTAGGCCTCAAGCGTGTCATGGTGGCCTTCACGCGTACGGCGCTAGACGCCAATGTCAACCCCGAAGATCTGATTGTGAGTTTCGGCGCCTTTACCGATCCGGTGCGCGGGTATTCGGAGCTACGCGTTGCTTTTGCGCTCCCCAGCGCCCCGGATGAACTCATCAACGGCGTGCCGATCCCTCTGCCGTCCCCCATGACGGAACAGTCGGCTGAAGAGCTCGCCAAATTGGTGCGCGCTTCGTTTGAATTTGAAGGCATTCACTTCCGCCACCCGGCCGGTGAGGTCTGCCCGCTCCTCGTTGCCGAACCGGACTCCATGGACCGGCTCTATAACTCCATCCACAATCTTCAGCGCCCGCTCATTAAGCCGGACTCAACGCCAAAACCCGGCATCCCGAGCATGCTCCTTAACTGAGAAGCGTACCGGTGCTTCACCTTTTTGAGCGCTCCAAGCAGGCGGCCCAACGGGCTGAAGACTGCCTGACCCGCCCGGCAGCCTGCGCCATTCTGACCAACAAACGTCAGAAATAAAGCGAGGCGCAAGCTGACGGCGGAATTTTCACGCAATACAGGAAGGAATGGGCTGACGCCCATTCCCTTTCAATGAGCATGACTCAATGCGTCAAACTCATGCCGCAATGGTCTCTTGGGAAGCATTCTCACCAGCGATCTGACCGAAGACGAAGCAATCGAGTACAGCATTGCCTCCGACTCGGTTTGTCCCATGGATGCCGCCGGTAATTTCGCCCGCGGCATAGAGTCTTGGAATAACTGATCCCGTCCAGTCCAGTACCTGCGCCTTGACGTTGGTGTTGAGACCGCCCATTGTGTGGTGAACGGTCATGCCGGTATAACAAGCCCAGAAGGGACCTTGATCGATGCGCTTCGTCAAGTTAACTGCAGTCTTGCCAAAGTCCTCGTCTTTTTGGTTCTTCACATAGACGTCGTTATAGCGCTTGATCGTCTTCTCCAGACCATCCGGATCGACGCCCATCTTCTGCGCAAGTTCGCGGATCGTCGGAGCCGTCCAAGCCTCGCCTGCTTCGATGCCCTTCATAATTGCCGCACGGTTTACTTCATCGTAGGAGGTGAAGTTTTCGTTGTCGCAGACCGTATAGGCGTAGCGTTCAGGTGTGCCGAGCACAGCGTCACGAATCACATCGCGTCGGGCGCCTTCATTAACAATACGGGCACCGCGCTTGTCAACATAGATGGAACCGTTGACGTTAAAGTTGAGCAGCAGCTTCATCTTCTTGCCTGCCGGAGCACCCGGCGTCGATTGGATGAAATCCATGCCTACGAGATAACCGCCCACCCGGACGGCTGCCATTGCAACTTCGCCCGTCGCTCCGGGCAGATTGTCGGTACCAAGACCTGCAACGCGCGGATCATGGAGTTCGCGCAGGTATTTGTTGGCGCTGAAACCGCCGGCAGCGAGAACAACACCGCGGGTAGCACGAATACGCTTGATTTCTCCCTTCGCGTTCTTTGCGACCACACCAAGCACATCACCTTCAAAAGGTTTCTCGCGAATAATTTCCTCAACACCCATGCCGGTGCGCACTTCTACGCCGAGCTCCTTTGCGGCCTTGGAAAGCACCGTCCCGTAGCCTTGTCCCTTAGGCAGCGCCGGAACGTGCGAACGCGGATAGAGCGCACCAAAAATCTGAATCACCTTGGGCTTAAATTGCATGCCAAGACTCTCGAGCCACTCGATCGTCGGATACGCATTGCGGCAAAGCACGTCCACGCGATCTTTCTGCCCGCGGAAGTCGCCGGCTTCAAGCGTCTGCTCTGCATGGTGCTGCCAAGAATCCTTGATACCTTGCTTCGGCTGGCGAACCGGGTCGGCCGCGTTGATGAAACCTTGAGAGATGAGTGTATTGCCGCCAGGGAAATTCAGCTTCTCAAGCACCACAACGTGCTTGGCGCCTTTTTGTGCAGCCTTGACAGCGGCGGCCATGCCAGCTCCGCCGGCACCGACAACAATGATTTCATAAGTTTCGTCCCACTGAACGGCTTGAGCTGCACGAGCTGCGCTCGGGAGCACGGCAGCGGCAGTTACAGTGGAAGCAGAAGCAAGCTTCAAGAGACTGCGGCGGGAGATGGTTTTTTCGTTCATAGCGGTCCTCTCAAAAAAACATGACGCGGAGGCTAAAGCCTGCCTGTTATCTTTGATCCGTCCGCATTTTTGCCCGCAGCCTTACGCACGTAAGATGACTTCGGTCAGTGTCCCGTGCCGAAGTGCTCACCTCTGCCAAACCGCCTTGATATCAGGCATCAGCAGGGCGAGCTCTTTAGCAGTGTGAATACCGAATTTGCGGTATATCCGGGCTCGATGTCCCTCAACCGTACGTTCAGAAAGCGAAAGCTTATCTGCGACCTGCTCATCGGTCTCGCCATTAAGAAAATATCCCAGTACGTCGAGTTCGCGTGCCGAAAGAAGTCTCAGCCTTTCACGCACGCCTTCTCCGCCGGCGACACCCGCACGGCGCAGAAAATCACAATGAACAGCTGCAGCGATAGACTCCAGAAGTATTTCATCGTTCACGGGTTTAATAAGAAAGTCGACCGCTCCCCGCTTGAGACTCGAAACCGCCACATCAATATCGGCATGCCCCGTCAGAAAGATGGTGGGCAGCATCAGACCTCGACGAAGCATTTCGTTCTGGAGTTCGAGTCCCGTCATCAGAGGCATACGCACGTCAAGAACAAGACACCCGGGACGCCTGACGTCATCCTCAATGAGAAAGGCTCGTGCGTTCGGATAAGTTTTTGCCGTCCACCCTTCAATACGCAGCATTAAAGCAAGTGCCTCACGCACATCGATTTCATCATCAATGATCCGCACGAGAGCGGATTCTTTTTCTGCGGCAGCTACCTGTTCGGCTGCATCAGGGAGCGACTGCGTCATTTTTCTGGTTCTCCGAATGGTGATGTATCTGATGTGTCATATCCACAACGGCAAAGGAAACACATACCTTCAGTCCTCCGCCCGCTTCTGCAGCAATGGCCTCAAAGCTCAGCTTTGCCAAGTGTCTCTCAACGATTGAGCGACAGATGAGAAGTCCCAAACCCAGACCATTTTCCTTTTCGGATCGCCCAGATTCAGTTAGCCGCGAAAGCGCCTCTGAAGAAAGAACTGAACCAGAATTTTCAACACTGAGCTCTGCACGTTCCTGCGCAGCAATCCGCTTCACGGTGATGCGTATTGGGGCGATCCCTAGACGGGAAAGGCGGAGCAAAAGCGACTCACGCTCATCGTCGGGCATTGCGCAAAGCGCCTCGTCCGCATTCTTGAGAAGGTTGCGAACGAGTATCCGAAGCTCAACCGGATCGCCCTGAATCATAACGGGATCCGGGGCATCCAACCCTGCCGCATGAGTGAGTCGGCGCGACTCTTCAAGTTCACTCAAAGCATCACGCACGACTGCCGTGAGATCAATATTTTGCCCCCGTTTTGCCCCCTGTTTGGCGTACTTTCTTACCCGCTCAAGGATCTCTGCGGCATGAGTAATTTGTTTCTGCAGACCGCCGACACATTCCTCTACGAGTTTTCGATCCGGATCGGGCTTCTTCATGAGCACTCCGAGACTTCTCGTGAGATATCGCATGACTGAAAGCGGCTGTCCAAGCTCATGCGCAAAAATAGACGACAGCTCTCCGACAACCGAGACGCAGTGCATACGATCGAGCTTGTCGGCGGCCTTTCTTGCCTGTACTTCGGCAATCCGCTCGCGATCCCATGCTTTCTCCAGTTCGGCAGTACGCTGACGGACCAACGTTTCAAGCCGCAGCCAATGCAGGATCCACGCAAACGCAAGTGCTGCAGCGAGCATCAAAAACGGCCAGGAGACTTTAAGAAAGCCTCTGAGCGTCCATTCGCGCAAATAGGCATAGGGCCCAATTCTGAGTGTCTTTAAGAGATCATTGACGCGCGCATAGTCGGTTGCAAAGGAAACCTCAAAACCCGACGGCGTACTTTTCGGGTCCAGCGACAGCAGTGCCGTCGCTACGTGGCGGGTCAGAATGGGCGGCGTGTGAGGCGTCACCGCAAAGGTCCAACCGGGATACATGTCGGTGGAATAACGGCACCCTAAACGTTCAGCACGGGGACCAGTACGCTCATTAATCACGCGCAGCTTTCCCAGCCACTGCGGGTTGCGCCGCTCCATTGCTTCGAGCATGCATGCACGAAGAAAACCGACGTCCGCCTTGCCGGACAATACATTCTCCACTACTTTCTGCGGCTCACTGTCGGTGAAGATCGTTCGACGGAAAAAACTATCCGGATCGTATCCAGCTTTGGCAATCTCACCCATGCCAATCTGATATGTCATGAAATTTCGAGGATCCGTGGCCGAAGCCGTTCGGTGCTCGAGGTCTGTAATCGTCTGCAGATCCGTACGTGAATTCCTCACGAAGATCACACCAGCAACACACTGATTAGGATCGGGGAAACTCGACGATACAATCGTTCCGATATCTCGTACGCCATAAGGCCGCATTTCAACAAAGAAGCCCGAACTACCGAGAAAAAATTCCACTTCTCCCTTGCGAACAGCCTCTGCGAGATCTTTGGTTTTGTAATAACGCGGTTCAATCACAATCCCAGGCGTTGAAGCCTGTAAATGCTTCAGCACAGTGGCCTGGATATCCTCCACACGGCTGAGATAAGAGGATTCAAATTCGAAATCAAGAAGTCCCAACCGCACCTTCGTCCCAGAGGACGATGCTGTCGGATCGCCGGAAACAGCGTCGACACGGTCAGAAAGAATTGAATCCGCAGCAGCAGCATCGATATCGGGGAAACCTAAAAGCGTCAAAAAAACAAGCGACAGAAAGACTAAGCGCTTCGTGAGCGGCATCAACTTACGCACGTAAAGGTGTTTCCAATAATGGAACAGCATTCTGAAACCGATATACAAATGATCGCCAAGCTTTTTTAACCTAAGGTCTATTGTTGGCCAAATGCACTCTGCTCTGCAACGGGAGAAATTAACCGCGGCAAACCGCACGGTGCTATCGAGTCAACTTGCTTTTCACGCCATGCAACGCCGTCGATTCCTTGAAAACTCCGCACTTGCGAGTCTGCCGCTTCTTTCGTCCCTAGCGCTCCTTCCGGGCTGTGCAGTCTATGAGCGAAATATTCATTCTGATGACCGTCCCAGCGCAGATGCACCTGCCGGACGCTTCCGCGGAGTACGACAGCCCGATACCGGCATTCAGGTTTATCTTGGCATTCCGTTCATGAAAAATCCGTATGAGCCTGTGCGGCGCTTTCTTGCCCCGCAGCCCATGGAACGGATTGCCGATACGCTCGACTGCGTTAAACACGGAGCTCTTCCGCTTCAGCCCGGACCCAACGGCGCCATGATCGGCGGCGACGGGCC
>ULRI01003018.1_pt1 | contig 14953 bp, 9 predicted proteins | sample 1955291 | NCBI WGS metagenome assembly ULRI01 (sample SAMEA4835678, study PRJEB28245) | human gut metagenome | biome: gut microbiome; material: fecal sample | place: Denmark | collected 2008
CCGGCCCGGGAGACAAGATGATTTTATCGAATCGTTCCACATTATCAAGTCCTATTTGATCGTTGCGGACTACTTCTATGTCCGTAGCACCTAATTCTTTCACTGCGTGCAATAAGTTGTAGGTGAAAGAGTCGTAATTATCTAAAAGTAATATTTTCATTTTATGATTATTGTAAAATTGTTGCTTAAACAGGTTACTTTATTTTTTCTGCTTAGTTCTTTAATTGAACGGCTAAATCAATCGCCTTTTTCAGTGCTCCCAACTTATTGTTGACTTCTTGCAATTCGTATTCATCCTGACTCCGTGCTACAATACCACCTCCTGCCTGAAACCACAATTCATTGTTGCGACTGACGAAGGTACGGATAGTTATGGCTTGATTCAATTCACCGTTTAATCCGATAAAACCGATACAACCACCGTAAGCTCCGCGATTGTGAGGTTCTATTTCACTAATTAACTGCATGGCACGTACTTTGGGCGCGCCGCTCAAAGTGCCGGCAGGGAACGTATCAATAAAAGTTTTTATCTTGTCCGCATCCTCGTTCAATTCACCACTGACACGGCTAACCAAGTGGATGACATGACTGTAATATTGTGGCTCTTTATAGAAAAGTACCTGTACATCATGACAATTACGTGACAAGTCGTTTCTGGCAAGGTCTACCAGCATAACGTGCTCCGCATTTTCTTTGGGGTCAGCCAGTAATGCTTCTGCCAGTTCACGGTCTTTCACGATATCGCCACTCCGGCGTGTTGTTCCGGCAATCGGATCGATATAAGCATGGTTGCTTTCAATCTTGCAGTGTGTTTCCGGTGAAGAACCGAAGATTCGATATCCTCCGAAATCGAAATAGAAAAGATAAGGGGAAGGGTTAATGCTGCGGAGTGCTCGATATACTTTGAAATCATCTCCGGCGTAAGGCTGAATGAACCTTCGGGAAAGAACGATCTGGAATACATCGCCACGCATACAGTGCGCAATACCTTTGCGGACGTTGGCTTTGTGTTCTTCATCTGTGATAGGGCTGGTAACGGGACCTGTCACAGAAAAATTGTAAGAAGCATAATTCCGGTTTTCAATAGCTGCTTCCAGTTCCGGCAGGCCGCTTTCTTCCCCTTCGGCCAACATCTCTACGAGTGTCAATTCATTTTTGAAATGATTGAAGACAATTATGTATTTGTATAATATATATAATAAGTCCGGTGCATCATTCTGTTCATCGTGGCTCTCTTTAACGGGAATATGTTCGAAGTATTTCACGGCATTGAAAGTCGTGTATCCATAAAGTCCGCATACATTCTTATTTTCTCCGGTCACTTGGAATTGATTGATGAATCGGTTCATTGCCTTTTCTACGGTGAATGTTTTCGTCAGCGGTTCTTCCGTGCGGCTATTGTCCGGATAGTTGGCTGTGACTATACCACTGTTCACACCGATATTTGCCAGTGGACAAAGGGCGATGAATGACAGTGAATTTTCTCCAGCGTGATAATCGGAACTCTCCATTAATGCAGATTGCGGATACATATCACGCACTTTCAGATAAATGCTGACCGGAGTATGCATATCTCCCAACACCTGTTTACTGTGGGTAGTATAATTGAATGTTTTCATTTTGATTACAAATTACAAGTTACAAATTACTGTGAACTAATTGTCCTGTTTTTCTTCGTTAAAGGATAAATAAGTCTCTATATCCTTGTCGCCACGTCCGGATACAGTTAATACGACTACATCTTCCGGTTTGAATTTCAACTTTTTTAAAGCGCCAAGCGCATGAGCTGATTCCAGTGCGGGGATAATTCCTTCAAACTTAGTCAGTTCATAAGCAGCTTCTATGGCTTCGTCATCGTTTATTGCCAGAACGTTGGCGCGTCTTTGTGCGGCAAGATTCGCGTGTATCGGTCCGATTCCCGGATAATCGAGTCCGGCAGAAATCGAATAAGGTTCCTCAATTTGTCCGTCTTCGTTTTGGATAACGTAAGTACGTGCTCCGTGGATAATTCCCAATTTGCCAAGTTGAATGGTAGCTGCGGTCATTCCGGTTTCTATTCCCTTGCCTCCGGCTTCTGCCAGGACGATACCTACCCGCTCATCGTTGATATAATGATAAATAGTTCCGGCAGCATTACTTCCTCCTCCTACACAGGCTATCAGGTAGTCGGGGTAATCGCGTCCCTCTTTTTCTTGAAGTTGCTTTTTGATTTCTTCACTGATAACGGATTGCAGACGTGCCACCATATCCGGGTAAGGATGAGGTCCTACAGTAGAACCGATGATATAATAAGTGTCGGCGGGATGACAGCACCAGTCGCGGATAGCTTCGTTGGTAGCGTCTTTCAGTGTCATATTCCCGGAGGTGACAGGGATTACGGTAGCTCCCAGCATTTTCATTTTCTCAACGTTGATGTGCTGGCGTTCCACATCCGTTTTTCCCATGTATACGATACATTCCATATTCATTAGTGCACATACGGTAGCGGTAGCCACTCCATGTTGACCGGCACCGGTTTCGGCGATGATGCGCTTTTTCCCCATGCGGCGTGCCAATAGAATCTGTCCGATAGTGTTGTTGATTTTATGGGCACCTGTATGGTTCAAGTCTTCCCGTTTCAGATATAATTTGCAACCATATTTTTTCGAAAGGCGCCTTGCCGGATAGAGTGGGGAAGGACGTCCTACGTAATCACGTAACAACTGTTCGAATTCTTTCTTGAATTCCTCACTCTCAAGTACTTCGAGGTACTTATTCTTCAGTTCCTCTACACATTTGTGGAGAATTTCCGGTACATAAGCACCGCCGAACTCTCCGTAATAGCCATCCTGGTCAACTAAAAAACTTTTCATAATCCTATCTATTTTTATATGTTATTTTTTTCGATGTTTAGAAACGGGCAAATAAAAAAGCCCTGCCGCAAGTTGCGACAGGGCTCTTTCAAATCTGTTATATCTTTAATGAGGTATATACATACGAGCGCTGCTCCCTTACGACTGTCGGAGTTGTAACGGACGCCACCACCAATATGTATTTACTAATATAGTTCTCATTGTCATTTGTTATTTAACGGGAGCAAATATAGACACTTTGTTTGAAACAACAAACAAAAAATGACTTTTTTTCATTTTCCCCTTCATTTTTCTGATATAGAACAATTTTCCCCCTGATCTGTTCTTATAAATACTGAATATTTAAACAGAAAACAATTATGAAACAGAGAAAAGTATTAGTAGGTATCGCTATTGCCATTTTCGTTATATTATTACTTTATTGGTTGTTGGTAGCAGAAGATATGAAACCTTGGTTGTCGGCTATGGTTCCTTCTCTTACGCAGCAATTCATAGCCTGATTCCGACAAGGTTTCAGATAATTCGTGTATATTTGCATGAAACATGAAAAGTGAATAATAACCGAAATAATAACAATAGACAAGATATGGAAAATTTTATCTTTCAAAATCCCGTCAAACTGATAATGGGGCGCGGGATGATTGCCCGATTGGCGAAAGAAATTCCGTCCGACAAACGTATCATGATTACTTTTGGCGGTGGAAGTGTAAAGAAAAACGGGGTATACGATCAGGTGAAGGAAGCACTGAAGAATCATTATACCGTTGAATTTTGGGGGATTGAACCCAATCCTGCTATCGAAACTCTCCGCAAAGCGATTGCTTTGGGAAAAGAAGAGAAGGTAGATTATTTATTAGCTGTTGGTGGTGGTTCCGTGATTGACGGTACAAAATTAATCTCTGCCGGGTTATTGTATGACGGTGATGCTTGGGACTTGGTGCTTGCCGGACGTCCCGCTACCCACACTGTACCTCTTTCCACTGTGTTGACGCTTCCCGCTACCGGTTCGGAAATGAACAATGGAGCAGTGATCTCACGTCGTGAAACCAAAGAAAAATATCCTTTTTATTCCAACTATCCGTTATTCTCTATTCTTGATCCGGAAGTAACATTTACTTTACCTCCTCATCAAGTGGCTTGTGGATTGGCGGACACATTTGTACATGTCATGGAACAGTATATGACTACTCCCAGACAAAGCCGTGTCATGGACCGTTGGGCAGAAGGACTCCTGCAAACTCTTATAGAAATAGCTCCGAAAATCCGTGAGAACCAGCATGATTATCAACTTATGGCTGACTTTATGCTTTCGGCTACAATGGCATTGAATGGATTTATAGCTATGGGAGTATCGCAGGACTGGGCAACTCACATGATAGGACATGAAATCACTGCATTGCACGGGTTGACACACGGACATACGCTGGCGATTGTGCTTCCCGCTACATTGCAAGTGCTTCGGGAAGCCAAAGGAGATAAACTTGTGCAATATGGTGAGCGCGTATGGGGAATAACTTCGGGTACAAAAGAGGAACGAATAGATGAGGCAATCCGCTGTACGGAACAATTCTTCCGTTCATTGGGGTTGACTACACGCCTGCACGAAGAAAACATCGGCCAGGAGACGATTCTTGAAATTGAACGCCGCTTCAATGAGCGAGGAGTAAAATATGGAGAAAATGGAAATGTGACAGGTGCTGTGGCTCGTAAGATATTGGAAACTGCACTATAATTTCTTTTCCTATAAGAAATAATAACTGCCTTGTGACTTTTATCAGAAAAGTATACAGGGCAGTTTTTTATTGTTCAATCGTATCGTGTATTGGCACCCCAAAGCAATACGGGAATATCTTGTTTGATATTAAAATGACGTCATTTAAACCAAAAATAATTTTAATTTGTTTTCTATAAGGGGGAAGAAATATCTATATTTGTTCACTCAAGTTTTTGATATCATCGAAATAAAACATTCATTTTATTTTATTACTTATGTTGATAACCATTATTATTCTCGTTCTTTCGGCTATCTTTTTTGTAAATGGTAAAATCCGTTCGGATATTGTAGCGTTATGTGCGCTGGTTGCTTTACTTGTCTTTCAGATATTAACTCCTGATGAAGCCCTTTCGGGTTTCTCCAATTCGGTAGTTATTATGATGATCGGACTGTTTGTGGTAGGAGGTGCTATTTTTCAAACAGGGTTGGCAAAGATGATAAGTTCGCGTATTCTTAAACTTGCGGGAACGAGTGAAATTCGTCTGTTTCTATTGGTGATGTTGGTGACTTCAGCTATCGGTGCATTTGTCAGCAATACCGGAACAGTAGCGTTAATGCTTCCTATTGTGGTTAGTCTGGCGATGAGTGCCGGGATGAATCCGAGCCGCTTGCTGATGCCGTTGGCATTTGCAAGTAGTATGGGAGGCATGATGACATTGATTGGTACTCCGCCGAACCTTGTGATACAGAACACATTAACTTCGGCAGGACTCGAACCGCTTTCTTTCTTCTCTTTTCTGCCTGTTGGCATTGTTTGTGTGATTGTCGGTACATTGGTATTGATGCCGCTTAGTAAATGGTTTCTGTCTAAAAAAGGACAGAAGAATGACAGTAACCGTTCAGGAAAATCGTTAAAGCAGTTGGTCAATGAATACGGGCTTTCCAGTAACCTGTTTCGTTTGCAGGTGATAGGGGATTCCCGACTCTTGGGAAAAACGATTATTGATTTGGATATACGACGCAAATATGGATTGAATATAATGGAAGTCCGTCGTGGGGATGCATCGCAACATCGTTTCCTGAAAACTATCACGCAGAAATTTGCGGCACCGGATACGGTTTTGCAAGTAGAAGATATTCTGTATGTGACAGGAGATTTTGAGAAAGTACAACTGTTTGCTGAAGATTATCTGCTCGATATATTAGGTGACCATGCTACCGAGGAAACGAAAAATACAACTAGTTCTCTTGATTTTTATGATATAGGTATTGCTGAAATAGTATTGATGCCTGCGTCTAATTTGGTAAACCAGACAATTAAAGAAGCCGGATTCCGTGATAAATATAATGTGAACGTTTTAGGTATCCGTCGTAAAAAGGAATATCTGTTACAGGATTTGGGAAATGAGCATATTCATAGTGGCGACGTGCTTTTGGTACAAGGCACTTGGGGAAATATCGCCCGTCTTAGTAAGGAAGACTCTGATTGGGTGGTATTAGGTCAGCCTTTAGCCGAAGCTGCTAAAGTAACTTTAGACTATAAAGCTCCGGTGGCTGCTGCTATCATGGTGTTAATGGTGGTAATGATGGTATTTGATTTTATCCCGGTTGCTCCGGTTACGGCTGTTATGATTGCGGGTATATTAATGGTACTGACAGGGTGTTTCCGTAATGTAGAGGCCGCATACAAAACGATAAATTGGGAAAGTATTGTACTCATTGCAGCAATGTTGCCTATGTCGTTGGCATTGGAGAAAACAGGAGCGTCGGAGTATATATCCAATACATTGGTGAGCGGATTGGGTTCCTATGGACCATTGGCTCTGATGGCGGGTATCTATTTTACTACTTCATTGATGACTATGTTTATCAGTAATACGGCTACTGCGGTACTGCTGGCACCTATTGCTTTGCAAAGTGCTATACAAATCGGGGTTAGCCCGATTCCTTTCCTGTTTGCTGTGACAGTGGGGGCAAGTATGTGTTTTGCTTCTCCATTCTCTACGCCGCCTAATGCATTGGTAATGCCTGCCGGACAATATACTTTTATGGATTATGTGAAAGTAGGATTACCGTTACAGATTATCATGGGAATTGTGATGATATTTGTTTTACCTTTGATCTTCCCTTTTTGATTGAAAAAGAAAAAAACAGGAAGGCTGTATTGAAAAATGCAGCCTTTTTTTATTTAATATCTGCAAATACAGTTATCTTTGCACCGTCCATGACCGATGATTGAGAGGGTTGTGGATGTTTTTGCGCATAAATAAAACGAACTAAAGCATTAAGGGATTATGAAACAAAACATTGCAAAAGTATTAACCTTTTCTTTATTGGCAACTTCTGCCGTTTTTATCAGTTGTGTGGATAATGAGAAAAATCTGTTTGATGCAGAACAACTGAGACAGATTTATGAAGAAACTTTTCCGGTAAAGAATATCGATCCTGACGGAGACTGGACTATGTCCCGTAGTGTAACTGCACACGTGACGGTTAATGGAGATTTAGGAGAGGATTATCCGATACGGATATTTGATGCGAATCCTTTAAGTCCGGAAAGTAATGCCAAACTTTTAGCAGAAGGTGTTGCAAATAGAAGTACATCTTTTAATGTTGTAATGGATTGTGCTACTGCACTCGATAGAGTATTTGTCGCGCGTGTAGACAGAAAAGGACATTATCTTGTGCAACCGATCGCTATTGAAAATGAAGAGGTGAAGGCCTGTTTCGGAAATAAAGAAGGTAGTACTACTTGTTCTATCACGAGAACTATAACAGATATACCTGCTATGGCAGCTCCTTATACAGATGAGTATATTAGTAATAAAAAGGCCTATGCTACTATTATTAAGTCCGGCTGGGATCTTGGCTCTGGATTTGACCAGTATTCTGCCTATAATCTTCCTGTTTTCAAGGAAAAGGAACGTTGGTTTAAGATTCAGGAAGGGGGCTTTAGGGCAAGATTTACTACAGGAGGAACTTGGGGTGGAGCTAATGCCGTGAAAGTGATTGTTCCTGAAGGAAGTACATGGGTGATTGAAAACGAAAATCAATTCAATGATATAACGGAGGTAATAGTTGAAAATGGAGGAAAAATAGAAATAACTAGAAATGCCAGTTTGATATTGACTCGGGCTTCTTATATAACTGTAATGCCGGGTGGTAGTATTATAGGTGAGGGAGATATTTCAATAACAAATAGTTCTGCCGGGTTTAGTAATTATAATGCTGGTATGATTGATTGTTCCCGTTTAAATATTGATGGCGGTGGAAGTGGGGTTGATTTCATGAATTATGGAACGCTTAAATTGAATTCTTACAATGCATCTACAAGCGGTACAACACTGATAAATCACGGTGTTATTGAGGCTGGTAGTATTAATGGTAATAACAATACCAATGTTAAGAACGGCTGTTATATGAATGTGGCAGGAATGTTTCAGTTCGGTACACTTGTAATGGGGCATACTTCTGAAGCTATTTGTGGGGAGTTGGGTTATAACGGAAATAACAATGATATTGTGATGGAGGCACAATCAATACTGACCTGTACAGGTAAAGCTAGTCTATATAGGCATGTAGTCGGTCCCACAACGGGAACGGCTTTGTTGAGAATTCATACGATTGCTAATATTTCAGGGCTCATTGAATCAAATTCGAAAGTCACGAATAACATTATTTGTGAGATAACAGATCAGACCTCTTCTAATGAAAAAGAGCAATCACTGTGGACTCCTTTCGACTGGTTAGTATATAAAGGCTTACAGAACTCCGCCACTTATTGCAATCCGGGAAAAGCAGATTTTTTGCTTCCTGCTGATGAAGATGGGTGTATAAAAGAAGGATATGGTTCTGATGATACCCCCGATGACGTGGAGATTCGGAAAGCCGTTTATTCCTATGCTTTCGAAGATAATTATCCCAAAGCAGGCGATTATGATTTCAATGATATTGTATTGAACGTGACTTTACCCGTTGCCGGTAATGAAGTGAAAGAATTGAAATACGTGGTTGACCTTCAGGCTGTGGGTGCCATGAAGCAATTAGGTGCCGGATTAAGAATACTGGGAATAAATAAAAGTAATGTGGAAACGGTTGACTTTGGAGCCGGCGCCGCTCAACGTGACGGTTCTTTGTCTGCTTCCCGTATATTTGAAGATGCATCTTATGAGACGACTGGCAGTGAACTTGTCATTCCTTTGTTTGGAGATGCACATTCTGTATATGGATATACCGGAACACAACGTCCTATGCTGAATACTGGAAATGCAAGTACATCTCTAACAGATATATATACTCTTGAAGTGATAATCAAACTTAAAAATGCCGTATCCATTCCCAGTGTAACAAACTGTTTAGACTTCTTTATAGCATATCAGGGTACTGGTGAAAAGAGAACGGAGATTCATTTGAATCAATTTAATTCGGCAACGGCGAATGGTCAGTTGGCAGATAATAACGTGCTTGAGGTTATCAAGGTAGTCAATAATACATGGGCTCTTTGCGTTCCTGATAAATTCGCATATCCGACAGAAAGAACTGTGATAACAGAGGCGTATGCTAAGTTTGCGGACTGGGCACATGACCAGAGTACTAATACCGATTGGTATAATATGCCTTCAAGTAGTGATAAAGTGATAGAATACTAACCTTTTCTTTTAAATATAAGTCAACCGCCGGAGAAGTTTTTGTTTTCCGGTGGTTTTTGCTACGAATTAATGCTTTGATTGTAAGGTAGTAGTATTTGTTCTGCATGATTTTATTCGTCTGACAGTTGTTGAACATTCGTTTGACAACTGTTGTCTTTTCGTCTAACAACTGTCAGACGAAAAGAAGACAGCTGTCAGACGAATAAATTGTTGCAAACTGAGGTATAAATTCTTTAACTTGGAGAAGTAGAATTATGCGAAACAGGTGGTACATTCATATTCTGTGTGTACAGACTATCAATGATACCATCGGACAATCCGATAGTAGGTACAATAATACCAGTAGCTTTTACATAAGTCGCCACCTCAAGAAATATCTCTGCTGCCGGAACAATTACATCTGCCCGATCCGGTTTTAGCTTGTATTGTTTGATGCGCTGTTCGGCGGGAAGTACCTGTAATGCTAAATAAATCTCACGTAGTGACTCAACTGGTAGGAGAGAAGCCTTTTTATCCTTTTTATCCGCGAGACGGAAGAGTTTGTTGATATTTCCCCCCGAACCGATAATGCTGACAGGCGCATATTCTGTGGCAATACCAATCAGGTCAGTACGTAACGCTTCTTTTTCCTCCTCTTTCACCATGCCGCTAAGCATACGGACTGTACCTATATTATATGAACGGGAGTTTTTCAGTTCTCCGTTACTGATAAGATTGATTTCCGTACTACCGCCGCCAACATCTACATATAGATAATTCTGTCCGGAAGCAAACAGTTGCTCGATATGATTGTCATATACGATATGCGCTTCTTCCTGTCCGTCGATAATATCTACACGAATACCCGTTTTCTTGGCTATTTGCCGGACGATAGCTTTACCGTTCCGGGCATCACGCATAGCGGACGTGGCACAGGCGCGATAATCCACTACATCATATATTTTCATTAACTGCTTGTAAGCTTTCATCAGCCGGATCAGTTTCTTTTCTTTTTCTGCTGAAATAATACCTGCTGTGAAAGCGTCTTCTCCTAGCCGTAACGGGATACGGATGAGTTGCACCTTACTCATAAGTTCGGGCGCATTTTCTTCGTTTACGCATTTTATCAGTAGTCGTACGGCATTGGAACCGATGTCGATTGCTGCATAATTAACTTTCTTCATATTTATCATCATGTGTTCTTGTATTCGTTATATAATTTTTCTTGTGAACGGAAAAGCGATGCCATTTCTTCACTAAGCGGGGGAGTAAACGGAAAATTCCATATCCGGTTGGTTCCCATTCCGTCTACTATGCGTCCTTTGGCTGTATCCTGAAACCCGTAACAAACAATCCGTTTTAAATCCGCCTGTATCTCTTTGTCATAAACAGGAGCCAGTACTTCGATGCGGTTGTCCAGATTGCGTGGCATCCAATCTGCTGAACCGATATAATACCTTTCTTCTCCGGCATTAGCGAAAATGAAAATACGTGAGTGTTCAAGATAACGGTCGATAATTCCATTGATATGTATATTTTCACTGACACCCGGAACGCCCGGTACTAAAGAACAGTTGCCGCGTACAACTAGTTCTATCTTGACTCCTGCTGCTGAGGCTTCGTATAGCTTTTCGATAAGTGCGCGGTCTGTTATGTGATTTACTTTGGCAAGGATATAGGCGTCTTTTCCTTGTTCCTTGTTCTTTATCTCCTTATTGATAAGGGCAATCAACCGTTTACGCATATCATTGGGAGAAACGAGCAACTCTTTGAAATTGACGGGAGTGTATGGCTTCTCGATAAAGTCAAATACTGCATTTACTTCCCGGACAATGGGACGGTGAGTTGTCATAATGGTATAGTCGGTATACATACGTGCATTTCCTTCGTGGAAGTTGCCTGTACTGATACAGACAATATCTCCATGTCTTGTCCCGATGTGCACCAGTTTGGAGTGAATCTTCAGCCCTTCCACCCCGAAGATTACACGGATTCCTGCATCCTGCATCCTTTTACTCCAGTTGATATTTGAGGCTTCGTCAAAACGTGCCAGTAGTTCGATGACTACCGTCACTTTCTTACCGTTCTTTGCTGCGCAAATCAATGCTTTAACCACTTTGGAGTCTTTAGCTAGTCGGTAAAGCGTTATCTTGATGCTTTTCACTTCTTTGCTGATAGCAGCTTCGCGCAGTACGCGGATGAACGTATCAAAACTATGATAAGGATAATGTAGTGAACGGTCTTTCTGGCGAATCAGGGTCAGCAGGCTTTCTGTACCATTTAGTTCGGGTTTGAAAATCGATTCCCAAACCGGATATTTCAGATGACTGTGTCCGCAGACAGGAAATTTCATCAGGTCTTTGAAATTATGATAACGTCCGCCGGCTACGCGGGTGTCGTTCTTGTCTATATTCAGCCGGTCGGTCAGTCTTTTTAGCAAGTCCCTGGGGATTTGCTCGTCATATACAAAACGGAGAGGTTCGCCTTTCTTGCGGCTTTTCACTCCTTTGGAGATTTTCTGAAGTACGCCGGTCCGCAAATCACTGTCTATTTCCATTTCAGCGTCTTTGGTAAATTTGAAGGTATATGCTTCATAATCCGTATATTTCATTCCGACAAAAATCATTGGCAGGCAGTAACGGATAACATCGTCAAGAAACATTAGATAGGTCTTTCCTTCCGATTCGGGTAGTTGGATGAAGCGTCCGAATTCCCCAACGGGCAGTTGGATAACCGCGTAATCCTTCTCTTTTATTTTTCCTGCTTCATCTTTGCGGAGCAAGCGGATAGCCAGGTAAATATCTTCATCTGTCTGGTCGTCCAGCTGTCGGGGACCGTTAAGGAAAAGAGGGTTGGTGGAACCGTTCAGCTTATTACGATAGAAAGAAGTGATGAACGCTTTCTGCTCATCGTTCATTTCCGTTTCTTTGATAACGTAGATATTCTCTTTTTTCAGTTCTTCCATGATAGAAGCGAACGTTTCTTCAAACTGTTCATAGTAACGGTTGTGCAGTTTACCTATCTGTTTCAGTGTGTGCGCAGCGATTTCCTGTTCTTTCTGTATATTCTTGTCGTCATACTCTATAATCCGGTTTAAGGTAGCGACACGGACGCGGAAGAACTCGTCAAGATTGTTCGAATAGATGCCAAGAAAAGTCAGCCGTTCCAGTAAAGGAACTTCCGGGCGGGCAGCTTCGAGTAAGATACGTTGGTTGAAATACATCCAACTGATGTCACGCTCAACATAAGGGCACTTCTTTCTTGTTTCGCTTGGTTTCATGATGAAGAATCTATTTTTAATTTTCTGCAAAAGTATCTAAGTGAGATGTAATAGCTATAACGATTTTGTTACGAACTTATTACAATGTTTATTTGTTATTTTTATATATCAGTAGAAACACTTATATTCGCAAAAGTATTGAAACAGACTTGGTTAAAAAATATAGAATTTATGAAAACAATGAATTATTCACTTATTCGTATTCTCTTTGCATTAGTGATTGGTCTGGTGTTGGTGCTGTGGCCTAATACAGCTGCCAGTTATATCGTTATTACGGTTGGAGTTGCCTTTTTGATTCCCGGTGTTATCAGCCTTTTCGGCTATTTCGGACGTAAGAAATCCGAAGACGGAGTTTTGCCCCGTTTTCCGATAGAAGGAGTCGGCAGTCTGCTTTTCGGACTTTGGCTGATTGTAATGCCCGAATTTTTTGCAGATGTCCTGATGTTCTTGTTAGGTTTTATCCTGATAATGGGAGGGGTGCAGCAGATAGCTTCCTTGTCAATGGCTCGTCGTTGGACACCTGTTCCGGGAGCATTTTATCTGGTTCCCGCTTTGATTTTAATTGCGGGCATCGTTGCTTTATTCAATCCGACAGGAGCACGTAATACAGCGTTTATAATTATTGGTATCAGTAGCTTGGTATATTCGCTTTCTGAATTGATAAACTGGTTTAAGTTTGTACGTTGCCGTCCGAAGAACCCGATATCACATCACGATGAGGATATTGAGGATGCGAAGATTATTGAATAAAATAAGAAAAAGAAGAGGGCTACCTCACGGTACCCCTCCACTGCAAACTTAAAACAACCAACAAAAGAAATAGATCATTTCTACTTTATGTCCGATGAAAACTTCTTCATCGGACATTCTCTTTTTCTATCTTACAAATAATAGTTCTCTGTATTTCGGAAGTGTCCACATCTGGTTGTCAACGATAAGTTCCAACTTGTCGATGTGATAACGAATTTCTTCCAGTGCCGGAACAATCGTGTCGTGATAAGCAATGGCTTTTTCACGTTCGCTTTCAATCTTGTTCGCCACTTTACGCGCTTCTACCATTGCGTCTACATGCTCTTTGATGAAGGCTGTACGGTCAGCAATTTCTTCGATAAGTTCCAGATTCTTTGCTGATAGTTTCGCCGCTTTTTCTGCCGGAAACAGGGATTGCATTTTATAGACGTTATTAATCAAATCCGTCTGATACTGGGTTGCAACCGGTATAATGTGGTTCATAGCCAAGTCACCCAATACACGGGCTTCAATCTGGATCTTCTTCGTGTAGGTTTCCCATTTCACTTCATTGCGTGCTTCCAACTCTTTCTTTGTCATTACACCGGTAGCTTCGAACATGGCAATTGTTTCCGGTTTCAGGTAGTTGTCGAAGATAACGGGAACACTCGTTTCACAATCCAGACCACGGCGTGCAGCCTCTTCTTTCCATTCGTCACTGTAGCCGTTGCCGTCGAAGTGAATGGCTTTACATTCTTTGATATATCCGCGAATGATTTCAAGGATAGCGGAAACTTTCGGTTCTCCTTTTTCAATTAGAGCGTCCACGTCTTTCTTGAACTTCGCTAACTGGTCTGCTACTGCGGAGTTCAGCGCAATCATTGCAGAGGCGCAGTTTGCTTCGGAACCTACGGCACGGAATTCGAAACGGTTTCCGGTGAAGGCAAAAGGAGAGGTGCGGTTACGGTCTGTATTGTCAATCAACAATTCCGGTATCTGCGGAATATCCAGTTTCATTCCCTGTTTGCCGCTAAGGCTGATTAAATTGTCTTTTGTGCTGTTTTCAATATGGTCTAATACTTGCGATAACTGCTTTCCGAGGAAAGAAGATATGATTGCGGGAGGTGCTTCGTTGGCGCCTAAGCGGTGGGCGTTGGTTGCACTGGAGATAGAAGCCTTCAGTAACCCGTTATGATGATAAACTGCCATTAACGTATTTACTACAAATGTCACGAAACGCAGATTGTCTTCCGGTGTCTTCCCCGGTCCCATTAATAAGATTCCCGTATCAGTACCCAATGACCAGTTGTTGTGCTTACCGGAACCGTTGACACCTTTAAATGGTTTTTCATGAAGTAATACACGGAAACCGTGTCGACGGCTTACCTTACGCATCAATGACATAATCAATAAGTTATGGTCATTTGCCAGGTTACATTCTTCGAATATCGGAGCTAACTCGAACTGATTAGGAGCAACCTCGTTGTGACGGGTCTTTACGGGAATACCCAATTTCAGAGCTTCAATTTCGAGCTCTTTCATAAAAGCAGCTACACGGGTGGGGATAGCACCGAAGTAGTGGTCTTCCAACTGCTGGTTTTTAGCACTGTCATGTCCCATTAAGGTACGTCCTGTCATTAATAAGTCAGGGCGGGCAGCATATAAACCTTCATCAACTAAAAAATATTCTTGCTCCCAGCCAAGGTAGGCAACCACTTTTTTCACTTCCGGATTGAAATAATGGCAGACG
>ULRI01039103.1_pt1 | contig 14760 bp, 9 predicted proteins | sample 1955291 | NCBI WGS metagenome assembly ULRI01 (sample SAMEA4835678, study PRJEB28245) | human gut metagenome | biome: gut microbiome; material: fecal sample | place: Denmark | collected 2008
TAACCTGTGTTGTTCTGCCGAAATCATCTGTTGATGTTTCGTTGGTTACACCGTCATTGCTTACAAATGACTTTCCGTCTTTATCTGTGCCTGTTGTAATGGTCTTTGTCTGACCGTTTACAGATGTTTTTTCAACTGTATTGCCGTTCTGAATCGGTAACAATATAATGAGTAAGACTGCCGTCAGATGATGTACGATATTCGCTTTCAAGCGAACCGTCAAATGTGTAGTAGTAATATGAGGTTTCACCGCTTGAATAATCAACTGCCTTTGTAACAAGACCTTGCTTGTTGTAAATCATCTCGGCAATTTTGCCTGTTTCGCCTGTGATTAAAGAAATATTACCGTAATCATCGTAGGTGTATTCAAAATAATCACCGTTTGCATAGGTTGTTTTTGCGAGATTGCCATTACTGTCATAGGTATTGCTTGTAATTGCAAGATTGCCTATTTTTGTTGAAACGAGGTTATAGAATACATAAATAGTATCTTAATTATTCGACTTCGATATAAAATTCATTCTCTCTGATATCCCACAATGCATCATCGTTTTTAGTTAATCGCAAAGAAGATAAACCTAACAAATCATCATATTCAGAACAAGTATATACCTTACTGAACCCTATGTAATATTCCTCGTTATCATTTGTCAGTATTTTGTATCCCACATCAATTGACTCTACCTTATTTCCATAGTAATATTCACCACTACCCATCGGACCGGTAGCCAGTTCATATTCCTTTATTCCACTATGTAACCTCGCAACAAATTTCTTTAATTTTTCATCAATATTTTCAATTGCAGTCAAAGCTTTTTTTGAAAACATTAATGATAATGATTTATTTTTGGAACAATTAATATATTCTGAAATTTCAGCCATTGTATTATCAGCAATATTTTGATCATTACTGTACAATTTGTGTATCTCACTGCAAGATGACAGAAAAAAAGCCATAGCAAATAAGCTTAACAATATTTTTAAAAATCTTTTCACTTGCAATACTCCTTTTTTAAAATTCAAAGACTCCAGTACACCACTGACGAACAAATGTCCAATAAGGATTCCTTTTGTATTTGTTATAAAAAGCAGCAAACATATCAGGATTATCAAATCTAACTCTAATTGTAACTTTTAACATATTGACATTAGGATTTTGATAATATGGATTAAATCCTGTTATCCACCAATATTTTTCTTTAGGAGTAAATGATATTATCATTCTATGATTGTATTCTACAAATAAAGCCATATTTAATTTGGAATTTGTATCAACAAGCCAGTGCGGTTCTCCTCCATAATAAAATCCCATTTCCGCTCCAGCACCCAAATTCAGATAATCACCTTTCCAAGCCCACAATATATAATCTTTGCCATTATATCTAAAAGGAAACTTTTGAGTTTTCATTTGAGTGCCTAAATTAAACATAAAATCATAAAAATCGTTATATCCTGCATATTGTTGCAGACAATCTTGTCTTGCATGGTAAATGCCTTTTTTATCACGCACAAACCCTGCTATATAAAATAATTCTGGTAAATCACCATTTTGTGTGATTTTAACAAAACATTTATAAATTTCTGTATCTTTAGCAGCACCACATATAACTTGTGCCCATATTGGTTGGAAGCCATCTCTATCTAAGTAGTTAGGATAATTATTATAGCAATATGCATACACATTCAGTCCTAATGCACTAGTATTTAAGTTCGTATCAGCATTCACAAATCTGCCTGTGAAAGGATCATAATAACGGGACTGGAGATAGTACAAGCCTGTTTCTTCATCATAAACATAACTGCGATAGCGGAATGGGTTCAGTTTGCCAACTGCGAGTGTGCCGTTGTTTTCGGTGAGCATATTGCCCCACGCATCATAGGCATACTCTGCAACTGCTTTGCCGTCCTTATCAACGATTTCCGTAATATCGCCTTGCAGGTCTTTGATATAGTAATACATAGTTCCGTTGCAGGAAACAGACATTACTTCACCCGAGTTATCGTAGTAGAAGAACAGCGTATCACTGCCCTGAGTGAGTGCGAAAAGGTTATTACTGCTGTCATAGTAATAGTTAGTCTTTACTCCGTCAACGGACTTCTGCGTTCTCATACCGTTTGAGTCATAGCTCATCTGAACAGCTTTATCGGAAGTGTTAATCTTCTTAAGAATTCTTCCGTTCTCCCACTCAAAAGTCATATCATCACGGTATATCAATGGATTGCCGTTCTTATCATATGTGATACTGTCGCCGTCAAGCTCAGTGAGCTTATCCTTCCAGTTAGCATCACTGTATGAATAAGTTCTTGTTTCAAGCAATTTTACAGGTGCCCAGTTAGTTCCGAGTGAATACGATTCCATTCTTTGAATGTTGCCGTAGTTATCATAAACTATTCTGATATAGCGACCTGTTCGGGTATCTGCATACCATACAAGCTGATTAAGTTCATCATATGTATATACGGCTACCTTTTTACCGTTTTCATACACATTTTCTACATTGCCTGTGTCGGTGTAATTATAACTGTAGTCAAGCACCTTATCGGAACTCAACTTATAGCTGATTCCGCCAACCATATTGGTAGTAGCATTACTTTCACTACCGTGATAATAAGAATACTGCTTTGTAAATACGGTATCGCTCTTGTTCTGTTTTGTTGTTACAGTTGACACTCTGCCAAAATCATCTGTTGAGGTTTCGTTAGTTACGCCGTCATTGCTGACAAATGACTTACCTTCTTTATCTGTGCCTGATGTAATGGTCTTTGTCTGACCGTTTACAGATGTCTTTTCAACTGTATTGCCGTTTGAATCGGTTATGATATAGTGAGTAAGACTGCCGTCAGATGATGTGCGATATTCGCTTTCAAGCGAACCGTCAAATGTGTAGTAGTAATATGAGGTTTCGCCGCTTGAATAGTCAACCGCCTTTGTAACAAGCCCCTGCTTGTTGTAAATCATCTCGGCAATTTTACCTGTTTCACCTGTGATTACAGAAATATTGCCATAGTTATCGTAAGCATATTCAAGATAATCACTGTTTGCATAAGCAGTCTTTGTAAGATTACCGTTACTGTCATATGTGTGACTTGCAACAGTTACATTGCCGATTTTAGTTGACACAAGATTGTAGAAAACATCGTAGTTAAATGAGTAGTCAAAACCATTGTGTGTAATTTTTGATACAGAGCCTAAACCGCTGTATGTATATGAGTTTTCAGAATCACCGTTTTTAACAGATGCAAGGTTGCCTGATGAATCATATGTGTAGCTCGTCACATTATCATCTGAATCAGTAACCGAAGTTACATTGCCGTTGACGTCATAAATATAATGTGTTGTACTTCCCTGTTCATTGGTTTCAGCCGTTACATAATTGCCTGTGCTGTCATATTCTGAACTTGTCTGCATAAACGGTTTTGTTTTATCAACAGATTCGGACAATACTTCATAATCAACATAATTGTCAACCTCTGTATCATCGTCTGATTCATTACCTGCACTGACTGAAGAATCATCTTTTGAATCTTCTGATTGTTTAGTCACATACCCCGTTGCTAAAATATTCAGTTCAGCGTTGGTAACCGTCATTTCATTTTCATTATAACCATATACAAATGCAAATGCAACATAGGATATTGTCTTGTCATTATTTTTGGAAAACATGACAAATATTACAGTTCGTTTTTAGCAGTATTCACCCACGATTTTGTAAAGTAAATATAGGTTGTTTTACAAATTATTGCAGAATGTAAAGCCATTGTATTTTTACTGTAAATAGTTAGTTATTATTATTGACCAAGATAAAATCAAGGAATATAATTTGAACGAAATTTGAAAAAGTGCTGATTAAATCGGTATTTTCAGTTTCAATCAAATATCGGGGTAGAAATAAAATGATAGAAAAACTATCACTTGATTTTGTCAGAAAGATTTACAATATACTCACCACGGGAAATGACGATGTGAATTTTTATTGTATGTGTCTGCAAAATCAAAATCGTGAGGCGGCAACAAACAATCCTGTTAAATTCGGACTCGAACTTATAAAAATCAATATTTTGTGCAGACTTCCGTTCTGCAACAAACGGATTTTCACAAAGACTGTCGGCAAGGATTATCTCTCGCAAATATTCGTAAGACCGTCAATTTGTGAACTTGCATCGGGTATGCTCGACAATTCACACCTTGTCACCGATATATTCGGCTCAGCTTTGAATCAAATTAAAGATGATGACAAAATTTTTGCAGAAATTGAAAATGTCACGGGCGTAAAAGGTTTTGCTCTGCTGAGAAAAAAATACGGAAAGCAAGGTCTTACAATTTCTCGGATTTATAAAAAAATAAATGCGGAGCTTAAAACACTGATTGACTATAAATTAGAGCTTTCATTGGTTGAAAATTCGTTTTTTGAGAACCGATACATTGTGCGTATGATTGACATTGCACAATGTAATAATATGAAGGTTTCAGTTGTGATAAGGTCGATATACCCGAAAGAATTTATAAAGCATCTGCTTGACAGCCACCAAATAGGTTATGACGAACTTATTGTGACAAACGGAAATAATAATGTTATTGAAACAGATGACAAAAGTCACACCTGCGTTATGAGCAATAATTATGATTTCATTAAGAAATATGCAAAAATGGGTTGCAGGCAAATGTATTACCGCTGTCCTACCGTTCTTATGGAACACATTGACAATCCTATTAAAGATGAAAAATTCAAAATGCTGTACAACACGATATGCGGTATGAATCTTTTCAGTGGAATAAAAAGAATGAGCAATGAATACGAGCTTGGATATATGTGCATTGCTCCCGCAATTGTAGGATTTGCATCGGAGTGTATTGAAAGATTACGCAATACAGAAAAAATGATTTTCTTCTGTAACGAAAATTCAATATTTGCTCAAACAGTCAGAATATTAAGTGAAAATACTGATAAACTGATGTTCTTTCCGTGGTCAGCTCTTGCAACAGATAAATACAGAACCGTTGCCGAATGGCGAAAAATCATTCCCGAAATGCCTGTTTTCAAATATGCAAAGCTTGGTGTTCTTGACAAGCTGATGAGGTATCCGCTTTCTGAAATTGACGGAAAAATCAGCGATGACGAGCTTGCAAAAATTATGGCAACCGCATGGATTGATAAGGATAGTGACGGTGTTGAAAATACGGTACAGGCCGTTATCAACGGCAGTCGTATTGTTGTGACTGTTGATCCGTTACCCGAAAAATGTGCAAGCGAAGAATTTGCAAAGACGATTTATCGGATTGATAAAAGCATTGTTTACAACGGAATAAGCATGAACAATTATCTTTGTGCCAATGATAACAATGTTTTAGTTCTTTCCGAAATCATTCAAGGCAACAAGCCACTGCTTTGGAAAATTGACAAATCGGAAAAGCATTGGGTTTATTCGAAGAAAATTGACACGGCAATCCTCAAAGAAATATACACCGCCGTATGTGACTTTGCAAATGACTTTGTGAAATACTCAAAAATTACCGATTGCAAATGCAAGATTAGCGGTGAGGACGCACTTTCACTTTATTTGAGCGGAATTGAACGCATAAAAAATATTACTCAGGAGTGATTATATTGATTTTATACCACGCATCTACAATGTATCATCTTCTGTGCTGTATAGTACACAAACTGGCATATCATCCAAATGATGACGCAGAGCTTTTGATGCTTGAATACATAAAGCCTGATAAAAGCAGAAAATCATTTTTAAAGCAGGTGATTGATTCGGGATTTTTTACAACAGCAAGATATGTTCCCGAACAAAAATTCAAGCTAAAAAAAGGCAATGCACTTGATAATACAAGCAGTGAAAAAGAAATTAAATCCGTAATTGAAAATATTTCTAAAACATTTGAAAATTGGCTTGATGAGGACATAACAAAATTTGAGGAAATCTATGTTGCATCAGACCAACATTCACTCGGTATTTATCTTACAAGCAAAAGTATTCCCTATCATTATTTTGAAGATGCAAGCGGAATGCTTTCGGAACAGTCAAGATATCTTTCAATTACCAAAAGCAACAATATGACCAATCATATAATCAATGAATATCTTGGTTGTATGGGACGAAACAGTTGCGTCAAGTCAAAACTGTGCGACCTTCGTCATCAGCAGAAAGGCTTTTATGATGAAAAGGCGGAAGATTTCTGTATTTACGATATTTTAAAATACAAAATTCCCGACAGAGTACAGGATATTCTAAACTTCTTTGGCGATATACCTCACAAAATCAGAGGCGACAAAAAGATTTGCCTTTATCTTACTCAGGATTTGAACACACTCAAAATCAAAGATCTTGACCTACAGGAATTAATGATGACAACGCTTGTCGATTATATGTGCAATGATGAGTATGTGCTTGTTGTAAAACCTCACCCAAAGGACAGGTGGCAAAATTACAGAAGAATTTTTTCTGACTGTATTCTGCTTGAAAAGTCTGAGCCGTCGGAACTTTTACCGTTTGTCATCGACCGTGAGGTTGATATGGCTTTAACGGCAAGTTCAACATCAATCAGGGGCGTTGACAAGTTTGCAGTTCATTCCTACTACTTCACAACCGACATTGAAACAAGCCGTGAAAGAATTGACGATATGTTTATCGCAACTTTGTTATTAAAAGAACTTGGTATTCGCAATGTAAGTTCAATACGCAATATAAATGAAACTCAGATTACGAACTTTCTGAATCGCTACGGCATTGCTTTAGATAACGGTGATACTTTGATTGACGGCGATATGGAGAAAGTCGATAATCTTGATGTTTATGATTACAGACTTTCGCTGTTACTAAACCTTGGCAACATAATAAATTTCAATCCTAACATACCGACTGACGGTTTATATATTGTCACCGCTGACTTCACTCCGAAAGACTCAAGTCTTATGAGAGAAAAACAGCTGATGATATTTGCATATACAAATGATAAAGAAATTCAAAACAAGCTTGAATCGCTCATTATTCGCAAACAGCTTAGATATACGCAGGCAGACATTGCTGTTCGCTGCAAAAAAGCTGACAGCGAAAGTATTGAACGGTTAAAAGCAAAACTTGCAAGAGATATTGAATGGGAGAAATAAAAATGGAAAACAAGAAAAAAGTTGTGGCATTTGTGCCTATGAAATTAAACAATGAAAGATTACCCGGTAAGAACACAAAGGCATTTAAAGGAGGAAAACCTCTTCTCACCTACATTCTTGACACACTTACAAAAGTTGAAGGTGTTGACGAAACATATGTTTATTGCAGTAATGAGGAAGTTAAAAAGTATATTCCTAACGGCATTAAATTTCTTAAAAGAAGCGAAAGCCTTGACACATCAAGCACTTTGATTATTGATGTACTGAAGGCATTTGCAGAAGATGTTGACGCAGATATTTATGTGCTTGCACACGCAACAGCACCGTTTATTAAAGCGAAAACCATTGAAACAGCAATTGATAAAGTTAAAAATGATGAATATGATTCGGCATTTACAGTAAAACCTGTACAGGAGTTTTTATGGATGGACGGTGCGGCTTGCTACAACACAAATAAAATTCCGAGAACACAGGATATTCAAAATGTGTTTGCGGAAACAACTGGCCTTTATGTTTACACTAAAAAGCTTATTAAAGACAGCAGAAGAGTCGGCAGTAATCCATACGGTGTAACTGTTGATTTTATTGAAGCAACCGACATCAACAATCCGATTGATTTTGACCTTGCACAGGTAATTTTTGATCATTACATTAAGAATAATACAGAAAGCGATAATAACGGTAACAATGAGTAATATAAAAATTCTTGACTGTACTCTTCGTGACGGAGGGTATGTAAACAACTGGCATTTTGGCAGAAAAGCAATTGAAACAATGCTTTTTAACTTTTCAAAATCAAACACAGATATAGTAGAATGCGGTTTTCTGACAAACAAGCCTTATGATCCCGACTATTCGCTCTACAACAGTGTTGAACAGCTCAATGAGCTTGTAAGTTCAGACAGCAGTATGAACACGATGTATGTTGCGATGATTGCAATCGGTGAGCGTGAAATCAATCCCGTGCTACTTTCAGAGGCAGATTCAACTGTACTTGACGGAATCAGACTTACATTTCATCCAAATGAAATTGATCTCGCCTTTGAATGGGCTGAAATTATAAAAAGTAAAGGCTACAAGCTGTTTATGCAGCCTGTAGGAACTACAAATTATACCGATAAACAGTTTCTTGATTTGCTTGAAAGAATAAATAAACTTGAACCGTATGCGTTTTATATTGTAGATACTCTCGGTGTGATGTATAAAAAAGACCTTATCCGTCAGGTGTTCCTCGTTGACAACAATCTGAATCCGACAATCAGCCTTGGTTATCACTCGCACAATAATTTTCAGCTTGCATTTTCAAATGCACAGGCGCTTTCACAGTACAATACAAAGCGAAATATAATCATTGACTGCAGTGCAAACGGAATGGGACGAGGTGCGGGCAACCTTTGCAGTGAATTATTTATGGATTACCTCAACCGAACATTTTCAAAAAATTATGATGTTCTGCCTGTTCTTGAAATTGTTGACCGCTATCTTATTCCGATTTCACTCAGCAATCCTTGGGGATATAATTCGGCATATTTTCTTTCTGCTTCAAACAACTGTCACCCAAATTATTCGTCATATCTTATGGCAAAGCACTCTCTTTCAATGCCTGCAATCGGAAGTATACTCAAGCAGATTCCGCAAAAAGAAAAGCGATTTTTCAACAAAGCGCTTATTGAAAAAATTTATCAGGAATACCAGAGCAATGCAGTTGATGATATTGAAATTCTTGACAGACTGCGTAAAAAGCTTGACGGAAGAAATGTGCTTGTTATCTCCCCCGGCTCTACGGTAAAAAGTGAAAAAGGTTCGATTTTGAAATATATTTCAAAGAAAAAGCCCTTTGTAATCTCGGTTAATTTTATTCCGGACTACATAAAACCGAATATTGTTTTTGTCGGAAATTCAGTCAGATATTCCGAGCTTGAGGACAGGCTTAATCTAAAAAAGACCGTGTTCACATCTAACATAAAAAATCTTCCGAAAAAAGCAGTCTGCATAAACTATTCGGAACTTATAAATGCAACAGATGACGCTTCGGACAGTTCAGGTCTTATGGTACTTAAACTTTTGAAAAAAGCGTCGGTAAAGTCGGTTGCACTTGCAGGATATGACGGATTCACCAAAAATCCGCTTTCAAATTACATAAACAAGAATATGTGCGGTGTTTACGATCCGATTCTTTTAAAAGAAAAAAACCTTGCAATATCAAAGGAGCTTAAAAAACTTGGAGAGAAAATGAAAATAAAGTTTGTCACAACATCAATTTATGATACCGAAAAAACAAGGAGCGATAAAAAATTGTGATGAGTACGATTCAGAATACAAAGCGAAAACTGAAACGAAAAGCTAAAAAATTTAAACTTAAAGCCGTAATGAAAAATCGCTTTGTGCTTGAAGGCTTTTATAAGTACGGGGATACCGACAAAAGTCGTTTCAGAAGAATGTTTTACCTCACCTCTCTGCATTTATCAAGCAAACTCGGAAGTGTTTCGGGAGCAAAGCCGGGAGTTTACGAAAGAAAAAAATATACAATAAAGCCTTGCGTGAGCGCTCCGGAGTCAAGCTTTGCCAAAAGACCGTCCCCCACACTTATGGCAAAAAAGTTTCTTGTAAACGATATTATATCCTTTGATATTTTTGACACACTGATTTTACGCCCGTTTGATGATCCAAAGTCGCTGTTCTTCCTTTTGGGCGAAAAGAATAAATGTCCCGGATTCAAGCGTTACCGTGAACTTGCAGAAAAGCTTGCAAGGCAGGAGGCTTTTGAAAAGAACGGCACTTATGAGGTGACTTTGCGTGATATCTATGAAAAGCTGTCACGATTTGTATTGCTTGATATTGACAAGGCTATGCAGTATGAAATTGAAACAGAACTTGATTTGTGCTTTGCAAACCCGTATATGAAAGAAATTTTCTTGCAAGCAAAAAATCTCGGAAAGACAATTATTGCCGTTTCGGATATGTATCTTTCAAAAGATGTTATTGAAAAAATGCTTAAAAAATGCGGATATGAAGGCTTTGACAATATCATTGTTTCAAACGAATACAATGCAAGCAAGCGTTCGCTTTTGCTTTATGAATACATAAAGGAGCAATACGGAGTTGAGAAAAAGTATATTCATATCGGCGATAACATTGTTTCGGACAATCGTTCGGCACGAAAATGCGATATTGAACCCGTATGGTATAAGGGTGTAAATCCGAGAGGAAATGCGCACAGAGCGTTCGATATGACATCACTTATCGGCTCGGCATACCGTGGAATTGTCAACGCAAAACTGCAAAACGGTGATAAGCAGTATTCGCAGTATTACGAATTCGGTTACACTTATGCAGGCTTTCTTGTACTCGGATATTGCAAATTCATAAATGATTACTGCAAAAATCATGGGATTGATAAAATCCTTTTTCTCTCCCGTGACGGATACATTTTAAAGTCCGTGTATGACCGACTTTATCCCGACAGCAACACGGAATATGTATACTGGTCACGCTCTGCCGCAACAAAGCTTACCGTAAACAGATTCAAAAATGAACTTTTACTGCGATATATAAAGTACAAAATTCCTCGCAAGATGACAATTGCAAAGATTTTGAAGGCTATGGACCTTGAAGAAATGCAGCCGTTTCTTGACGAGGCGGAGCTTACTGCAGACACCTTGCTTACAAAAGAAAACTATGAGGACATTGTCAAGGTGTTTACCATACACTGGGATATTGTTACAGAACATTACAGGCGCAGTAACAACGCCGCAAAAGCCTACTATAAAGCGGCTGTCGGAAACAGCAAAAGTGCCGTTATAGTTGATATAGGCTGGGCGGCAAGCGGATTTTCCGCTCTTAGGTACCTTATTGAGGATGAATGGAAGCTTGACTGCAAGGTCAGAGGACTTGTTGCAGGCTCAACCTATCTTCACGATATGGATATAATCGAACCGCAGATGACAAACGACATAATCACATCATATATGTTTTCGCAGAGAATCAACCGTGAAATCCGCCGTGATCACGATGTAAAGCGTATGTACGGAGCTTTTACCGAAATTATGCTCAGCGCTCCCGCACCGTCATTCATAGGCTTTGATTTTGACGATGACGGAAGAATAAAGTATGAATTTGATTATCCCGAGGTTGAGGGATACAGTATGATAAATGAAATTCAGGACGGTATTCACGATTTTGTAAATGACTACACAAAACATTTTGCCAAATATCCGTGTATGATGAACATTTGCGGAAGTGACGCATATGCCGTTTGCAGACAGGTTATTTCCTGTCCCGAATATTTCAGCAATCTTTTTGCCGACTATCCCGTAAACAGAGCCGTAGGTTCTGCATCGTTTGAAACCGGCAGTCTTGGTAAACTGATTGAAAACGAATTTGTAAAGTGAGATAAACTATGATTTTATACTACGCACTTACCACTTATCACATACAATGCTGTGTACTTCATCGACTTACACGCAAAAAAGACGATACCGCCGTATTATTGCTCTCTGACATTCACAAAAATTCGGTTGCATTTTTAGACAGATACAAAAATTCAGGCATATTTGACGATGTACTTTTACTTAAAGAATCGGAAGTAAACGCAAATATCAAGAAAAATGAGCAAAAACACCGCTCTAAAAATTCGATTTTAAAATCAGCCTGCGCAGAAATAAAAAGGGTTCTTCCGATAACCCCAAATTTGGCAGATGAACTGTATCTTTGTCCCGACCACTTTCCTTTTGGCTGGTATGTTATCAAAAACAAGATAAAATATCACTGTTTTGAAGAAGGCTGCGGTGTGCTTTCCGACAACAGGTTTATGATGTCGAATATGAGCCGCAACAAAACACAGATCGTCTTGATGAACACGCTCGGATATTTTGGAGAAAATGACAGCTGTGTTGAAATACTTGCAGACGCTCAGGCACAAGCAGAGGGTTTCACTCACCCTAAAATGACCGATTTTTCAGTAAAAAGAATTCTTGAAAATCTTGATGAACACACGCTTGACAAGGTTCTTTCGTTCTTTGGAATTAAAGAAACAATCAAGGCAAACAGAAATACAAGTCTGATACTCACTCAGCATATGGCAAATTTGGGAATTATGCCGCTTTGCGACCAGCACAGGCTGTATGAACTTTTTGCAGATTATTTTCTTGAAAACACACACATTGCAATAAAGCCACATCCCGATGATATTGCCGGCAGGTACAAGGATATTTTCGGCAACAGTTGTACCGTATTGCCGTTTGCGATGCCGTCGGAACTTCTCCCCTATGTTTTTGACGGACGGGTTAAAACCGCAATTGCGGCATATTCAACAGCAGTCAAGAATCTCGGCAATTTCTGTGACAGAATGATTTGCTTTGACAACCACATTATGGACGATTTCAGACATATCCACAGATACTATGCGGCGGTTAAACTTGCAAAATATCTTGGCAAAAACAACAGTATTGTTACAAACGGAAATGAACTTCTGCTTGAAGAACTTGCCAAAAATGACGATTTACAGACTGAATTCAGATTCAGCAATGAAATATCGGATTTTGACGGATATGCCATTGTTTCGGACAGGCTGTGTGAAAACAGAAAAATTGAGGATATCTCAGCTTTAATTTCATCAAAGCAGAACAGAGGTTGGATAATTTTTCTTAATGAAGAACAGTTACACATATATTTTGACGGAACTGACAAGAAAGTTTTTTCAAAAATCAGACCGATTTTCATTGAAATCAAAGGAACGGAGAAAACTCATCAGGAAGTGATTTATTTGTATTCAGAAAATAAAAAAGCTCTTGAAAATGCTGAAAATTTCAGTTTGACAAAAGAGCTTAAATATACAGGAGTAACGATTGATTTACATTCAATTTCAAAAAGTGAAAGCGAAAAAATTAAAATGCTTGAGGGTGTTCTTGAAGCAACGGAAAAGCGGCTCAACGGATATATTGAAAACAAAAAAGCTGTTGACGCAAGGCTTGAGGCAAGGGGTATTGTGCTGTGAAAAATACAAGAAAGCTGATTATATTTGACCTTGACGGCACATTGCTCGATACTTCGGACGGAATTTTGCATTGCTATCACAAAACTGCAAGCATGCTTAATTTAAGGAAAAACTCAGTTGAGAACGACAGCATTGTAATCGGCGGTCCGCTCTCCGACGGATTCAGAACACTTTATGATATACCCGATGAAGAAACACTTGCAAAAGCGATTGATACATACAGAAATTTATATGCAAATGAGGGCATTACAAAATTCAGTGCTTATAATGGGATTGATACTTCGTTAAGCGAGTTGAAATCAGACGGTTATCAGCTTGGAGTGGCAACGCTCAAGCTTGAAGAATATGCAAAATCCATGCTAAAAAATGCAGGGTTTGCAAAATATTTTGATATAATTCACGGTTGGAACGGTACAGAAAAATGCACCAAAGCATACACCGTTACCAAAGTATTGTTTGAACAAAAATGTCTTGCAAAAAATGCTGTGCTTGTCGGAGATTCTGTGTATGACAAAAACGGTGCAGAAATTGCCGGAGTTGATTTTCTTGGCGTCACCTACGGTTTTGGTATCAAAAAAGGCGACAAAACCAATTCAAGATTTGACACCGTTGACTCCCCTGTTGAACTGACAGAATATTTTAAAATCAACTGAGAAAAATAGTGCTTCAAACACTTGATAATATTCGTTTTATATATTATCTTAAGAACCTCGGGAAGATGTGCGAAAAACATGTATATAACATCTATTGATTCTGAGATTGATTTTGTCGTACAGTTACATTGGGCATAAATTTCTCCTCGATAAAATTTGCATTGCTGTTGTATTTGCTGATTATCTATGATTCGTATCCGCCATTCCTATAACTAGGAACTTTGATTTTACGTTTTCTCATTATTACTGTCTCTGCTTTTGTCATTGAAAAACTTCCTCTTAAGCTTTAAATTATCTGTTTCCATTATTGCCTTGCGGTTTCGAGAAAACTGATTGTGCTAAAAAGCAAAATCAACTTGTTGCTTAAAATTCAATTTTCTGCTTTAGGCAGTATACTATCACATGATTTTTTATTCTTTTTCGGTTTGACTCAACTATTGACATTAAAACCATATAAATATTTGCATAGCAAGACCTCCTGCACCGGATTTAACTCGTTGCGGGAGGTTTATTTTTATTCCGATATTTTTGGTTTTATTATTATATCTGTATAAAACTTTCTTCGATCATTGTAAAATCTTACGACTACAAGGGTAATTTTGACGGCAATAATCACAAAATTTCAAGTTTCAAAATTACAAGCGGCAGTGAAAAAATAGGTCTGTTCGGCTCAATTAAGATAAGTCTGTTAGCAATCACCGTCGTAATAATGGCTTTTATAGAGTCCCTATGTGTAACTGCGGTCAATTATGGCAACAATACTAAGGTGGCTGCACATATTGATTCTGCCACTGAACCACAGCCGACCATGGTAAGTCTGCTATGTGCACCGTCTTTATACCATCGTAGGTTGCTCCTGAGAACTCATCTGCTGTTAGAACATATTTTGGCAATTACCATAGATTTCTGTCAAACGCTCGTATTCTCTTTTTTGTCTTTGGAGTAAGTTCACAGGAATTTTAGGCATAAAAAAAGAGCCCAATGGCTCAGATGTTAA
>ULRI01029969.1_pt1 | contig 14616 bp, 16 predicted proteins | sample 1955291 | NCBI WGS metagenome assembly ULRI01 (sample SAMEA4835678, study PRJEB28245) | human gut metagenome | biome: gut microbiome; material: fecal sample | place: Denmark | collected 2008
ACAACGGAATCATAATCGACGAGGTAAGCGGAAATGCGGCTGACGGCGCATGGATCTATGTAAGAGGTGCGGATTTCGGTTATGGCGCTTCCGCTTTCACCGCCGAGCCCTAAGAAGAGTCCAGCTAATAAATGTCAATAGCAAAATGAAAAAAATATTGTGTTTTTTTCTGCCTAAAAAGGGTGCACTTGCCCCTTGGTGAAAATATCATTTTTTAAAAGATATTGTTTCATTAAAGTTACAGTATTTTATGCAGCTATGTCGCATTTAGCAGCATTGTATTGTTTGTTATGCTCCTGTGGAGTAATGATTTCAAAAGGTTTGTTGTCTCTGAGTATTGCAAATATCATGTTGCATACTTTATGAGAAACGGCTCCCATTGCTACGAGTTTTGGTTTTGATTCACATTTTTTGAGGTAATACTCACGGAGTACCGGATTTTTTGCTTCGCCTGTGCGGGAAGTACTAATGCTTTGCAGTGTCAGCATGTGAATTACCCGCCTTGCTATAGCAGAACCTCTTTTGGACATTTGGATTTTTGTACAATTAAGTTTACCAGATTGTTTCACTGCCGGATCCAGTCCGAAGTAAGCAAAGAGTTGCTTCGGTTTTGAGAAGACAGAAAAATCACCAATCTCACCCATAAGGGATACAGCAGATAAGAAACCGGCACCTTTAAATGTTTCGATTAAATGGATTTGTCTGACAAAGTCAGTATCTTCATTGGCATCAATAAGATTATGTAATGATTCAAGTATACCTTTTATTTCTTCATCATATTTACGGATGAAACTAATATATAGGCGAATACGCTTGATGTTGCTGTCAATGATACAGCCAAATTCATTAGCATCGTTTGCAGCCTGGATAATGGCATTATACTTATTTTCAGCATATGTAAGTCCAAAGCGGGCTGTAGATTTAATAAGATCAATAATCTCTTGCTTGTCAGCATTTATAAATGCTTCTGGAGATGTATATGTCTCTAGTAAAGTTAGAGATGTGTTGATGGTAACTTTTGAAAAAATGCGAAGATACTGCGGAAATGCCATACGCAGTTCGCCTTGCAGCTTATTCACATAAGCACTGCGATTATCCATTAAGTCATAGTATTCACGACAAAGATTTCTGCAGTTTAAAGCAAGGTCAGATGGCATAAGAGAAACCTTTAAATCTGGTTTCAAACCAACTAAAGCAGCCTTTTTTGAATCAAAACGATCATTATGTACTTTTCTAATATTTATGTTTGTGCTATTCTTAGTGATGATAGGATTAATAACTGAGCAGTTAAAACCCTTATCACGAAGATAGCAGAAGAGTGGGTAATGATAAATTCCCGTGGATTCGAGGAAAATGCGACTTTCCAAAGAATACAACTCTTCTGCTTCTTTTATTTTAGAAACAGCGGTTGTAAGGGAACTCATACAGTTATGTAGGATTTTATAGGGCTTTCCTACGAGTTGTTGATTTGGAAGTGCAATAGACATCCATGAGAAGTCAGCACCGACATCAATACCAACAGAGATGAATAATTCATCAAGATTAAAAATAACATTGTTTGACATGAGCAATAGCTCCTTTCTGATAGGAATCCATTTCCAATCTGGCAGGTACACAACCTAGCGTGTTATTCGGGTATGGCCTTCAGGCTCCCAACCAGCTAAAACATAAAACCCTGTCGAATGGACTAATTGACTTTTTTGCAGGTATCTGCTGATATTCAGCATCCCAAGGAGGAATACATTCTTTGTCCTATCCTAAGAGATAATACCTTATGTTTCATCTGGTGTCTATCAGGAACCGTCAGACATGATAATTATTTAAGATAACATCTGATGAAGGAAGAACACCTTCTTTTGTTATCTGAATTATAGAAACTTATTAACCAAATAGTCTTAATTGACTACATCATTATTATACTAGGAGGACACCACAATGCTTGATAAGGATATCATGAAATCCACGACAACTTCAACTGACGACGGCAACGGAAACTACACAAATCCCGTTATTTTCGCCGACGTGCCCGATATTGATATAATCCGCGTCGACGACGCGTTTTATATGGTTTCGACGACCATGCACCTGTCTCCGGGGTGTCCCATAATGAGATCCTACGACCTTATAAACTGGGAAACGGTAAATTACGTTTTTGATACACTGGACGACAGAGATAGTCTTGCCTTAAGAAACGGGGAAAACAATTACGGCAAGGGTCAGTGGGCGGCTACCCTCAGATATTACGACGGTGTGTATTACGCCGGCTTCCCTTCCTACACCACCGGGAAAACTTATATCTATCATACCGACGATATAGAAAACGGAAAATGGTACAGGTTCGAGTTTGACGAGTGCTTCCATGATATGAGCCTTTTGTTCGACGACGGCAAGGTGTATATTGTCTACGGCAGCGGACAGATATGGTGCGTTGAACTGGAAAAGGATCTGAGCGCGGTCAAGCCCGGAACCAAGAGAAAACTCATCGACGATGCGGGACTTGTCAAGGGCTGCCTTGCCGAGGGCGCTCACGTCTATAAGCTGAACGGATATTACTATATTTTTATCATAACATGGCCTCCTCATGGCAGAAGAACGCAGCTTTGTTACAGAAGCGAAGCGCTCGACGGCGAGTGGGAAATGAAAGTGATAATCGACGATAATATCGGCTTCAGGAATGACGGTGTCGCACAGGGCGGTATCGTCGACGATAAGGACGGCAACTGGTATTGCTTTGCATTTCAGGATCACGGGGCGGTGGGCAGAACTCCCGTTTTGATGACCATGACATGGAAGGACGGCTGGCCGGTCGTCGGCGCTGACGGAAAGGTGCCCAAGACCGCCAAGATTCCTGTCGCAGGTCACGAGAAAAAGAGCGTCGTCACAAGCGACGAATTTATCAACTTACAGATAGTGAGATCCTATCACAGCTTTGCCGACACGCCCGAGGAAGCGGGCGAGAGCGATTATAACGGCTCTAACCTCACGTTGGAATGGCAATGGAACCACAATCCCGACAACCGCCTCTGGTCGCTCACCGAGAGGAAGGGCTATCTGAGGCTGAGAACGGGCGATGTCTGCGGCACTGTTGCCGATGCGAGAAACACCCTTACGCAGCGAACCTTCGGACCGGAATGCGGCGCATATATAAAGCTCGACGTTTCGGGAATGAAAGAGGGCGATGCTGCGGGGCTTGCCGCCTTCGCAGAAAAATACGGTTATGTCGCCGTAAAAATCGAGGACGGGAAAAAATATATCGTAACGGTTTGGTATGACGATAACGACGACGTTGAACGGGAATTTGAAACGGAAAGGGTCGAAATAGCAGGAAATGAAGTGTATCTGCGGGTCGACTGCGATTACAAAAACGCGGCGGACAAGGCGTATTTCTATTACAGCCTCGACGACGAGAACTGGACGAAAATAGGAAACACGCTGCAAATGAATTATTACGGTCTGCATTTTATGGGATACCGTTACGCAATATTCAATTTCCCGACAAAGAAGTCGGGAGGTTATGTCGACGTGGACTTTTTCAGGGTGGAAAACAAGCTGCTCAAATAAACTGATACATTCAATGCGTTTCAGCCGCGCAGGGTGTCAGACCTTGTGCGGCTTTTTCGTTTTCGGGCTGCTGTTTTTTCTTCTTACGGGAGGAAAGAGTTTTTTCCATTGATAAATAGCGGCTTTGTGTTACAATTTAAGTACGGTACTGCGGCAGAAACTGCAATACTGCTAAGAAGGAGCAAAAGTAAAGTCAAAGATTCCCTGTGATATTCAAAATCTAAGCCGACGCTTTCCGTCAGCACAGTAATCCGTCGGTTTTATGTGTCAAAGCATTGGAGGAACCGTTATGAATTATACAAAATCAGTTGAAAAATGGGATGTTTTCGAGTTTTCCGCCGAGGGAACCACCGCCGGTGTCCCATGTGTCAGGCTGTTCCGAAGGAGATGTGGATGGATGCACGCAGGGAGGATGTCCTTGATGCTCCCTATTTCCATCTGGTTTTTACTGTTCCTGATATTCTAAATCCGGTCATTTACAGTAACCAGAAACTCCTTTATGATGCCTTATACCATGCAGCTTCCGCAACCATCAGTGAACTGGCTGCCGACTCAAAGTATCTTGGTGCAAAAGTCGGTCATATCTGTATTTTACATACCTGGGGTTCTGAAATGAACTTTCATCCCCACATTCATACCATCCTGCTGGGTGGAGGACTGACTTCCAACAACCGGTGGATGGACAATGGCGAAAATTTCTTTCTTCCCATCCAAGTCATTTCTAAAGTGTTCCGCGGAAAATATCTGGAGGAACTAAAGAGGCTGTGGGAAGAGGATAAACTTGTATTTCATGGTACTGCTGAAAAGTTCCATAACCATTATACATTCAAGGAACTCTTGAATTCTTGTTATGGTACAGACTGGGTACCTCATTGTAAAAAGACTTTCAATGGTGCGCAGTCTGTGATTAATTACCTCGGAAAATACACCCACCGTATTGCCATCAGCAATCATCGCATTATCCGCACGGATGATGATACTGTTACCTTTTCAGTAAAGGATTACCGCAATGAAGGGCAGTGGAAGGAACTTACCATTTCGGGTGTAGAGTTTGTCCGACGTTTTCTCATGCATGTACCGCCAAGGCGTTTTGTCCGTATCCGGCATTATGGATTGTTAAGCTCCCGAACCAAGAATCAGGAGCTAACTCTTTGCAGGAATCTCCTCGGCTGTAGGAAGTATATTTCCAAGTTTCGTGACATGGAAATGCCACAGATACTGGAGCATCTTTATGGAATCAACGTCTGTGTGTGTAAAGTATGTGGCGGACATCTCGGAAAACCGCAGATTCGAACACCACTACGTTGCTAAAAGGCAGCATCATATATTTTCAAAAATCTCAGTCTCTGAGGTTTTATCGTCATGCCCATTTATCTGTTTTATGCAATTTTTTGTAGCTTTCATTTGGAAAATCATATATAATCATGGGTAAGAGCAAAGAATTGAAAGTCCATAGGGCACGGCTCCCCGGACGCTTACTTTGTTCAATTAGGTCAAATCGAAAATGGTGTAAACGAAAGGGCAGTTCCCTGCAATGTCAAAACTGCTTTTTCGTTTACCCCATCATCGATTGTAACCTAAAGAATTTGTACTTCTCATCAAATCATTTTAAACATACCGGGTCCATCCCATTCACATGCTCTTTCTTCAAAACCCCTTTTCTTGTAAAAGGGAACAGCTTCTTTTGTGCTAATTAGTTCTAAGCTAACAGCCCATTCAGGTGAAATAATTTGTAAATTAAAACGCTTTTCTGGGCAACTATTCTCCCTTGCAAACACTGGTACATTCAACTCTTTTCGCAAAGCGGATGACAATTTCTGCACTTCTTTCTTTTCGATATGCTTAACTTGTTTATCGACTGATTTTCTTGATGTTCCCTCATACCGGTAAATCCGAACCAATCCATTCGGAAACATTTCATACACGCTGTACTGTTGTAGATCTTCGCTAATTCCTATGGAAGTCCATACTTTAAAACGTATTTTCACCATATAAGAGGCAGGTAATAATTCTGGTGCCCATTCGAATTTACAATCAAGACAACCGTAGTCAGGTTGTGGCAAATCGTCTATAATGATATCACAACCACCAAGAATCAGTTTACCTTGTTCTGCCAATTCATGCGCCTCTCCCGTTGGCATTCCATATAGAATTATTCAATTGTTCCGCTGTTTTTTTCTGCCTCTTCATTCGAACTCATTGGAATCTGACACACACCACCTGTAATCGCCACATGAACATATGGCGCGGCAATTCTATTGTATACATTTCGCTCTGCAGGTAGAGCTTCTGATTTTCAATGGAGTGTATGACTCCCTGATACAGCTTATCGCTTTCGCTAATTTGCTGACAAGTATGCTACATTTTTTGCTCCTCGATTAATCACGCTTCTCCCTTCGTATGCAACTTTGTCTTTATCAATTCATATTCCTTCTTCAAATCAAGTTCCTCCGTCACATCCAACATAGGGGCTCCATCAATATCAAAATGAACACGACGGATACCGCTGCTGCGTACACCTTCCACCCCCGGTCTGGCATGGTAGGTGTTCCAGACAAGACCGTTTTCATCGGTAACATAGGCATTGTGCCCGGTACCATATTCACCCTCCACGCTTCGTGAGGTAAGAATCGGATAATTATTCTTCCGCCAATTTCCCGGCTCCAACAAATCCCTGCCGGGGTCTATCACCAAATAGCTGACCACATAGGAAGTATCAATAGCCGCTGCAGAAAATGTAATATATAGTTTGTCCCGGGAAACAAGGGCATACGGTCCCTCTTCCACAAAGGTGTGGTTGTTGCCCCATCCATAATCCGGTTTGGACAGAATTACGGGGTCGGATAAAAGTTTCCACGGTTCTTCCGGATTGAGCTTTGCGATATAAAGCCATGCCCCCAAATCCTTCGGTAGAAATTCTCTTTGTGACCAGATGACGTACCATGCACCTTCCCAGGAGAAACAAGTCATGTCAAGAGAAATGGTTTTACCTGCTTCACAGAGATCACTACCATCCTCTTTTACGATTCTTCGCGGCGCCGACCAGTCTTCACGACATATCGGATTTCCGCCCTCCCTCAGCTCCATCAAGCAGCTTTCCTCCCAGCAAAATTCGCCCGGCGTTGCCGCGTGGAATATATAAAGTTTTCCATTAATCTCGTGAAATTCCGGGGCCCAAAGTAAACCGCCAATTCCCTCATATGTAGTGGAATCCAGAATCAGATGCTCCTTCGCATCCACAAGACTTGTTATGGTATCTGCCTCTCTTATATAAAGTGTATGATTGTCGTCGGCATCGTTGGTCGCTATAAAATAGTATTTGCCATCCCATCTTGTGACACAGGGGTCTGCACGGTTAAATGCCACGGGAAATGGAAAATGCTCCTGTTGCACTTTTCCCTGAATGTTGTAGTCTCCCTCTTTGTTAAAATCAACCGCCGATAAATCCCAGTTTACTTTTCTTTGCACCGTTGTTCCATCGGAGTATGTCAGGGTAGCGCAATAATCCGCCAATTCCTCTTCGGAACAGACAGAAATTTCATCCGGGAAAATCACGCCCGTATTTTCCGGGGTGATTAGTTTTTTTTGCAGACGTTCGGCAACCACAGGAGATACTTCTATCATGTTATGCAGAATCGCCCCCTCCATGTCCGCTGTCTGCACCTCGCCAAGCTCGGGCAATGCCATGAGAGTTGATACCTCCTTGGCAGTCACGCTACCTTTTCCACTCTGCAGCATATCCAATTCCCCACAAAAAGTTCTGCCAGTTTCATCCAGCCAACTTATCTGATAGCAGTCGCCGGATTCATGATAACAACAAGTGACGCGCTCAATGTAACAATCACTCAATTGTATGAGCCCCACTTCCTGATAAACGAGTAAATCCTCGGAAGTCCAAAATAACACACTTCCCTTACTACTCTCATCCCGATCCCCATCCGCCTCAATACGGATTGCAAGCACACCAAATGTCCCATCTTTCATGGAAAACAGAAATGGATTCTTCAAACTCATTGCGTTTAATGAACCGTTCTCATTTTCCGTTGCCAGAGAAAACAAAACACCGGAGTTGTGATTCAATCCCCGGTAGTGAACGCCGTCACTGCTCAGGGTCAGATGCATACTATACGCCAATCTCGGGTCATAGAGTACGCTGTCAACAGGTTTCCTTGTGTAACATAATACATAATTCGACATGATAAACTCCTTTCATTTCAAAATGTTTCCGTCTCAGGGCCGCCCTACCAATTTGGCGCCGTAGGCATACCCATCATAGCGGGCTGCCCAGCAAGGCATAAGCATCGGGGTATTTCCGCTGAATCCATAACAGCGGTAGCCGACAAACATCTCGACATGGTAAATTTCTTTGTAACGTCCGTTTTTCGCCCCTGTTTGAAAAACAAGGTCACCCGGCCGCAATTTCATTTTTGTTATGTTCTTTTCACTGACGCCACCCTTCACCATCTTTTTCTTGCCGGCACACCACTTTGCAATATCCGCAGCTACCGGGGCATAATTGCGATTTCCAAGTGTTTTCCCCATCAGGCGGTAGAATTTCCAGACAAGCGAACTGCAGTCATAATATTTGCTGTTCATTCGCAGGGGCTGACTGTATTTACAGGTCTTATAAATCTTTTTCGCACGATTTATCACTTTTTTCATTTTGGATGAGACGACAGAAACGGCACAGCCCAGCCGGTGTTCACCGATTTGCGCGTAGACAACGGTGTTTCCGGTCTTTTTCTTCGCCTTAATAACACCTTTACCGGATACCGTTGCCACTTTCTTATTCGTTGAAACCCACCTGATTTTCCCGGAATACCCCTTTATCTTCAAAGTGGTTTTCTCTTTGTATTTTAGGAGAGCCGAATTTTTCTTCATTGTCACCTCAGACACATGGATGGTCACAGTAAATTCCTTGCCGTTTATGCGGAAAGTCAGTGTGGTTTTTCCACTTCGCATGGTGGTCACTGCGATGGCTTTTTGCTCTTTGTCCAGACGAGCATTGACCCAGTCTCCGTCGATGGATCTGACTAGATGTGCCATTGCAGTATATCTTGCAATATCCATATCATTATGGTTCCTTGCAACATGATCCGCTTGTAATAATTTAAAACTTTAACATAGCTCTCAAAAAGATAATTTCTTTGATCGTCCTGCATTGCATTATCATCCTTAGCCCTTCCAAGACTTGAATATGCCTGACATGGAGGACCACCAATTATAACATCAACCTCCTGACCTTTTACTGCCTTATCTATGCATTCAATAACATCTTCTCTAGTAATATCAATCTCCAATACCGCTTCATCGGCATCGCTGTAACCATAGTATTTCATTCTTGCCCAACTTTGCCATTGATGCAGAACTAATTCCAGCTAACTCACATAAATCTTTTTTCTTTAAGTCCCTGTCTATAAGTAATTTCCATAATTTTTTTTATGAAATATGCATATTCTACCTCCATTGCTAAGATTCATACTACGTCTTCTAAATTATAGATCTTAAGATTAAAAAACGCAAGCAAAAATTATGCAAACACAAATTTTTTGTTTTTGGAGAACGCTTGCTTTTTAGCGTCTCCTGGCCTATAAGTCTTAAGATGTTATAAGCTATTACAGTCAATTCAAGAACAAGTTCATTTGTATCGAACTTACCAGACGGTAGTCTTTCTACATCCATATCTGCCTTGATTTCACTGTGAAATTGTTCGCACTCACCATGAGCATGATAACCATTTATTATATCATCATCGCTCCAGCCAAGATTAGTCCATATGGTGTTACATTCAATGTCTGGTATCATAAGATACTGACCATTTTTATCCATTGTGCGTTCTATTATTTCATATACAATGCGCATGGTAATAGTTTTCGTTGTTCCTTCAGAATCGGTGTATTCTACATTTTTCCATGAGGAACCAATATATACTGTTTTTCCATCACGTGGATGACGGATGTCTTTGCAGCATTCCCTAACTTTAGAAATCCATTCATCTTTGGATTCACCACGACGAAGATTTCTCTTTACAATGAACCAAGAGCCATCTTCAATAAGAATGCCGAGATTTTCAGCAGCATCATTACCTGCGTCCATTCGTATTAATAACTGCTTGTCAGTAAGCTGATGGCTGAGTTTTAATGTCTGTTTCAAAAAAGCAGGTGTATTGCACTGACAGTGCTGGCTTCCTGCACGAAGCTCAGTATTAACAAGAAAGCCTTCTGTTCCAATGTCATCCATACGCTGTCGTAATGTTTCAGCAGATGGAATTGCCCTTGTTATACCAAGAGCCGTATTTAATTCTGCCGTACCACCTTTAATGGATTTTGCTGTAGCACCGATGGTAAGAATACCTTCTCCTAACTGTGCAACGGATGTATTAGTGGTAGAAGCCGTCTTGGCCATCTGGTCAACCATCGTATCTGCCTCTGATGTTTCCATTCCAAGGGCAGACATAGCATCTGTTACCATGTCCGATGCAGATGCAAGGTCAATACCACCTGCTGCCGCCAAGTTAAGAACTGTAGGAAGTGTATCTGCCATTTCCTGTGTACTGTAACCTTGCAAGAGCAAGATAGTTTAATGCCTCGGCACACTCTGTTGCAGAGAAAGCTGTGGATGAGCCCATCTCCTTTGCAAGTTCAGATAAAGCATCCATCGTATTTACACTCTGTCCATTAAGTGTGGACATGGAATCTTTGGTAATACCCATCGTAGCCTGTACTTGGCTCATTGATGATTCAAAGTTTGCAGACGTTGTAACAGATGCCGTTCTAAGTGCTGTTACGTTAGCCGTAACCGGGAGCATTTTCTTTCCAACATCCTGCATATTGTCACCGACAGTTTTTAGTTTCTCTCCTGCCGTACCAATTTTCTGTAATGCCGTAGCAGACTGGTTAGCCTGTGCTTCAAGTTTCTTTAAATCCTGCTCTGTCTCAATGATTTCTCTTTGAAGTGCATCATACTGTTCCTGTGAAATATCTCCATTTTCAAGTGCAGTATTAGCTTGTTCGGCTGCCGTCTTCAAAGCCTCTAACTTCTCTTTCGTTTCCTTAACGGCATCTGCCAGGAGTTTTTCCTTCTGTGCAAGAAGTTCTGTATTACCCAGATCCATTTTTAATAATTTCTCGACATCCTTAAGAGCCGTCTGTGTGGATTTGATCTCTCCGTTCAGACCCTTAAGGGCTGTCTGTAACTTGGTGGTATCCCCACCAATCTCAACAGTAATACCCTGTATTCTGCTTGCCATAGGTTACCTCCTCTCTCCTAAATTTAGGCATAAAAAATGCCCGGATTTCTCCGAGCATGAAAAAAGCACCAACCCATTCAAGGATTGATGCCTATACATTTATTTTACTTATGATTCACTTTGAAAAACTGAAAGTTTCAAGCGATTTATTAAAATAGAATAATCTATCTCATATATCTTTTTTGTATAAAAACAAACCATATAGCAGATACAACTATAACTACTAAAAGTATTACCAAGGCATAGACTATTGCCATACTGCTTTTTATCAAGAAAGCTACTACACCACATGTACACAATCCAATGCTTATAAAAAGGGACATTTTACCTAATTGTTTACCATACCCAACTTTATCTTCTGTGGTATCAAAAACTTTTCCGTGCATAGTTGAAACATTTCCTCTTAATAAAGCTACAGCAACCATAAGTATAACAAACGAGACGAACCACATCATAATACTAAAACCAATCATACAAACACCTCCACCAAATTCAAATTTGTCGCTGACGAACATCAGCCTTTTTCCATAGAAAAGTATAGCAGAAAAAGGCTGATTTCTCAATCAGAATCTATCAAAGTCTTCCTGTGTTGCCAGTTCCTTATATCCCTTATAATCATCATTCCCATTCTCTGCGTACATATCGTTCACAAGACCAACAGTAAGAAGGTCAAGGTCACGAATGCTTATACCAAGCTGTACGCATCGTAGAAGAAATAGAGGTGTTGTCATCGGGCGGTCAGTTGGGCGAAGTTTTTTTTAGATTCAACCTCTGTCTGCACATTCAGACCCCACAGTTCAATGATGGAAGGCAGTACCTGGTAAATAGAAAAGGTATTGAATTCATCAAGCCACTCTTCCGGGGTGTCCGGGATATTCGGGTCTGCGTGTTTGGCCATTACATAAGCAATGTTCTCAAACATCTCAAGGGAGAATAAATCAAGGTTTGAGTTTTCCTCATTCCCTTCTCCCACAGCCTTCTCCAAGGAACGTAGGTCTTTATAAATGTCCCTGTTGAATTTAATTCTGTAAATTCTTGGAATGGCTGCAGATGCCTTAAAAGGCACCTGCTTACCATCAATCTCTACTTTTCTCACGATACTCATGATTCTACCCCACTTTCTGTATTTGTTGTGGTGGATGTCATATAAACTGCTTTATACCAATCCTGGTAAACAGCATCTGTAGTGTCATCCCCGGTCTTTGCCTTTACAAAACCGTTTGCAAGCGGTGTTGCTTTAAGGGAAAGTGTCTCTGTCTGTACTTCGATTTCATCCTCATTTGTCTGGGATTCAATGGACGGACGGCTCGCAGCACACTTGTAAAGGACATAGATTTCATTGTACCTGCTAATCATATGATTGAATCTGTGTTCCCAATGCATGGCTACAAGCGACATTCTATCTTTGTCCAAAAAAAGAAATCCCGTATAACCATCTACCACTTTCTAATACACACTTTGTTCGTTTTTCTTATAAAAAAATCCTCCCCATCTAAGCTAACCCCTAAATCATGTTAAAAATAAGAGACAGCCCCAGTGGGCAGGATTTTATATTCCGGTATTTAATTCATTCCATTTTCATAATCTTGCAATTCATGAAAAATATTATCCACATAAACAGTATCGTTTTCAATACGATAAAGCATAAAATATCGATGCGATAAAAAATTAATTCTTCGATATCCTAACGCTCTTAATTTGGGATTATCACAAATTTTCAGACTTCCAGCAACATTTGACAGACTTGTTTTTGTTGCTTCGAAATCATTTAATAAATTTCTTGCAGCCTGCTCACTTTTCTTTTCAAACAAAAGATATGTGATGAATCTATCAAGATCCTCCTCTGCATCCCTCATCAAAACAATCTTATAATCCATACTTCAACCTCATATCAGAAACCGCAAGATCTGCATCTCTGAACGTCCCCCGTTCTCTAGACTTTTCCAATTTTGCAAGCATTTCTGCCTCCGTCATAGGTGCATATGGATTTGATTCTGGCTGCCTTTTTATTTCAAAAGGAAATCCATTTGTCGCAACTGCCTGGGTTAAAAACATTCTGATTGCTGTTGTTGTATCTGTTCCTAAATCCTTAAATAGTGCATCTGATTTACTCTTTAACTCATCTTCTACTCTGACCTGAATTGTACTAGACATATTTAGCACCTCACTTCCATCTATTTTCTTCATTATAATGCTAAATCATTTCTATTTCAATACATTTGTATTGTTATGATAGTGTAAACTGTTCTTCGGAAAAATATGAGCAGACCAGCTCCGAGATAGTTTTAAGAACTTCAACTTTCTGCATCATACCATATTTCCGTTTTTGTTTCCATCACTTTCTTCCGACTGGCAGACTATGGCTTAGTCCTCTTATCTGCCTTTTAGGCTGTTAATCCGGCATCCTGTCAAGGATGCTCTGCACCGCCTCGGCTCTGTCCTTGACAGATGTCGGTTACAGCCTTTTTTGTCTTTAAGAGGACTAAGCCTTTTCTGCGCACTCATGCGCCCCTCCCGTAGATCATGTCCCTCATCCATGTCATACTGGTCCTTTCCAGTCCCGGTATCTCTTTGCGGACAATCTCTTCTCCACTGATCTTATGACTTTTTTTGACCTCTCTTACCAGTTCATCCTGCCTTGCAATCCTTTTTTCTTTCTGTTCCTTTTTATGCTGATATTCCAGCAGATCTGTTACTTTTCCTCCATTTCTCGTAAATACCCTTAACTGGGTCATTTTATGGACACCAAGCTTTGACCATCCCATAGGACGGCTGGATTCCCTTGCTGACAACACATGGCTGATCTGTCCCTCTGCACTGCATCCCCAGTCTGCTCCTGCATCATCATAACGCACAATGATCCCAAGCCAGTTGTTTTGAATATATTTCTGACAGGCTTCTATCTCTTTCTGTTTTCCCGGTGTTACAGCGTTGGCTCCGCATTTTCTGAGAAGTCTCTCCACTTCTTCCAGATCCTCATTTGCTTCTGCTCCTTCATAAACACCTCCGAAGTAGTGCTTTCCTGTCAATCGGTATCTTTTGCTTCCCGGCTTTCCTTCCTCCATAATGTCTTCGTAGAGCAGGATCAGTTTTGGCATCACCGTGTTACTTTTTCTACCGTTTTCAGAAATCTGCAGATCACCCTTTTTCCGGTAAAACTGCAGGGCTACATGATCCTCATCTGCCTGAATATGAAGCGTTTTTATCTGTTTCTTTTTCTCCGGGATCTCTTCCGGCATTTCCACCTCGAGATCATGGATCAGATTTTTAACGGTCTGTTTTGTGACTACATCATCGGTCAGACATGCTTCTTCTCCACCTTTACGGTAACTGGTCTCTACTGCTTCTCTTAATGCATGAGCTTTTGCTGCAAGGCTTACCTTCTCATTAGAATCCAGACCTATATATTTATCCAACAGGTAAACCCCTTTTCCATCCTGTTTCGATGAGTAGTAAGCTCTCTTAATCTCTAGGTTTCCAAACCTTGTCAACAGGGTGCGGTGATCCTCTTTGTGCTCTACATAATAGCTTTGCCTGCGGACTTCACTGTTTCGGATCGTCTGCTCGATGCTTTCGAGGATCTCCTGATACAGACTACGACCAAACCCTAATACTGTATCAAACAATTCCTCTTCAAAACACATCATGTTTCCGGATAATAATGATTCTTTTGTAATTTTTTCAATTTTAGTAGTGCCTTTTTCAATAAATTCGAGTATACTTTTGTACATGGGGTAGTTCTCCTTTGCGTTTTTGGTTTCGTCACTTAAAACTTTATACAAAGGAACTGCCCTTTTCAATATTTA
>ULRI01016101.1_pt1 | contig 14419 bp, 10 predicted proteins | sample 1955291 | NCBI WGS metagenome assembly ULRI01 (sample SAMEA4835678, study PRJEB28245) | human gut metagenome | biome: gut microbiome; material: fecal sample | place: Denmark | collected 2008
CCACAAAAGAGCAGAGAGTGCGGTATATGCGCGATGTTTCTTTTCGCAAAAGTAAGAACTGTTGATTCCTACTTGTTTGGCAAGAGTTGCTTCATCGGTTCCGTTCGGGCCATACTTCTCATTGACGACGAGCATCAGCACATCGTAGAGTATAGAGTCACCGTCCGGGAACTGTTTCAGCAGTTCGATTGCGCCGCCAATCAACTTTGCATACTGCAAAAGAATCTGTGCCTGAGCATAGCGTGCATCCGATTTATGGTCAGATGCATCCAACTGATTGCCAGCAGTTGCAATCAAGCGCAGGGTACTGTTTCCGTCAACGCTTGACGGATGCGTGATACGGGAATATTCACGAAGCAGTACCTCTGTGTTGTGATAGAGATAAGCAGCCTCAGCCCCCTGAACCATGCCCTCGTTGGGAGCCAACTGGAGAACCAGTTCCTTGATGGTTTCGCCGCCGACTTTCGCAATATCTTCGATGATTCCATCAAAGTTATTCCGAATCATAACGGCAGATACCGGGTCGCTGTCCAAAATAGAGCCACGAAGCATTGCCATTGCCAGTGAAATGCGGGCTGGCTTGCAAGGCTGAGCACTCCGGAATACCGCCCGATTCATTGCATCATCAACTGCATCCACCAGTTGTTGGCATCTCGCAAAGAAAAGTTTACGCATTTCCAGATGTAAACGAGGCTTTACGTAACCTGTGCTGTTTTCCAACAGTGACTGAATCTCCGAGATGTTACGGACTGAACCGTCCGTATCCATATCATGGAGCTGTTCAATCATAGCATCGATATCTCGTGCTTTGAGAATCCAGTTCAATGCCGGATAGCACATCAAGGCAATGACAACGAATTTTTCGTCGGTTCCTTTTTGCGCCATCCGGTTCGCGCATCGGGCAAACACCCTATTGCGGTTCGTGCCGTTGTTGTAGGCAATAAAAGTTCGATTGATGTTCACAACAATTCCCTCCGAGGACAGGATGGAACTCAAGAAAGCTTTCAGTTCAGCATCCGAATCCACAACCAGATTATTTTCCAGTGCCATCATTCATTTTCCCCCTCTCCCCTGTTTTCCTCAAAACATTCAAAAGCTCAGCTCTCGCGTCGCTTTTGATGGTTTCACCAAGCATTGTATTTTCAGACATGTGCAAATCATAATGATTCTCTTTGCAAAGATTGAAGATTTTCTGGCATGCTCGGAAACTATGTACTGGTAAATCGGACCCAAACCGAATATTTCGTTCAAAATTCTCGTAATTCTCAATGCTTCTTGCACATGAAGTATAGACAAAAACAGAAGCCCCATCTTCAAATCTCAGGTTCTCGCCGACCGCTCCATTAAGGACGTCATACAATTCTTTCAAAAAGCCATCACCCATAGCTTTGTTATTGGCTCCGTTCTGAATACGATGGTGGACCACGATATCGCCGGTGATGGGCACTTCGCTTCTCGTGATGCTTGTTGTCTCGTCCGGGATTCTTGCCTGTTCAATGTATACAACGATAGGTCTTTTACTTGATATCATAAACGCACTTCCTCGACTCAAATGATTGTTATTATTTCAGGTTTCGTTGTCGCCATGATTTGTCTTCGACGTTCAGGCTTAGCTCAAAGCATTGTTCCTCGCTATCTTTAACAGGATACTACCTCAAATGATAGCCAATTCGCACAGACGCGCAAGAATACTTTTTAATGTCCCGGACACTATATCTTGTGTCATATTTGCATTATACCACAATATATAGTGGTTTGCAATAGAAAAATGCATATCTGACCACAATATATAGTGTGCATCCAAATTTTGAGCACATTATATGTACAACTTGTTGTCTAGCAAAATTCTGAACGTTGCAATATGATGGACAGCGGTCGCAAAACTGTTGATACTATTGAATTAAATTGCGTTTCATACAACTTTGTGATATACTGTATATAGGGGTATGCTCCCATGAAATACTGTCAGGAGGTGCATGAGTTTGACAAATCAAGATATAGACATTTCCATGGATAACGTTGTTCAATATGCAAATCAAATTCGGATGCCGCTTGATTCGTGGAACAAAGAAACTCAGAAACAGATATTGTCTGTAATGGAAGCTCAGAGAATAGCGTCAGGGCTAAATGTTACGACATTCTACAACACGCTTCTAGGCTCTACATGCTCTTATAAAACCATCCAGCACATTCGGGAAGGCACAAAGCAGATGCCGCTCGAGTTGGTGTTGGCGTTCTGCTATGTTTTCCACTACGACATTTCAGAACTCATCAACATTCAGAGTGAAAAAAACAGAGCAGAGAGATTCGCCGATTACATGCAAATTGGTGCATCCATCGAAGCTCTCGGCCCACATATCATTTATAACGCTGCCGCAGATATCGCCAATCTTAATCAAGAAGGCCCTTCCTCTGCTATGGTAAGACGCCGCTGCTCGCAAGTTCTCACCGCTTTTGCGCAGAATCTTCAGAACGAGGAAAAAGCCAAAGAAGAGCAAAGCAAGTAATTCGACAAACAAAAAGAGCCCCGTACAATCCAGTTTATCTGGTGTACGAGGCTCTTTATTTTTAATAGAAAGCGTCCGCCATAGATAGCAGCACATCCATATTTCCATCGGAAGCCGCCGGTCTATCCGGTTCTGGCATCTGCTTGCCCATGGGACGTTCAAGAGGCTTTGGCTGTCTTGGCAATGGAGAAGGCACGGATTTATGTGCCTTAGAAGGTTTCCTTGCCACAACGTCTTGGACCAAAACTTGCGGTTCAGGAGTCTGAACTGCAGAACCAGAAAGCTGATACTTGCGCAATGCAGTTTCAACAGCTTCTTCTATCGCATTTCGGAGTTCCGTTGAGGAAGGGCGTTGTTCGAGGCTGACGCTCTCAGGAACACTTTGAAGAGAGTTCAAAAGCGCATCTACGATAGTCGGTGTCCGCTTTCCATATCCTGCGTTTTTCAGAATATCGTAAGCCGCCTTCTGTTTCGGGTCTGTGAGGTCAAAAGAAACCGGAAGTCTCACCCGATTACCCTTGTCTTGTTTCGATGATGCCAAGGTGTATCACCCCGCAATCAACGACTTTCGGCAGCCAACCTGCTTTCTGCCATCATTTTGTAGCCAACTGCATTGGCGCGTGGGTCATCAATGAACAGATAATCATCACGACCGAGTTCGCTCTCGATAACGGGACGCATCAAGATAGAGCCGCCACCGATGAACACGGGATACGACAGCGTCAGGTCAACGCCTTTTTCTTTCAGAGACCGAATCAGAGTGCGGGCATAGTTCTGAGCGGTCGTGTGAACCACATCATTGAGTTCTTTGCCGGGATTGTAACCGCAGCGCAGAATGTTGTCGATGGTATAGTCGTCCACATCCAGCTGAAAGCGATTACGAACCGCACGCTGTACCTCATCGTACATCTTGATAACGCCGTTGTTGAAGCTCTCACAGAACGCCATGTCAACCTGACCACCACGGCTGAACTTCACAACATCGGTGGTATAGCCGCCGATATCGATGATATAAGTATAAGCTTCAGGTCGCGCCATGATTTTGGACATGTAAGGGGCAATCGCAGCCACACCCTGCGGGAAGACCATGACACGAACGATGCGAATTTCAAAATCCACATTGTTGTAGGTAAACACCACACGGCGGCCATCACGGCCAAAGTACTTATCGTACTCAGAGGCAAGGTCATGGATGTGAGTCGGAGGAAGGCCCATCGCAAGACACACATCCTGCTTGACCTGCTTCTGGCCAGGGCGTACATACCCCATCGCCATCATCTCTTTGGCAATCGCAATGAGAGTCAGAACGTAATAGGACCAGTCCGTCGTTTTATTGTACATATAAGGGATACGAGACTGAGTAAGGGTATAATAGTTGCCGTCAAAGAGAAGCGTATCGGACTTTACTGCCGGAGGAATTGCACCATGGCAGATAAGACCTGAATTGAAAGGCTCAGTATGCGGCGTCTTGATGTTCTTGTTACCGGTATCAACGGCAATGACCAACGGATTCATAATTCCTTTTCCTCCTTATCACACAACATCACGATATGCCAGGTAACGAGCCGTTGCAAGTGCAAGCTGTGCATACTCGCTGTGGATATCCCGGTTTGTATCAAACTCAATGCCGATATTAGTCATAGTCTTCCAGGACATCTCGATGTATTTGCGGCAAATCTCGGACTTGCCGTTAATAAGACGGCGAGCGTTCTCTTTCATCGCCTTGGAAAGTTCCGGCTCCGTATAGACGGTCACAGCATGGATATCATGCTCTTCCAGAATCCGGAACATCTCGATAGCGCCGCGCAGTGCATATTCCACTTCATCGCCTGCATCGCCGCTATAAGAGCTCTGAATCAGATTCTTGCCGGTATCAATGCACAGACCAAACGCGCCATACTGATTGTTCTTGTCAAATCGGGCATACAGGAAAGCATTGGCTTCCTCATCGCCCACAGGCTTGACATCGTTGGAAGAGCTTTCTTCCTCGCTGAAATGAGGAGCGCTCATGCCGCTCGGCCATTCTGCTGCTTCATCTTCCTGAGCCAATTCTCCCTGCGCCCCGTCATCATCCGACATGGTATCCGGCATAACAAACTGTTCGTTCGGAATCTCCGAAGAGAAAGAACCCGGAGCAGCAGGGGCTTCAGGCTCGTTCCGAGAGAAGCTCAAAGAGGTTTCAATCGGCTCATCATCCCCCTTGACAGGCTCTGCAGCGTCGTTTTCGATATCGCTCAAGTCAATTTCAATCCCATCGTTCTCGGGCTGAGAAACGCTCTGAGCGGCATTTGCGTCAGGGCTCTTTGCACCGTCCAGAATGTGCTGGAATACGAGGGTGTCATCTTCCTGCTCATTGTCCAGGGAAGGAGTGTCGGCAGGCGTAGGCTGCGGTGCCGGAGCAGGCTGTGCAGCGGGTTTTGGGACAGCTGCCGGGCTCTGGGTTTTATTGCTGCGGCGGAACAAAGTATTGATAAACGGATTTCCGTCCGTAATTTCATCCATCTCCTGTTCCTTAGTTTCCTTCTTTTCCTTCTTCGGCTTGGCAGGCTGCTGCATAGCGCCGGGGTTTCCTTTCGGAATCATAACTTCCGGCTCGTAATCGTCATCGTACACGCGGTACTTCTCAACAGCGGATTCCTCTACCTTCTTTTTCTGGCGTTCCTTTTCAGCTTCCTCTGCGGCTTTTTCATGTTCACGGTTTGCTTCATTTGCGCGGTTTGCTTTCGATTCATCCAGCCGAGCAAACAAGCTGTTCAAACTGCGGTTTTCAGACATAATTCATAATCCTCCTTCTCAAACATTCGGGGCTTGAGTTTTAGCTTCAGCACTGGGCCCAACTTTGGGCTCAGTCCCAGGCATTGCATTGTCGGGCATTGAATCACTGCCCACGGTGCTGGCAGATACCGGGTACGCCGGAACAGTTTTATCAAGATTGACCGTCCGTTTCAGGCAAGTCGGCCAAACACAGTAGTCCTTTGCGTCACAGCGCCACGGGCAGCTCTGTTCGGCACATACAGCGCGGACCGTTTTCTTTTGAGCAGCCACCGTAAATGCACCACCAGGCGTTGCACGAATCTCAGAGCGTCGCCGGTCAATCAGCTTATCGATGCCACGCTGAACAGCTTCCGGAGTAGTATTCAGCGTAGCTGCAATGTCTTCAACCGAATGTCCTGCCTTATCCAGTGAATCAATCTGGCCGAGCAAAACTTTCGTCATCTTGGGATGTGTACGAAGCGGTTTATTAGATTCCATCAATAAAAGCCTCCTGATAATTTATCGAGCCAGGCGCTTGAGGCGCTTGTAGTAGAAGTACTTCTCTTTCCAGGGCATGTTCTGTGCCTTGAGTGGGGACTGAGTGAATTTTAGGGCTTTCAGCATTGCTTTCATCTCCGCGTCCTCATTGGCGCAGTACAAGCCGATGGTTTCGGGCAAAGCAAGGCTCACAGCAAAATCCAGCATCCCGGTAGCAATCCCGCGCCGTTTATAGGCGTTCTCGACCTTGATGGAGTCGATATAAAGATGTGTTGTGATGGGCAGAACCATCGCAACGCTGTCTTTCAGGTTCTTGTCACACAACATCTGGCGTTCAGCATTTCGGGCACAGAGATAGTTGATAGCAAGCTGCTTGTCGGGAAGCGGATTGGCAGGAGTAGGCCAGGTATCCGCCATCGTTCCCTGCTTGGTCGGAACCTGAAGGAAATTTGCCATCATTACAGCAACTTGAGCCGTTCCATCATAGACCTTAAAGGTGACGGAAGTATCGGAAAGAAGATTCTGTTCACCGAGTTTCGTGCCCCGGTCCTGATACAGAGCACTACTGCAATCTGCAACAACCACAAGCTGGTTCAGGTCCTTATCCACAATCGTGATTTTCTTTTTCATGGTTTTCTATCTCCTTTCCCTATTCATTCACAGCAGAACTTGCGCTTCGAGCCGGTGAACACAACCACCATTGAGGGCCGCATACCACCGGCAGGGTCCTTCGTTCCGTTCTGACCGTACTTTGCATAGGACGGCAGCAGGCGGTTGGTGAACTTAACTCGTTCCGGCAGGAAATGCACCCGAACGCCAGGCTGGAGATAGATGTGTTCCTGAAACCAGGCAGCATCAGTTGATACCGGCAGCAGCATGACAACGGTCGTGTTCTTCTTCTTGCCCTCAGCAGCACCCTTCGCAACCCACAGGCGCAGATTTCGGGTCCCGCTCGGAGGGCAGCAATACACGACATTGCCGCGCCAATCCTGTGCAAGACCATCTTCCTTCTTAGTAAAGAACTTCTGGCACTTGGCATTTTCGGGGCGGGCACAGGCATCCAAAGTGAAATGATAAACGCGGTCAAGTTCCTGGAACAGTTCATCCGGGGTTTCCCATTCACCCGCAATGGCACTGCTCACGCTGCTGTTGACGCTTTTGGTGGATTTCATAAAAGCCTCCTTGTTATTTTTGAAAAGGTACATTGTAATTTGTTCTTGTGACACCATTTTTTTTGGATGCTCTCGAAAAGACACATTTGCTTTCCAAAAACAAGACAAAAAAAGAAAAGGCAGTCACTTTTTTCAGCGATTAACGTGCTTTTTTGCCCTATGTTTTCATTATCTTTGATTCGCACATTTCCGCAACAATATTTTTCTAAAATTAAAAAATGCCCCAGGTTTTTTCGTCCCAGGGCACTGAAAGAAACTATGTTTTATTTTTTAGACGGTTCGTACCAGCTTACATTTTCGCCAAAGCAGTAAAGGCTGATACTAACATTGAACGCTGCATTGTCCTTGCCTACAAGATAAACCTTGTAGTTACCGACAGGAAGAACCAGGTCACTGTATGCGTCATCGATGTACTCAGCAACAATCTGTTTGTTGTCAGTGTGGACGAGCAGAATCTTGAATTTGCCGCTTGTCGTATCAGCAGTCGTATAGCAGTCAACGAGGGTGGACTCATTCTTGACGTCAATATCAAACGCTTCAACGGCTCCTACAAGCTTATCAGCGCTTGCCGTGAAATCAAAAGACCCGTCGCCCATCACATAGCCACCTTGATACCCGGTCGCCGAATACGCCGTTTTCCCAGCCGCAATCTGTTGCGTATCATCATACAGAGAAGCCTTATCCACACATCCAGTCAGAACCATCATGGTGCAGATAGCTGCAAGGAGCAGTGCTGCGAACTTCTTGATATGTCTCATCATTCATCACCTCCCACGCTATCCTGGCTGGAATCGGCGTTATCAGTGGCTTCTGCGGGCTGATTTTCAGTGTTTTCGTTGGTGCTTTCGGTATCCTCAGATGCGCCAAAAGTCAGCGTCATGTGTGCAGTTTTCGGTACAACATTTACCGTCATTGTTGTCTCAAGGCCGCTGCTGTTCGTAACCTTGACCTTGCTGGTGCCGACCAAAATGCCCGTCACTTCACCCTTAACGTTGACGGCACAAACCGAATTGTCGGTGTTCTCAAACTCATACAGGCTGTTATCGTTATCCGTATCAGGGTCAGGAACATCAGTATAGACATGAATCGTCTTAGTCTCTCCGATTTCGACTTCCAGGTTGTCGGCATAGAGCTCTTTCGGAGCCTGCTTGACCTTGAGTTTCACAGTCTTGGACACACCATTATCTGCCGTGATAGTGACCGTGGTGGTTCCGGCTTTCAGAGGAACAATCTTATTGTTCTCCACACGGGCGATTGATTTATCCCCCACACTTACCGTAACTTCACCCACATCAGCCGTTTCGGGAATTGTGGTGTATTCGGGATTCACTAAATTGTTATCAGTAGTAGTGATAATATCATCCATCTCAAAGCCTTCAAGCGGAGATACGACAGTCACTTCCGCGCTGCAGTTCAGCTTGTTATCCCGGCTATAGATATTGATTTCCGTTCTGCCAGATGAATTAGCAGTCAAGCGCAGCGTGTCATCCAAAGATGCAACGCTCGGCGCAAAGCTCTCAAATGTCATTCCTCGATGTTCGAGAAGCTGCGTGAGCTGGTCTCCCGTCACCTCAGTGCCATTTTTAAGAGTTCCGGTCAACTCAATCACGGTGCTTTCACCGAGCTTCAAATCTATCGTTTCCGGCATTGAAATCGATACCAGCCGATGCTCACCGCATCCAGCCATCAGCAGCGCAGCGACCACCGCAACGCAGCCGATTGTGACAATTTGTTTCAATCGTTTCACAGTCATACAATCCTTTCTATTAGGTGTAAATACTATTCAAATTGGTACATTCATGCTTACAAGCTTTATTGTCCGCGAATCGCACGAATTCGCAACGGTTGATTTTAGCGGAGATTCTTTCAGAAGTTATGCGCAAAAAAATCAGCCACTCCAGAATTGGAGCAGCTGCCATTCAGTTAGTTAGAGTCGAAGCTGGTTTCATTCACCGTTATGGACCATAAAACGACGACGTTTGTGAAATCGCGTAGTATCATCCAAGTCTTGGCTTACGGCTAAATTGCAAATTGATTAAACATTATTTGTAAATAAATATTGCATTTTTAGCCTGGGTTGTGTATACTATTAGTAGGAAAGCAGACGACATTCTGCTGGTGGACTGGCACCTTAAATCCGTTCTGATGCAGGGCGTAAGGACCTGTCGGTTGGCGAGCAACGATAAAACTCGAAAGAGATGCAGGACGTAAGGGCCTGTCGGTTGGCGGACAACGATAAAACCAGTCACAAAAGGACATCGGACAGCACTACGGTGTTGTAGGTGTCCTTTTATTTTTGGTAAAACGCAGAAAGTTGCAGGAAACTCATAATGACAAAAAAAGATGCACTAAACATTGTTTTCTCTTGTGCAATCTCTTACAAAGAGAACTTGGCCGGAAGAAGTCTCTTATTTGTTACGGCAGACAAGCATAAAGTTGTACGCGGTTTAGAGGTAACATTCGATAGCAGCAACTTTCTGCATATGACTGGATTCAAATTAAGCAATAAAGAAATCGGAGCAAACAATTTTCTCAGTATGTGTTGTGACAAGCGTTTGTCTGAAACGGATTTTGAATTTGCGGCAGACGGTACAACAGAAATGAAATTACGTGTTTTACCAGATTTAGTTCAAAAACATCTCTCGGCAAAGATGGTTGGAGACTATGACATGACCCATCCCAAATTATATACTGACAAACTCGCCGGGTCAATTAGTGCTTGCGTCGGTTTTGTTCGAAACGGTGGGCAAGGACGCTATGTCCCCAATACCGTACTGGAAGGCGACATAAGAAAGATGATAAAAGGTAGCACAAGTAGAATACTTGTTACATATAGAAAGTACCGCGAAGAAAGTCAATATACTGAAATAGTATATTCAGCAAAAAAAGTTGTCTGGGAAACAGTTGATATGCCAAAGGAATACGGAGCACTTCCAATACCATAACATATATTTAACAAAAAAGGACAGTGATTTTCACACTGTCCTTTTCTTTTTTATTTAGCACAAACAAAAAGAGAGGGCAGCCGATTTCTCGACTGCCCTCAAATGTTGTACAGAAGCGACCATCAGGTCACACTGGAAAGGTTATTTTGCGTCTTTCAGCCACGGCTGGGACTGCACTTTCTCGAAGTCCGCATCGTTCGGCATCACGCCGCCATACGGAGCAATCGTGTAAGTCACTTTCGTGACCGGAGTGCAGACACCAGATTCATTCACATTACCGGTTGCAATGTAGACTGCCATAGGCACCTGCATTGCGCGGCCAGTGATGTTGTTGTTGATGAAATCGCCGGTAGCTTTCGGAATGACCCAAGCCGTATCGCTATGGTCAATTGCGTTATCACCCTGAGTCAGGACGGTATCGCACAGACGCATGTACAGCTCGCCACGGCGCAGACGGTTCTTTGTCATGTCGTATACCGAGTTGCCATACTCGCCGTCAGGGTAGTACTCCATGCCAGGCATATCACGCATCAGCCAAGGACCATTGGCCTTGATATTCTTGATTTGGATAGCCACAGTAGAGTAGTTCGTGATGCGGTAGTTGGTAGGCTCTTTGACCTCACCACTTGTGGTGTTGCCATACATACAGACGTACAGAGGAACCGTAGCCTTCAGCAGAGCCGGATGCACATACAGGCCGCCATCATGGATAATCAGCTCATAGTTGCGGACCGTTTCACCATTCGGGTTAACGACCGTATGAACATCCAATGCAGGACCACTCTTGGTGTCGGTGTTGATAGTTACCAGATACGGAGCCAGGAGCTTGTGGTTGTAATGGCAGAAATCGCAGGTCTTATCCTCGTAGTTCCACTCAAAATCATCATCGGTGCTCGTACCATCTGCGTACAGAGGCAGGGAGCTGATGGTGCAATCGGTCACAAACGGGATATTGGTCTTGCTTTCCTTGACATTTTCCTGCTTACGATAATCGTAGGCATCCACAAATTCTTGAGTCAGGTTGGAGGGATTACCGCCCGCAACGTACAAGACGCTGCTGACTGTATCTTTCGCCTTGAGCTTTGCATCCAGAATCGGAGTAGCGTCAACGTCGCTCACGACATCAATCAGATTTGCATCATCATCTTCCATCTGAATGTTCACATGGAAGTTCGGGTTCTCGTTGTAGATAATCTTATCGCTGTCAAGAACCGTCACATGCAGCTGACGCGGGTCAACGACAAAGCGGCCATTCAGAACCATGACAATGTAGTTCTTCAGAACGGGGTAATTAGCTTCAGTCAAGCCGACATAAGTCAACGGATAAGTGCCAACAGAAGTCGATTCGTCAGGAACCAGGTCTTCGTGACCATTTACCAGAGTCTTGAAATAAGACTTCTTGTAGCTCTGGTCCAAAGTCAAGGTATCACCCTGCACCAGACCATCGATTTCCAGCCAGCAGCCTGCAGAAGCCGCAGTGCCGTAACCATAAGCCTTCTTATCGTGCCAGGGCTTTTCCCCTACGCCGTCACCATACAGTCCACGCCAACTTGCAACCTGTGCGGTCAGGTTGGCGCGTGCGATAGCGCCGGAATACTTCTCCTTTGTGATACGGTAGTTCTTGGCATCCTTACCAGTCAGTGTCGGATGAGCATCTGCCGTAATCGGATTCTCGTCCAACTCATAAGGCCAGTTGGAGCTTACCGTGCCATCTGCATTCAGCTTCTGGCCAGCATCCTTGGTCTTATAGTTGCCGGGAAGGGTTTCTTCCTTAATCTTAACGTCATCACCTTCAAGCACGCCATCAATCAGGATATCCTTAATGGTGGCTTTGGTCGTGCCGTCATAGTGTTTGACGTTGCGAGGATAGGTCGGGTCTTCCAGGTAAATACTGTGAACGTACAAATCCAGAGGAGTGATAGAGCCAGACAAGTCTTCCTTCTCAATGTAGTAGTTGCCTGCGCTGTTGCCAACGAGAGAGAGTTCACTGGTTCGGATGACGACATAGGGACCGCCAGCATCGCTGACATTCTTGCCATCAACCGTGTAGTTACCAGTCACCGTAGTGGTGCTCAGCTTCACAGTGTTCTCGTCCTTCGCAATCAAGCCGCCAGAAGCAATATGAACATTTTCCAGAGTTGCCTTGCTGGTGCGGTCGTAGGGTTTATCGCCAGTACCGATAATCGTCAATCCGCGAGGATAGATATCGAACTTGACGGTATCACCAATACCGCTCGGACTGCTGCCGTCATAAGTATGACCGGGGTTCGTGTTCTCGTAGCGATATGTGATGATGTAACCCGACACCGTACATTTTGCTGTTGCGGTATAGGAACCGCAATCGGAGCGCGGATACTGGTTCTTGTCCGTAGACGCATCGCTTGGAGCCTTCGTCAATGTACCTTTACGGTTAGCATAGACGATAGTGGTGTTCTTCACGATATTGTCCATATCGGTAGAAGACAGGTTGCCGGAAACGCTGATGGAAGCTTCATCGGGGTTGCCATCATACAGCTTATTGGCTGCAGTGATAGTAATGGTTACATGCTGTTCCTCAATACCGGAATCGGGGTCAGTATCTTCGTATGCGGTATCGAAAGCATTCTTGCCGTTACGAGAGAAACGAGAAACAGAGGATTTGACCAGCTCAATGCTGGAATTACCAGCCTGTTCAGAACCGGAGCCGCCGCCATCATTGCTGATGTTGACTTCCAAGACCTGAACCTTGTGTCCGCCTGCATCAGTCAGAGTAGTACCAATGCCTGCAGCCCAGCTCAAACCGCCATTGCCGTCGCGCTTACAGCTGCCCCAGCCATCTGCATTGGCGAGCTTAGAGGACTCGTTAGCGTAACCGCCGTACCAGCCGCCGCCGCCACCGCCAGGGCCTTCAACACCAACCTCAGAAGAACCATCGGTAATACCACCGAGGAACATAGAGAAGTCGCCGCCAGACATACCTTGGCCAAACGGACCACCGCCGCCAAGCTGGCCGCCCCAGACATGCAGGACGCCGTTATTGTCGGAGCCACCTGTAGCATCACAAGCACCGTGCTGGTTTGCACCGCCACCGCCTGCAACAGCCAGAACATACTTCTTAGCATTATTCTCATCACCGTACTCGGCCAAACGACCTGTGCCGATGATGCCGACAGCCACGGTAGTAGCACCGCCGCCAGAAGCACCCTTCAAGCTCCAGTGAGTGTAGCGCTCCTTCATCATGATACCGCCGTTACCGCCGCCGTTATAGCCGCCCTGAACGACGACTTTAGCGTTGGCATCGGGGCTCGATGCGCCGTTGACATAGTGGGTCGGGTCATGAGAACCAGCACCGCCGTTGACGAAATAGAGCGTCGCGCCCTTTTCCGCCTTGACGCGAATCGTGGTCTTGCCGCCAAGCGAAGTGCGTTCGGGAGACAGACCAAACTGGTTATCGACGCCGCCGCCTGCACCGTTCAGAGTGATGATATACTCACCGGTATACGGAGCAGTGTACATAGAATAGGGTTTCGAAGTGCTGTTGGGTTCGGAGTAGACCTGAGAAGAGGATGCACCGCTGTTCTGTTCATCAATGTAGAAATACACCTGGTCCATGTTGGCCTTTGTGGTCGGAGCATCATAGCAGATGTAGTAGATAGCATTGCGCCAGAACCATTCCCAAGTTTCCTTCGGAATCGTGTTGCCGCTCTTAGAACGGTAAGCGAAGCCTTGACGCTTGTTGACGAATTCATCATCCGTAACCTTTTCGAAGAGGTCCGTAAAGCACTTACCGTCAGAGTTGCGAATCTTGTTATCGATAACCACAGTGTCGCGGGAATCGATACCGGAGCGGTTATTTACGCCATTCCCCGCGATGAAGTAGGTTTCCATGTAACGCAGACCATTCGGAGCGATAATTGCCAGGTCTTTGTAGTTGTAAACCGCACCGCCGTTATTCAGAGCTGTGTTGATTTCGGAAATTTCATTCCGCAGGGTCGAAATGTCCTTTGCGCTGCCATTTGCAGTCGTAATAGTATTACGCTTCTTCGTAGCTTTGTTCGGAACATTGGCCTTAATGGAAATGTTGTAATCCAGAACCAGTTCAGCGCCGTAAGAGGACTGGCTGATATCCTTATACAGATGGTCTTCCGGATTGTTGGAGTTCACATCGCGGTCGAAGTTGTAAGCATCGGTAGCAGCAGTGGTATAGGGCTTCATATCGGCGCTATCCCAGTTCTGCATGTACTGAGCTTCAGCCTGGCAACGGAAATAGAAGTGCGTATTACCGTAATCCATCGGGTTGGTAGCGTTATCAATGTACAAAGACACGATAGCGTTCCATTCCGCATAAGAACTGTTATTCAGGTCCTTGGATTCAGTCGGATACATTGCTTCCAGCTTAATGTAGCCGCTGAACTTATTGAATGCTTTGCCGCTGGACATGAAACTCTTTTCAAGTTCAGCCACTCGGCTGTTCAGCTTGCTGATGTTGCCAATCTTCTTGCCAACATCGCTGTACTTCAATGTGACGGCATCACCGACATCCTTGAACTGAGAGAGGCTGGCG
>ULRI01027971.1_pt1 | contig 14371 bp, 18 predicted proteins | sample 1955291 | NCBI WGS metagenome assembly ULRI01 (sample SAMEA4835678, study PRJEB28245) | human gut metagenome | biome: gut microbiome; material: fecal sample | place: Denmark | collected 2008
TCTGCGCTCTTCCGCCTCTTTCTCCTCCTGTTCCCTGCGTTTCTGCTCCTGCTTCCTTTTATATGCCTCACGGGCTTGCACCAAAGGGGTGGTATCGAGCCCGAGGGCATCGAACACGCAGATGGAGAGCGACTTGACAAAAGTTCCTTTTTCCGCACCCTGAAGCGTATCCGCAATCCAGTTCCTGCAATAAGCTGCGGCTTCCTCCCTGCGGCCTTCTCCCTTGAGAAACCGACGTGAATACTGCCCGCTGGAAAAATAAACGTTTTCAATCCGGCAGACCACATGGAAACAGTCATCGTCCTCATTCCCATATTCGTTCTTTCTCGACAACGAGAGATATACATTCTCCGCATACGGCTCCAATTCCATATAAGGAGCCACGACGGTATTACCGTCAGACTTGTATCTGAATACTTTTGCTTTCATGTCACATATTTTTTGATAGTCCGTTCATATAATCCGTAATTCTCATTTCCAGTTCATCGTATATCCGGTTGAACTGCTCCTGGTACTCTTCCAGAAAAGCCCCGTCCGTATCGCACATGTCTTCGAGCGTCTTTCCGTTTGTACGGCACAGCTCCGTATCGGCCAGCTCACAGACAATCTCGCTGAGCATAGACCGGTCCTTGTCTTCGGGAAGCATTCTGCCTCTCTTCAGTAGGCAGTAGTTGCGGATATTGATCCGCAGATACAGGTCCGCCTCTTCCCACCGTCTGTCGGGGAAGAGCGAGAATGCCTGTTTCAGTCCGTCGGGTTGCCCGCCCCACCATTCATTCAAATTGTTCGGTTCCATATTCATAAGTTTTAATTGGTTGTTGCCTGTCTGGTTTGCCATTGCCGATGGGCGATGATATATTCCTGCCGTTCCTTCTCCAGCAACGCTTCCGTTTCGGGAGTGTAGCCGAGAAAACGGATGTAACCGCCGTTGTACCCCGTGAGCTTGCATCGGATACCGGCTTTCTCCAATTTGTCAATCCGTTTCTGCGCCAGTTTCGCGCTGGAGTAATCCTTCGGCCAGAAATAGTGTTCGCCCTGTGAGCCGTAATGGTCTTCTCCGAGTATCATCTCACCGGAATGCCTCCTGTGTTCGATGAAATCGAAACGGGCTGTGCCCAACGCCTGACGGACAGCCTTGTGTGCGGCACCTTCGGGATGTTTGAACACTTCCGGTCTGTCCTTGCCCTTGCAATCCAGCTCGGGTGTCTCCACCTTATACGGTTGCTTGTAACTGCCTATTCCCAATGTCAGGTAGAAATTGGTATTGAAATAGTCGGTCATCGGATCGCTGTCGTCGAAGTTGTACGACATGACGAAATCGCAGATATTCGTCATCACCTCTTTGGCCCGGTCCGTCAGGGATTTGTCGGAAGCGATATTGTAATGGTTGATTTCGTCCTGGACCTTGCCGGATTCTTTGGTGAATGCCTCGAAATCCGCTTTCATAAGCCGGACATGGATGGAATGGTAGTTTTCGCGTCTGACGGAAAACCTGTATCTCGGATAGATCTCTTTCAGCCATGTCCGTGTCAGCTCCACAATCTCCGGGGCATGTTGCCCTTTGTAGTTGCGACCTTTCCAGCGGTATTCGTTATACACGTACTCGGTATATTCCTTTGCCGTGGCTCCCGAATAGTCATGTTCATACCCGGTTGATGTAGCAGAGACATCCGGTTTGTCTTTCCAGACTTCAAAGAGCCTTTCAAACTCGGTGTTCACCTGTTGCATGATGGCAGTGTCACCACCCTTGTCTGGGTGGTGCTGCAATGCCAGACGGCGGTATTCCTTCTTCAGGTCCGCCAATGAGTGTATATTCTGAAAATAAGCCATAGCTATAAGTATTTATGCCCCTGCGAGGCGGTTGATAAAATATTCCTGATAATCAAGGTCAAGACCGAGGTTGAGACAGGCCGTTTCTATATCGTTTCCCCTCAGGTCGCCCACTTCCTGCAATTCGTGCAGGTCCTGGATTTTAGAGTCCAGGTACTCCTGTGCTTCTGCCTGACCGCAGTTGCATGAACTGCAAATCAGATTGATGATGTCTGTATGCATAGTATTTGATTTTCAATGTTTATACTTTTATTTCTGAATCGTCGTCCGTCATAGATGGAGACTGCACGTTCCACGAGCAGCCTGCGGTTGTCTTCCGAAAGCTCCATGTAGAACCGTTCTGCCGCACCGAATGTGCCCTTGTCCGTCGCCACACACCATTTTTCCCAGAAATGCAGGAACATGCCGCCATACACGACCTTGCATTCTTCCATACTCCAGGCATTCCACATATAGTAGAAGAAGCTGGAGACAGCATTTTCAGCCTGATATTCCATGATGTTGTTATTTGAGGTTGTACATTCTCGCGAAATGGTTGTTCACGTCCGGTATGCGTTTCTTGTAATAGGGCTGGTTGTCCTTGCACCAGTCGGCAAGTTCCTGTTTGCTTTTGAACGGTTCTCTCCAACTTTGTCCGTCCATAATCATTGCCACCTGCGGTTCCAGTTCTTCTATGAAATTGCCGACAGTCCAGCCTTCCCACACATGTTTGCCCTTGTTGATTTTTGTTGCCATAACCGTAATTTTAAGTGTTGTCGCTTGTTGTTCCTTCCAACTGATGCCATACGGCATCATACATCTCGTGAAGCCAGTCTATGTTCCTTGCGCCGAGTTCAAACTGGCTGTGACATTCCACTTCAAAACCGCCTTCCTTCTCTTCTGCAATGACAGTCAGGCTGTCCGCCGTTACCCGGAGTCCTGTCACCCTGCATTCGTAAGGATCTCCGTTATCGCTGAACCATATCACCCAGACCGGATCACAGTCCTCTTTCGGAAACCGTATAGCATTCATGGAATGGGTATATAGCAACTGCCGTATAGCATCGATGATGTCATTACGCAGTTCCCCGATCCTGCCGGAGAAATCAATGTCAGTTGATATAGAGGCTTCTTTTCCATTCCTCAGGGTCATGGATAGAATCTGCATATCGGGATGAATACCGAAATCCCAATCCACCTCATCGTCATCAAGCGTGGTGTGAATATTTCCACCCATTACCAGACCGCAGTCCCGTGTAACCATTCTTTTCGCTTCATCGCGGTCGTCTGCCGCTACCGTGTAAGTACCCTCGAAGGCGTACCTTACCTTTACATTATACTTTGCCATAATTCCTATAATTTGATTGTTAATGATTTATTTGTTGATAACTTATGATTTTATGAAATCCGGCAGGGTCAAGCCGATAAAGCGACGGCATATTCAGCTTTACCATCGGGTAGTCTACCCAACCGCTCTGTCTCTTGTAGCCTGTATCCTCCGCCAGTTTGTTGGCTATAAGGAATCCCATTGTATCGGGATTGTTGTTGATGTCGACAAAAGCTCTGTCCGGTAGCGCAAATGCCGGCTCATTTTCAAGATTGACCGTCAGGATGGTGTAGATTTCATGCGTTTCAGGAGATTTCAGGCACAATGCCGGCCAACCGTTTGGGTACATTTCCATTGCTATGGAGAAGTGTCCGTCATGATAGCGAAACGTCCTGCCGGCAACCGGACGATTGCACTTGACTATCTCGAAATCATCTTCTCCTTCGGTAAATGTCATCATAGGCAAGGATACATCGGCAAAACATTCTTCATCACGGTAACAGAGGTGCTCTTTCCCGTGTGACCGGATTATTGTTAAATGGGCATTCATATTCAAAATTTGTTTATAAGGTTATTGTTTTATTTGATTGTCAGGACACTATGTTTACCGCATCACCGAAGAAGGAATCACATACGCCATATACATGCTGGACGGAGTAGTCGTATTTGGAGCGTTCGTCATCCAGCCGGAAGCGGAAACCGTGGTAATTGTTTATTTCCAATTTCAGTCTCACATCCTGTTTCAGTTCCATCTCAAGAAGGCTGCCTCCTCCATATACCGAGCTGAAAAGTCCGCAACTGTTGCCTTTGGGAATGATGACCTCTTTTAGGGAGAAGCCGGCATCATACAGTTCCTTCAGGTTTACCTTTCCGATATAGGTCAGCAGGTTGGCACCGCAGCAGGAATTGACAAGTTCTTGGTAGAATTGTTCGTAGGATACCTGCTCCTTCCCGTCACGAGATTTCCGGTTCGGGAAGCGTCCGTGAACTTCGTATCCGCGTTCCGTCAGCAGTTTCTTGACCTTGGCAGGATTGAGGTTCAGGCAGTCTATCATGTCCCCGAAGTAGGATTCCTCATAGCTGTAGCCGCCCTGCGACTCGAACCAGTTGGAATTGATGCAGTCATAGTTTGAAAGCATTTCCACCCGGATGGGTATGTCGTCCGTATGCCTTATCAGTTCCTTCAGAACATCCGAGTCGTTACGGCTGTATATCTCATCGCGGATTTCATCCTCGTGCTCGTCGAAGAAGTCATCGACCGCTTCCTCGTCAAAGTCACCCGACACGGTACATTCCTCTTTCAATTTGGCGATTATCCCACGGACAGCCTCCCATTCGGCATCGCTGTACCATACGTCCGCATTTTCCCACAAATGCTCGGGGCTTTTGCTGTCAAGACATTTCTGAATTAGCCCCCGGTGGTTGTCAAGATTGTCATTGTAATCCGTCCATACCAGCGTATAGGCCGGTTCCATCAGGGATTTGATGAAATCCAATGTCAATGTTTTCTGTTCATCCATTTGTCTTACCTGTGTACGGCAGGATTCTGTTTCCCGTACATACTGTTATAAATGACGGAAGCGACCTTGCGGCCGCCTCCTTATTACTCTCGTTATCCATACAGTTCCTTCACGATCTTGTCATATATTTCCTTTTCCATCTCCGTGTTCCGGTTGAAGTGGAAATACGCCGTGTACCTGTATCCAGTTTTCGTTTCCCCTCCGCATTGCCGTATCGCCATGTCTATGTCCCAGTCGGTATCACCGATTCCGAGCGATATGCTTGTGTCCCGCAACAGGCACCGGGCAAGTTTCAATGCCGAATCTTTCTTGCCGTCCCCACGCAGCCTGTCGAAAGCCATCAGCGCGATTTGTCTGTTTGAAATCTTTATCTCTTCCATATATTTTTCATCTGTTCGGGTCAGACAATCCCGGTAAGGTGCTTGAATCGCGCGACTATTTCATCGCATTTGCTTTTGGCAAGTTCCTCATATTTTTGGCAAATGACACAGTATGCCTTCGAAGGTTGGCCTTTAAGCTCATGTTCGTATGAGGACATGACCAATTCCGGATATTCTTCAAAAAGTGTCTTGAATGCTTTCCTCCATTTGCGTCCTTGCCACAATCCGTTTGCTATCAATGTTATGAATTCAAACATCTGTTCGTCCGTTTTCACATCCAATACATAAAAATGGTCTGTTATCGGCCACACGTTGTTGGAATGCTGCCAAGTTTCTATCTGCCCGGTTTTGGCATTGTATGCCATTCTTGTAATAATCTGGTGACTCATATGGATATGTTTTAGTTCATTACCGTATTGTCTCTTTTCCTGTCACGGCTTGCCAGCATTCCGAAATGGATGCTGAATATGCGTCGTGTGAAGCAGATCGGAGAATTGTATTCCACCCGTTGCCACAGCGTGAAATGGTTGCCGGAGAACGACCACCTGAAATACCCTGACAACGAGCCGAATCGCGGGTTTGCATTCCTGTTTATCAGAAACCTGTTCACATCCACGATGTGTCCTGCCGTCAGGAGAATGTTCAGAATCTCCACAAACGCCATTTGCGAGTAGGGGTCAACCGGCATTACCGGCCCTTTGAAGTTGATTTCCATCTTGTATATGTTTTAATCGTAATTGTCGTCGAATACCTCGAAGCGGGGAATGCCCGTATCGAAATAGTTGTTTGATATGTCCGGGTAGTACAGCAGACTGTCATCCCCACTGTCCGGGCAAGGCTCATCGTCAATGTGGGTCGCATTTCCGAAAAGCTCGATATAATGCGCTACCAGCAGGTGCGGGTCTTCCGTGCTGATGTCATGCCCGTAACGGTCACACCAGTCGAAGAACCACTCCTTGTCGGGTTCATCCAGCTGCTCCATCGCCTCCCTTATCTCGAAGAAGTTGGGGCACAGCCACTGCCGGTTTATCAACATGGCGGGGATTTCTTCCCACCGCGTGTACCTGTACTCCGGGGTTTCCTCTTCGGGGAAAAGTCCGGAGCAGGTGCAAAGGAATTCCCCCATGTCGCCGAAGTCGGACATCTGCAACCAGTTGTCCTTCTCCTGCCTTATGTCTATGAGATGCTGCGTGGTCACTGCCACTTCCGCTTGATTCAAGTCCATAATCGTTTCTTTATTATTGTTTATGACCGGAACCGGGACCTGTGGAATGGAATCCCCGGTTCCTCGTGTCTGTATTCATTTCGCTAACTCATTATGCGCTGGCTTCCCCAGCTGATGTGGATTTTTCCCTCGCTGTCACGCTCCCGTACCAGCAGGCTGTCGATGACGGACATCGTGACATCGAACTCCTCGAAAATCTCCGACTGTTCCTTCACCTCGCCGGTCTTGATGAACTCGTTGAGCCTTTCCTTTGTCAGCACCAATGCCATCAGGTTCTGCTCCACGGAATCCTTGTAGGTCACGAAATGGACGTTCTTCAGCTCTTTGGAGTCCAGGCGGATGAAGCGGAAGTAGAACTGCTCCATCTTGGGAATGTTCCATTGCAGGGATTCAAGGATGACGTCGTTGCAGGAGGGGATGTTTACCGAGCTGCTCAGGCTCTGCTGCGTGCATATCAGAATGCCGTTTATGGTGGAGTCGAATTCCGAAACGATCCCCTGCCGCTTCTTGAACGCGACGTCGCCCTTGACGGTAAATATCGGCCGTTCCGGGAAACGCTCGCGGATATGGCTCTCGTACAGTTCAAACGCCGCTATGGAGGTGCAGCCGACGGCAACCTTGCCGGGAATCTTCCGTATCAGTTTCTCGATGTACGCCGTCTTGTTCGGACGCCCGTTCCCGAAATAGCCCTCTATCAGGTGGGGTACGGAGCAGGCCTTGATAAGAAGTTTGATCTGGCGCATGAGACGAAGGCCCGCATCCTTTTTCGTGTCGCCGGTACTGTTGTAGTAAAGCTCGCAGATACGGCAGAACTCCTCTATGATGACACGGTACACTTCGTGTTCCCCTTCTGACGGTGCGACAGTGTGCATCCTGACCTCGTATTTTTCTCCGGCAAAGTCCTTGAACTTGCGCGTGATGACGGTCTTGCCGATAAGGCAGGACAGTTCGTCCTTGTTGTACACGTCCTGGTTCTGCTTCTCGATGCCGAACACGGTCGCCTTGCCCGGACAGTGGCAGGAGCGGAACAGCACGTGTCCCCTGAAGGCGGGGAACGGTTCTCCGTAGTACGGATTTGAGTCTTCCTCTATCTCCTTCTCCCTGTTCTCGTGGTATATCCGGCTGCACCAGCAAACCATATTGACGGAGTTGTTGTACAGCAGTTCGAACTGGCTGTACAGCTCCGCGATGTTGTTGCGGGTGGTCGTTCCCGTGTCGAGGATCTTGTATTTGAGCCTGCGGAAGATGGTCAGGATATGCCTTGTGCGCTGGGACGAGGGGTTGGTGATCTCGTCGGATTCATCAAACACCAGGCACAGTTTCCTTGAGGTACGCCTGATGAACTTTGCCAGCCCTCTTTTCAGCTTGCCGAGCATGGAGGTGGATAGTACGAGGAATACCCCTTCCGGAACCGTTTCGAGGTCGGCGTTGTTCCTTACCATGCGGAACCGCTCCCTGTTTATCGTCAGGAACGGCACCCATGTCATGTTGGTGGCGATGGCGGGGGCCAGTATGATGACATTGCGTACCTTGCGGTATTTGAGCAGGTACTTGGCACGGTGGTACACGGCGGCGGTTTTGCCAGACCCTTGTTGCCAGTTCAACAGCGCGTACCGTTTCTGCAATACGAGGTTCAGGTCGTGTTTCTGGAGCTCCGTAAACTCACATACATCGCCTTCCTTGTTGATGAAAGTAGCCCGGTCGAGGTATTCTGCCAGCCGGACGTCAGGCTTCATGTCTGCAAACTGCCGGTTCTGGATTTCGTATTGCCTGCGCTTTTTCCGTATCAGCTTCTCTGCCGCACGGACCTGCATCATGTTCTTTTCCGTCAGGATTTCCGGCACGGGAAGCTCCGCCCGTCCCAATACGAGGTCGTTGATGCCCGCCTTGTGCTGCACCTTATCCAGCAGGCGTGGGGCGTACTGTTTCAGCCTGAAGCCGTAGGAGGTCTTTACCAATGCCACTTCCTTGCGCGGTACGATGTTTTGCGAAGTAATGTATCTGCGGATGATGCCGAGCACTTTCTTCGTGGTCAGCTTTTTCCTTTCCCATTCCTTGACCTGCTCATTCGTGGCATTGTCAGGCGGTTTCTGGTTGCGGAACTTTGTCACCAACGCTTCCGCCTTGTCAATATGCCTGTTCAGAGCCGCGTGCGCTTTCAGCTCGTACATGTACTTGGCGAGCCTGTACTCGAACAGCTCCAGTTCCTCCCTGTCAATCCGGTTGGTCTCACGCATCAGGTCGAGGCGCAGCCTCTGCTTCATCGCCCTTGCCTCCCTGATACGGCCTTTCAACTCTTCCATCGGGATGAACTCGTCCGCGTTGTAGGGCTGCATTTCGATATGGAGGGACTTGCGCAGGAACACCATGACTTTCGTACGGAAGTTGTGTACCCCTACGGAGGCAAAGGCGTCCGGGTCTAATTTTACCTGGCCGACAAAGGAAAAGTCACCGTTGATATTCGCGACGCGGCTCTTCTCCCAGAACTCGCTCTGCATGAACGATAAGGGAACGAGGACCATCAGGATGCCTGCCGGATTGAGCACGCCGTATGCCTTGTTCATGTAATACTCCTGCGAGAGCTTGTAGTCGAACTTCAGGTTGAAAGGAGGATTGCCGATGATGACATCGAAGCGTTGCTGCGGATAATATTGCCGGATGTCGCATTTCTCGATATGGGCTTCCGGGTAGAGGTGTCTTGCCACTGCCACAGCCTTGCCGTCAATGTCAAAGCCGTAGGCGTTGTGCAGGTTAGGCAGGTGGTTGAAGAAGTTACCCATGCCGCAGCACATGTCCAGTACCATTTCGGACGAGACGGGACACAGCATATCCACCATGTCCCGGCATATTTCATGCGGGGTGAAGAACTGTCCCATCTCTAACTCCTTCTTCGCCTGGGCGTACTCGTTGTAATTGGCAAAGTCGGACTGCCTGAGGTTGTGCAGCCCTCCGATGCCGGTGTAGCAGTTGTAGATGCTTTCCGCCGGGATGAGATCCTTGCCGGAGCCTATGGCAAAAAGTATCTTCTCGTTGATTTCGGCCCGCTTGTCCTGCGGTATCTGTTGGGGGATGATGGCGTACATGTCTTTGGATTGTTTACGTTTGAAAATGAAGACACCCCGCAAGGATGCCTTACGGGGTGCCTGGATTGGTCTCTCATGCCGTTATTGTTCTTTTAATGTGATTTCATCCAGTCGAAGCCGCTTGAAACAGCTTTCCGCTATCGCGCTGTCCTTGAACCTGACGTCTATACGCCCGTTCTTGTAGAATCTGATTTGTTCGGCATTGGTCGTGGTGAGGTCGTACCAACGGGAAACGTCCACATCATCTTCATGCAGCCCGACAACCATCCTGCTTGAACCATGAATGGTGTCATCGGCACCGAATGCGATGCCTTCACAGAAGGTCTCTATGTTGCCACAATAGCTGTAATGAATCTGGTTTCGGTTGTACGACATGTAGAACTCGTCAAATCTCAGGATTTCGGGGAACGTGATTTTGTCCTTTTTCAGCTCCGGTTTGACCTTACTCCAGCACGATGGCTGCACTACTTTCAGGAAGCGGGACAGCAGTTCTTCCTCCGCCGTTTCGCGGAAGCTCTTGCCTCCCAAGTGCTCGATGACCGTATCCACGTATGTTTCATAAACAGGGCGGAATCCCATGCGGAGCGTTTTCTCGTCTATGCCTGGCACCGGTACTTGAACATTGTAGGTCTTGTTGAAATAGGAAACAATACGGTTGGCGAAATTCGCATTGGCATTACGGTTCTTATCTACCAAGTCATTGATAAGGTCGAACGGTTTGAACTCGTTGTGCGAGTAATCCTCCTTCCCGTTATGATAGGAATAGAAATCACGCATGGAGACCTTGCCGTTTCCCTCGTAATGGAACTTGCGCTCCGCCTGGTACTGTTCCGCTTCCTCCTTGAAGACGGCGTACCAGCGGTCAATCTGGTCGAGTGTCTTGTAGAGCAGGTCCTGCTGCGTCTGGCAATACAGACGGTCTTGTTCCGTGATTTTGTCCTCGTTTCTCACTTGCACGCTCAGGATACCGGAAAGCAGGTCGGGAGCGTTGCCGGTCTTGGTTGCTGTTGTAGTTTGCATATCTGTTGGATTTTTAAGTGTTAGAAATTCTGTGATTTGATTCGATAGAAACAGGTGATGTGTTTTTCCATGTCCTTGACAATCTTCACCTGTTCGGGATAGAAATTGAGCCTTCGTTCTTCTGCCGGGGCATCAATCTTTTCCCATTCGGCAAGAGGCAGGAATATATATTCGCGACGGAAACACCATAATACGATTTGGGTGGGCCAGTTGCCTTTGAAAACCGTTCCTTCGTAGTCTTTCAGGAACTGTTGGAAGTCGGCTTCGTCCCCAAAAGCGATATCAAGACTTTGATAGAGATTGCCATTCCCGGATTCCTCTCTTTTGTTCAGGTAAAACTTCCGGTAGGTCTCGGTTGTGAATTTTCCATACTTGGGATTGGGTTCGGCATAGAACCATAACGGCACTTTAGCCAGGAATGTCACCGAACCGTTGGCACATGCACCGCAGTGTCCCCAGTCCTTGAACGCGCCTTCCGTCCATTTCAGGAATTTCATATCCTCCGGATTTACGGAGTGGAACGCTTCTCCGCTGACACTCAGACGGATGTTCCCGTCCTCTTTCCACACGAAAGGCACATATGGCTGTTCGCATACGGATAGGTATCCTTCTTTTGCGCTCCTGCCATCAATAAGGGCGTGGCTGTAATAGTCCCCATGTTCGGTTACATATACCAGCCTGTCGCCGATTTGCGGTGTGACTTCCGAACGTGTCCGCTCGATGAGTTGTACATAATTGTTGGCCATATCCACATCTTCCTGCGTCAGCCCATGTTTATGGTCGTATGAAACATTCCGTTCTCTGAGCGTTTCGATACTGTACTTGCTCTTTTCCATCTGCTGTAACATAACAATTGATTTTTGTTAGTCCGGCTTTTCGGGGCCGGAGTTCCCGTAACTACAGGCTCTAAAAGGTCGTGTTCCGTACATGCAAGGTTTCCGGGAAAAATACCGCAAGCCCTTCGGGCGCGGAAGATTTTTCCACGGAACCCGAAGGGCTTGACCTTGCTTGTACGAAAGAACACGAGTTACCTTTGCCTGTGAGTTACGGGGATTCGGCTACGGGATGGCTGCTATCTCAGATATGGATTATTTCATAAGATTCTGACCGGATTATTACCGGTCTTTACAGAAAAAATGCTATCTTTGCATTGACAAAAGAGTTATTTGAAAGCATGAGGAACATGGTGGTTCTGAACAGTCTGGCATTTTCTTATCCGTTGCCCGTTCTCATGCGAGTTTTCTACAAAGCGTTGGTAATCAAATAAGATACTTCAGATTACAACAAATATAGTGATTTTTATTCGTTCCACGAATTGTTCTGCTCCACGCATATAATCTTTTCCGATACGGCTGTCCACCGGAAACATGGCTACATCTACGGCAGGTGCAGTTTGCTGCAGCTCTCTCACTTCGGCCAAAAAGTCACCTTCGGCCTTGCGTATTTCCTGCGGAGTAGATTCCTCGCTCCAGTGCCAGTTGTTCAGGTCACCGGCATGGAACAGCCGTCTGCCCTGCAGGTCTATCAGGAAGGAGATACCCACATCGGTAGAACCGAAGGCCTGGATACGGATATGTTCGTCTTCGTAGGTGTCGCCCTTATTGATGTAGGTGGCATCTTCCGCTGAGGCGCGGCGGTGCTTCAGGATGTCTTTGGAGAATATGTAGCGGATGTCGGGCCGCAGTTTTTTCCATGAAAGAACTTCGCGATTGAAGTGGTCGGGATGGAAATGCGAGCATAGTACGTAGAGTAAGCCCGGCTTTTCCAAGAGATAGTCGTGCACGATACCTTTATTGAAAACCTCTTCCGAGGAATCTTTATAGTAATCGATAATGACCGTCACTCCGTCCGCTTCAATCGCGAAGCCGCTATGGTAGATGTAATCAAGTTTCATTTACGGATTGAATTATAGCGCAATATTACAAAAAACGCTACACAAACTTCCGGTTTAAGCTGTTATTTTATGCAAAAGCACGCTACATCGGTACTTCTATGAAGAGAATGTGAGAGTCTTTCAATGTTTCCAGCTCAAAACTGCCGGTTTCGTATACTCCCATTCCGTCACGGCGTGAGAGTATTGTGCCGTCCACTTTGACTTCACCTTCCATTACGAAGATGTATACACCGGAATGCGATTGGTGCATGTGGTAGTCAATCTTCTTTCCGGCTTCTATTTCACCGATAGAGAACCAGGTCTGTTGTAGCAGTCTGGCAGGAGCATCGCCGTCAGGGGATACTATTAGTGCCATTTCATTTTTGCGCAGGAGTGGACGTACGTCGAAGTCCTGGTATGCGGGTGGTGTGTTCAGCTTTTCGGGCATCACCCAGATTTGCAGGAATTCTACCGCTTCAGTGTCACTGCCGTTCATTTCGCTGTGGTAGATGCCGGTGCCGGCGCTCATGGTTTGTATATCTCCCGGAGTGATGACGCGGCTGTTCTGATGATTGTCCCCATGTTTCAGTTTCCCTTTCAGGGGAATGGAGATGATTTCCATATTTTTATGAGGATGTGTGCCGAAGCCCTTTCCCGGAGCCACACGGTCGTCGTTCAGTACACGTAAGGCGCCGAAATTCATCCGGCGGGGATTGTAATACTCGTCGAAACTGAAGGTGTGGTGGCTGTCAAGCCAATCATATAGGGAATGACCTCTGCTGTCTGATTTGTCTATAACTTTTTTCATAATTTATTCCTTTTCTTAAAATGGTTTATGTACTAGTAACGCTTTGGAAAGCTATAAAGTTTAAAAACCGATGTCTAAGAATTTATAAATGAGTGGGGACTATGCCCTGACCTCGTTCTCCAGTGGCTTATGGTTCATAAAATCTTTGATGTTCTGCAAGGTTGTCGAAGCAATGTTTGCCAGTGCCTCGCGTGTGAAAAAGGCCTGGTGCGAAGTGACGATGACATTATTGAAGGACAGTAGCCGCGCCAGAGTATCGTCATCAATGATTTTGTCCGATTGGTCTTCATAGAAGTATTCGCTTTCCTCTTCGTACACATCCAGGCCGGCAGAGCCGATTTTCTTGTTTTTCAGTCCTTCAATCAGGGCGTTGGTATGGATGAGTTGTCCACGTCCGGTATTGATAATCATCACACCGTCCTTCATTTTACTGATGGAATAGTCGTTGATGAGATATTTGGTCTGTTCAGTCAGCGGGCAGTGCAGGGAGATGATATCCGAATTGTGATATAGCTCATCCAGGCTGGTATATACCACTTGATGTTCACGGGCGAAATTATAGTCGGGATAGAGGTCGTAGGCAAGAATATTCATGCCGAATCCACGCAGGATACATATCAGTTTCTTGGCTATTTTTCCCGTGCCGATGATGCCTGCAGTTTTTCCGTACATGTCGAAGCCCAGAAGTCCGTGCAGCGAGAAGTTTCCGTCTCGTGTCCGCCAGGTAGCACGTGGAATTTTACGGTTGAGGGATAACATCAGGGCAACGGTATATTCTGCTACGGCATAAGGGGAGTAAGCAGGGACACGCACTACGGTAATGCCACGGTCGGCAGCTGCCTTTAAATCTACATTGTTGTAGCCGGCGCAGCGCAACGCCAATAATTTCACGCCGTTGTCTGCCATCAGACGGATAACTTCGGTATCGGCCGTGTCGTTCACGAAAATACAGACTGCGTCTACTCCTTGGGTTAAAATAACGTTGTGCTTGTTAAGATGCCCTTTATAGTAGCGGAGCTCAAAACCATATTCCTTGTTTTTTTCGTTGAAAGACGCTTCATCATAAGGTTTGCTGCCAAAAAGTGCGATAGTGTATGCCATGAGATTTGTTGTTTTTTAAATGTTACATAATTATAGGGAGATAACAAGTGGAAAGTTGATATGGTTCAGTGGCCGGAAGGATTCATAAAATGATAATTATTTCTATTTGTTTCATCAGAAACTATTTGGTGTTTCAATTAAAGTTCTATATTAGGATAACTTTATGCACAAAATTCTTTTTCATGTGCAATATTATTGTACCTTTGCGCCCGAAAACAATTAAAA
>ULRI01040414.1_pt1 | contig 14354 bp, 10 predicted proteins | sample 1955291 | NCBI WGS metagenome assembly ULRI01 (sample SAMEA4835678, study PRJEB28245) | human gut metagenome | biome: gut microbiome; material: fecal sample | place: Denmark | collected 2008
GCAGCATCTCGGGCATCTCCTCGTGGATCTTGCGGATGCACTCTTCAGCACAGGCAGTGCGGAAGGTGACCTCAGCTGCGGGCAGACCGCCCTCAGACAGAGCCTTGCACAGGGGCAGGGCCTCATCAACGCTGTTGAAAGCGATAACAGGGATAATGCCGATCTGATAGACCTTTTCTACGATGGGATTCATAACGCATTTCTCCTTTTATATTTGAACTCTCTTGGTGCGTCGGGTTTGCTCCAGTGGGCGCAATACCCCCCTACGCGCTTATGATACTAGTATAAACGAACAGTCCGTCTTTGGTAATACTCAACAAGCACAATGTTTTGCATAAGAGCTTGTATACATTGCACAAAAATGACGAATGACCCGAAAAATCGGGGCGGAAGCCGGTAAAAATGCTGGAAAATTGCTGCAAAAACTGGCTCAGATTCCAAGGGTTTCCAGTATCTCGGCCACGCCGTCGTGGTCGCAGTCGGCTTTGCTGACAAGGTGCGCCAGCGCCCGGATCTCCGGCATGCCGTTGGCCATTACAGCGGCCACCCCGGCCTTTTGCAGCATGGCGCGGTCGTTCTCGCTGTCGCCCACCGCAAGGGTGCATTCGTGGGGGACGCCCAGCCGGTCGGCCAGTGCGCGCAGCGCCTCACCCTTGTCCACACCGGCGGCGGTCACCTCCACGTTTTTCGGTGACCCCTGTACGATCTCTACGCCCGGGACGGCGCGGAAGCGGGGCAGCGCAGACGCAGCCTGCTGCGGGGTTTCAAAGAATACGCAGAGCTTTTCAATGGCAAAGGCGTTGCGGCTCATCCACTCGGCTGCGTCCCGCAGAATGGTAAAGCGGCCATCGTTGGGCTGGCGCGCTTCGGTGCCGTCCTTCTTTGCTGCCCGGGCAGCGGCCAGCGCTATGCTGTGGGCATCGGTGCAGGCGTATCCGTCCGAGAAAATGCGCAGGTCGGCGTGGTAGCTCTCGCAGACGGCAAAGGCCTCGCGGGCAGTCTCCACCGGCATCAGGCTGTGCAGCAGGCAGACCGGGGTGCTGGTGCGGTGCTCTTTTGCGTTGGAATAGCGGCTGTACACTGCGCCCACGGGGTCGGTGCCCAAATCCCACACGGCGGCACCGTTGCAGGTGATGACGTAGCGGATGCCGGGCAGCTGCGCCACCTCCGGCGGCAGACTGGCCAGCGGACGCCCGGTGGCGGGCACGATGTACACGCCTTTATCCACAGCAGCTTGCAGAGCGGCGCGGGTGCGGGGGGTGACGTGCCCCTCGCGGTTCAGCAGGGTGCCGTCCAGATCCAGTGCGACCAGACGGATGGCGGGAAATTCTTGTGGCATGACGTACTCCTTTTATAAATAAGATGCAGCTTGTTTTTATTGTATCGCAGGGAAAACATTTGCGCAAGTGGACGGAATGTGCTATAATAACACGTCAATTCACATAAAAAATAGGAGAAACGACATGAAACGTAGCCAACTGCGCAGCCGGTGCCGCCCGCATTTGTGGTACCAGCTGTACTGGGTGGTGTACCTGATCTGGTTCTTCTGGCTGGACCTCACCGTCACCGCCCCGAAATATATCCTGCACAGCCCGCTGGACGATCTGATCCCCTTCAACGAGTGGTTCGTGCTCCCCTATTGCAGCTGGTTTTTGCTGCTGGCGGGGGTGACGGCGGCACTGTGGTGGTGCGATACCGCCAGCTACGATAAGCTTTGCCTGACCATGTTTTCCGGCATGACCTTCTGCCTGATCGTGTACATGATCCTGCCCAACGGGCTGGAGCTGCGCCCCGCTGTGGAGACCCTTGGCAGGGATAACCCGGCGCTGCGGATCATGCAGCTGCTGTGGAAAGCGGACGCCGCCGTGAACGTCTGTCCCTCCATCCACTGCCAGAGTTCTGCCTGCATGGCAATGGCCTTCAGCCACAGTAAGCTGGCAGAGGGCAAGCCCCTGCGCAAGGCGCTGGCATGGGTTTGGGCGACGCTGATCTGCCTGTCCACCGTGTTCACCAAGCAGCACTCGGTCATTGACGTGGCCTGCGGCTTGGCAGTGGCTTTTGTGTGGCTGCCGGTGGCGTACCGCCGGGTGCGGGCACTTCATTGAACAAAATAGCAAAAAAATGCCCTTGATTTTCGGTTGCTCCTGCTATTGACAGTTGCCCGGCAGTTGGGTAATATGGTCATATACTAATATATCACCAACTGACCCCGAAGGGAGAACACTGCAATGGCATCTTTGAGTGCGAGGGAACAGGCGTATCAGACCATCCGAAGCCGGATCATCACCATGGAGCTGAAGCCCGGCGACCCCCTGAACGACAGGGAGCTTGCGGAGCAGATGGGCATCAGCCGTACCCCCATGCGGGAAGCGCTGATCATGCTCAACATTGCCCACATGGTGGACATCAAGCCCCAGAGCGGCACCCATGTGGCCCCTATCGACCTGAAGCGGATGGAGCTGGAGCAGTTTGCCCGTTTTACCCTTGAAAAAGAGATCCTGAACCGGGTGCGCGGCCATCTGACCGACCAGCAGGAGCAGGAGTACCGGCAGATCATTGAGAACTACCGCCTGCTGGAGGCCGACCAGACCCAGCCGAACCGGGAGACCCGCCTGCTGGAGCTGGACAACCAGTTCCACCGCAAGGCGTTTGAGATCACCGGCATGGAAGCACATTTTGACCATATGCTCGGCGAGCTGCAGCACGTGGAGCGCATCCGCAAGTTCAGCCTGCAGACCAACGAGAACAAGTCCGTCTGCGATGCGCACACCCGCATTCTGGAAATGGTGCTGCACGGCACCGCCGAAGAGCTTGGCGAAGCGCTGGAAAGCCACCTGAACCGCTATAAGCTCTCGGTGGAGCAGGCCCGCAGCGTCCACCCGGAATATTTCACCGAGGGGTGAAAAGAAAATGTAAAAAGCCCGCCGGCAGAGCAGTGCATCGCTGTCTGTCGGCGGGCTTTCTGTTAAGCAGCGGGGGAAAAGGTTAGTTCTGATTGCCGGTCTCGGCCTTCATGGCGTTGTAGCCGATGAGCACGGTCCAGACGTAGGCGCAGGTCTTGGGGATCATCAGCATACCGATCATGGGGTTTACGTCTGCCCACAGCACCACGGGGATATAGAAGCCGAAGCTCAGCACGATGGTCAGCCACATCCAACGGAAAGCCTTATCGTTGTTCTGCTTGGCGCTGCGGTAGAACAGCACGATGATCAGCAGACCCAGCAGGGCAAAGGGCACATTGCGCAGGATGCCCCATGCCAGCGGGGTGTGGTTGGTGAGCCACTGGTTCTGCGGCATCATGCACAGCACAACGCGCACAGCGGACAGGGCGTACACCGCGGCGGTCACGTTCTTCTGCCCCTCGATCTGGTAGCGCTTGCGCCAAACGTAGTACAGCAGCACATAGAACACGGTCATGGTCACAGAGGTGATCCACTTGCCCAGACCCAGCGGCACAGCGTAGTTTTCCAGACCGGTGGTGCACAGCGCCAGTGCGCGGGGCACCAGATGGAAGGAGTCGCCCGCGCCCAGCACAACGGCCATCAGGCCGAACAGGCGGAACTGGGTGCCAGCCTTGCTGCCGCGAATCATGCGGATGCCCACCGTGAGCACGGTGACCAGATAAAAGATGTCGAAAACAGTTTCAATAACAGCTCTCATACGTTTTTCTCCTTTATTTGTTTTGATTGCAGTTTTTTGATTTTATAGCGAACCGGCGCGGCAGAGCCGTACCGGAAGCATCGTAGGGAAAAGGGCTGGTGATAGTATGTTTCGAGGGGCACAAAAACCAAATTGAACTATGTTCATATTGAAGCTTAAAAAACTCCCACAAGGCTTGTGGGATGTTTTTTTGCTTAATAAATGGTCCTGCGCACGATCTCCAGCACCGCAGAGGGGTCGAAGTTCTGCTGCACCACCGCGGACAGCATCAGGGAGAACAGGATGCCCGCAAACTGTTCCGGGGTGAATTGCTCGGTAAAAGCACCCGGACGGATCTTGGTATCATGGCGCAGCACGTTGCACAAGGCGTCCAGAATGTGCTGCCATGTCTGCCGCATCTGCTGCTTGCCGTTGGCAGTGTCCTGCCGCACAAAACCCAGCGCATGGTGGGTGAAAAAGCCGGGATACTGCTGGCAGCCGTATTCCATCTGCCGGTACATCCACCGGATGCAGGACAGGGTGTCCTGAAACACGGCTTCGTCCTCCGGGTGGTGGAAGATGTCGTTCCAGATGCTTTCCACGGCCGCGCTTACCAGCTCGGTTTTGGAGCCGAAGTAGTTGTAGATGCAGCCCACAGAGACCCCGCAGGCGGCCGCGACCGCACGGATGTTGACCGCTGCCCAGCCGTTCTGCTGGATCAGCTCCCGGCTGGTTTTCAGGATGTCCGCCTTGGATGTTGCCATTGGATTCATACACTCACCCTCCAACATGAACAACGTTCACGATGCACAGTATACAGCGACGGTTGGCTGCTGTCAAGAGGAAAATAAAATTTTTTGCAGCTCTATTTCGCCGTCTGCACAGCGGCAGGAAACGAAAGCTGCATATATGCAACCTGTTTCATGTTTCTGCCACCTAAAATGTGCCAAATTCATGTCAAAATGGTAACAGTTCTTGCTTCATCGTTGATTTTTCACGAAAAAAGCTTGCTTTTTTTGTCAATGTGCGTATAATAAGAGAACATCAGCCCAACCAAGGCAGTTGGTATGCTGCCGGGGGCTGACACCAACAAAAGACGAAAAAGGAGATAATCCCTATGAAGCTCAAGACTGTTGCAATTGCCGCTGCCGCTCTGGCACTGGCTGTCGGCATGACCGCCTGCGGCGGTGCTGCCTCTACCGCTGCATCCTCCACCGCATCCTCTGCTGCTGCCTCTTCCGAGGCTGCTTCCTCCGAGGTCGTTTCCTCTGAGGCCGAGGCCACTTCTGCCGAGTACACCGTGTACAACACCACCGGCAGCAAGGTGACCGAGCTGTACCTGTACGATGCAGGCTCTGAGGACAAGGGCGAGAACCTGGCAGGCGAGGGTCTGGCTGACGGCGAGAGCATCGTCATCACCCGCGATGTCGAAGCTGACAAGCAGGCTGACGTTGTCTATGTTCTGGAGTTCACCACCGAGGACGGCAACACCCAGAGCTTTGACACCCTGCACTACGAGGTGGCTCCCATCTCTCTGAAGAGCGTGGACGCCGCTGCCGGTGCTACCGCTATTGCTTTCGAGGCTCCCCAGAAGTAAGAGCAAACCCTTACATCCGCAAACAGAAAAAGGCTGCTGCACCGTGCGTGCAGCAGCCTTTTTTGGCAGAGTGGACGATTTGGAATGCGCTCCGCGTTCGCTTTGCGCATAAATAGAGGAAAGAAGAATTTTATTTGTAGTTCCGAAACGCCTGCGGGCGTTTCGGAACTACTTTTTCACAGGGAGGAGCGTAGCGGTTGACAGGTGGTTTTCCTTTATGACCCCTACTGTGAAAATGGGATAGCGGAACGCCCGCAGGCGTTCTGCTATCCCGAAATTTAAAATAATTTTTCCGCTGAATATGGCTAGAGCGCAGCGGAAGCCATTTTAAATCGTTCTCTTTCCGTTACATTCTGAAGCCACGGAAGCCCCAGCCGCCGCAGCAGCAGTTGCACAGCAGGTTCAGCAAAATCATGCTCCAGCACCAGCGCAAAAGCCCGCCGGGCTGGGCGTAGGTGGTCTGGGTGCGGTAGGTCTGGCCGGGGTTCTGCATCCGGCGCAGGTGCATCTGGTACTCGGTGTTGTTTGGGTCCAGCTGCACGGCGCGGCGGGCGTCCTGCAGGGCGTCCACGCTTTTGCCAAGCCCCTGATTGGCCAGCGAAGAGAGATAGTACCACCGCGCATTGCGGCCGGTCATGCCGTCCAGTACCCGGCGCGCCTCGGCGTAGCGGCCATTGGCCACAAAATTGCGGGCGGCCTGCATCTCCGGGGTGTCGGTGCCGGAGGCACTGGGCCCGGCCTGCTGATAGCCGCCAAAGCCAAAACCGAAGCCAAAGGGGTCGAAGCCCTCAAACCCGTCAAAGCCATCAAAGCCGGTGTAGCCGTAATTCTGCTGGCCGTAGCCCTGCTGGCCATAGCTCTGGCGGTTATAGCTCTGTTGCTGGTAGCCGCCGTAGGGGTTGCCGCCCATCTGGGGGCCGGTATCGCCCTTGGTAATGGCATCGTAGGCGGCCTGCACCTCCTTGAAGTGCTCCTCGGCCGTGGGGTCGTTGGGGTTCAAATCCGGGTGCCAGCGCTTGCACTTGGCGCGGTATGCTTTTTTGATCTCGTCGTCGCTTGCGCCGCGCTGAACGCCCAGCACCTCATAGGGATCTCTCATGCTCGGTATACTTCCTCACTCATTATACTGACGGTACAGCACCGCTGCACCGCATCCGTTTTATTTTACCGGAACATCGGCACAAAATCAAGACGCATCGGGCTTTCCGGTGCGTTTTGCGTTTTTGCAGTTGTATTTCAGCCACACGCCGGAATACAGGATGTTGCGCAGCAGGTCCGCGTCCTCCACGCAGGGCAGACGCTCAAAGTTCTGCGCGCAGCGTGCCAGCAGCAGCTCAAAGATGTCCAGCATCTCTTCCTCATAGTCCGGGTGGGTGCTCAGCTCTCGCAGGGGGTTGTACGCGCCCCGGCGCTTGTCGCGGGACAGGTCATCGTAGGCGTCCAGCAGGTAGATGAACTTGCCCAGATGGAAGCCGATGCTGCGCAGCTCCGGTGCCCAGCGATCCTGCCGGTAGTCGAACAGCTCTGCCATCAGCGCACCGAAGCAGCCGGACACCGCGTCAAGGTCGGTGCTGCCGGCGGCCTCGTACTCGGCAAGCTTTGCGAGACACGCACGGATGGCATTGCACTGCCGCGGCCAGCGCAGGGCGGCCTCGGCGGTGCTGTTGTCCAGCAGGGTGCTGTACCCCAGTGCCAGCAGATTATGGTCATCCTGCCATTTGTCCTGTGCGTTATAGTAGTGCAGCGCTACGCTCAGGTCGGCGCAGTAGTCGGTAGGGTCGGCGCTGCGCCAAAGTACACCGTGTACCGGGTGGATGGGGCAGCGGCTGATACCGCTGTCTGCGGGGGTCTCGCCCTCGTACAGGCTGCACAGCAGGATATTTAAAAAGGTCAGGTCATAGCTCAGGCTGAACCGTCCCCGCAGCCCGTGCAGAGCATCGATGCGGCGGCACAGCCCGCAGTAGGCCGAGCGGTAGCGGCTCTGCGCCTCGGGGCTGAGGCCGGCCCGATCAGGGATCACATATCCGAACATGGCAGCTCAGCTCTTTTTGATGAACTGGGTGCCGCAGCGGGGGCAGGAGATCTGGATGCGTCCGCGTCCCCGGGGCACGCGCAGCTTCTGACGGCACTGGGGGCAGCGGTAGTAGTGGTACAGCTTGCGGTTGGCCCACTGCTCCTTCAGGCTGCGGAACTTGTTATTGAACCGGTCCTTCAGGCTGTAAAAACGGTAGTTCTCCTCGGTGCGCTTGGAGATGTTGCGGCTCAGGCTGCGGTAGTAGCACAAAATCAGCAGCGCTGCGCCCAGCCATGTGAACAGGGAAACGCGGGTGAGCAGCGATACCAGCAGCATCACGATGGAGCTCATGCTCAAAAACTGGTTCAGGCCATCGGTGCCGTAGCGCCCGATCATGAATTGACGGAACTTTTCTCTCATAGGTTTTCGCATCCTCTTCTCTGGGGCTTTACACACGGAAACGCAGGGCAGCAGCGCCGCCCTGCGGAATACTTTGTGCTTCTAGGATATCAGCCAACCATGATAAAATTTTGAACAGACTGCAAATCTATCATGAAAGGACGAAAATTAAACGTTTTGCTCCTCCCGGCTGCGCACGGTGAGCACCGCTTCGGTGTCCAGTGCGCCCTCCATGCGGCAGTGCAGCACGGCGCGTCCGGCCTCGCCGGTGGTGGCAAGGTAGGTGCCCGCCATGCCGCCCCGCAGAGGCACCACGCTGGGGCCCAGAATTTTCAGCGGCCCTTCCACGGACAGGCAGACGGCCTCGCCGCAGTAGGGCAGCAGGTTGCCGTTCTGGTCAATGGCGCGCAGGCTGACCGCGGCGCAGTCCCATGTGGGGCCATCGGTCAGCAGGGGGTTGTGCACAGTGCACTCCAGCCGGACGCTCTGCACCGGCTCCCGCACCACAGTGCGCACGGCGCGGCCATGCCACACCGCCTCGAACCGGTACACCGGCGCGGAACTGCCCAGCACACCGATGTATTTGTAGTACATCCGCAGCAGCTCGCTCCAGCTCAGCCGCAGCGAGAGCATCCGCGCCTTGGAAAGGGGCGAAAGCGCCATGGCGTCCCGCCGCAGCTCGTTGAGGATGGCGGCGACCTGTGCGCCGGTGGCGTGATCCATGCCCTCGTACTTTTCCAGCAGCGAGCCCACAAAATCGTTGATCTCGATGGGCGGGTGGGGCAGGGCGGCAAAGCGTCCCCGGCGGTCGGGGCCAAACTCGGCCACAAAGTCGTTGCCGCGGTACAGCCGCACGCTCTCGGCGTTGGTGAACACCCAGCAGGCGGCTGCTGCGCCGCCAGGCAGGTCGCCCAGCGTCATGGCAGAGGAGACCTCCAGCACGATGTCAGAGGGTGCGCGGGGCGTTTTCTGGCTGGCGTAGACGGCGGCGGAGAGTTTCGGGTTGCGGAACAGGTCCATCACACCGTGGTAGCAGATACGGTCGCCGCTGCCGAATTCCCGGTGGGTGTTGTAGTCGGCCATGCACCAGCCAAAGCTGCCCGCCACGCCCGGCTGGGCGATGCTGTCGTTCAGCACAGCGGCGTGGTGCAGCGCCTGCACCAGACGGTGAGGTTCATCGTCAAAGGGCTTGGCGGGGAAGTTCTGCCCGCCGAACTCACTGATAAGGTAGCCCTTGCGGGTGTCGGGGGTCACGGCGGCGCGGTTCTCGCAGCCCGCGCCGCGCCCGGCGTAGGAATAATCGTTGTAGGCGTAAACGTCCTCCAGCAGCTGGCTTTTGCGGGTGCTGCGGCTGCCCGCCGTGGGGCGGGTGGGGTCCAGCCGGTGGATGGCCTCGTTGGTACGCTTATAAAAGGCCTCGTTGTCGGGGCTGCCGCTGATGCGTGCACCCCACAAAAAGATGCTGGGATGGTTGCGGTACTGGCACACCATCTCCCGGCAGTTCTGCAGCGCCTGCGCCTGCCAGACCTCATCGCCGATGTGCTGCCAGCCGGGCATTTCGGGGAACACCAGCAGACCCAGTTCGTCGCAGGCGTCCAGAAACGCCGGGCTGGGGGGCGCATAGCAGGTGCGCACGGCGTTGCAGCCCAGTTCCTTTTTCAGCAGCTGGGCGTCCAGCCGCTGGATGCTGTCCGGCATGGCGTAGCCCTGATAGGGGTAGCTCTGGTGCCGGTCCAGCCCGCGCAGCTCCACCCGCTGGCCGTTCAGGTACAGCCCGCCTGCCACGAACTGCACGGTGCGGAAGCCGAACCGCACCGTTTTTTCGTCCAGCACCCGGTCGGGCAGACCGCCGGTGCCGGGGCGGATGAGCCGCACGGTCAGGGTGTACAGGGTGGGGTGCTCCAGACTCCACGGGTGCACGTTGTTCAGTGTGCCGGTGATGGGCAGGGAAAGCTCGCCGCTGTACACTGCCCGGCTCCCGGCGGGGCTGCGGATCTCGGCCTGCAGCGTGCAGCCGACCGTCTCGCCCACGGTGGCGGTGTAGATGCGGAAATCGCCCTCGGCCTTTGCCTCGATGAACACATCCCGCAGGTAGGCGGGCTCCTTGATATCCAGACTGACGGCGCGGTAGATGCCGCCGTAGGTCAGCGCATCCAGCTGTCCGCCGAAGGGCGGGACGTTCAGATCCTCCCGGCAGTCGCAGCGCACAGCCACCACGTTTTTCTGTCCCAGACGCAGCGCGCCGGTCAGATCTACCGTAAAGGCGGTGTAGCCGCAGCCATGGTGGAACACCCGCCGCCCGTTGCAGAACACGGTGGCGTCGTGCGCCACCGCCCCGAAGGTAAGCAGCACGGTGCGGCCCAGCCACTCCTTGGGCGCAAAAAACTCCCGCCGGTAGCCGCACAGGCGCTGGTAGTCGTTTTCATTGCAGTAGTTATAGGGCAGAGGCTTGACCGTGTGGGGCAGCCGCACCGGGGTAAGGGAAAGCTCCGGGCACTCCGGGCGCACCAGCGCCGGGTCAAAGGTGGGGGCAAACAGCCAGCCCTCGTTCCAATCGTAGTGTTCCATAGCAGGATCTCCGTCTGAGTGATATGCTTATAGAGGTATGGTATCACAAAGTTATGAACGAAAAAAGCATTCACGCCCCTTTTGTGCCGGAACAGCAGAAATTTTGTGGTGCGCGAAAGCTGCCGGTGGCAGATTGCCCAATAAATGCGGGGTGAAGATTGTGCAACTATCCAAAAAATAAAAGGAAGGGGAAAAAGGGGCTGAAAATGCCGCAAAAAGCGGTACAATAAAAAGGTGGAAGCATAGGGGTATGCTTCCGGTGCAAATAAAATAGAAAGGAATCATGAACCATGAAACGAATCCTTGCGGTGTTTCTGACACTGGCAATGGCGCTGAACATTGTGCCCATGGCTGCTTTTGCGGCTGCGGACAGCGATGCGGCATCCATTGTTGCAGTGGAAGAAACCGACGAAACTTCCTCGCCCCAGCTGGACGAGGAAACGGCGAGAGCCATTGCGTCCGACCCGTTTTTGCAGGCAGCCTATGCCCAAACGGAGCAGGAGCAGACCGGACAGGCGGAGGTGGACACCTCCAATATGTCCGTAAGTGCGACCAACAGCTTTGGTCAGCTGCTGGTAAATGGCATTGAGGGACAAAGTGCAGATGCTGACGGCTCCACAAATCGTATTACAAATGTGACGATGAATGGACGCACGGCGAATGTACAGTATGTGCTGGACGGCACAGCAGACCTTATGGTGGCTATTTATACGGATGGCACCGAGGAAGAAATGGTAGCCAGCGGCACAACGGAAGTGTCCGGCAGCGCTGACAACGGCGCAGCACAGGTGTCTATTGTAGGCGATATCCCCGAAACCTACACCATCAAGGCATTTCTGCTGGACAAAACTGACCATTCGCCGCTGAGCAGCGCCTACACGGATGTGTCGCATACGCAGGTTATGGTCGATCTGGATAAGGCAACCGTCAACGACTTCCCGGAAGACCGTGTCATCAATCTGGATGGTCAGGCGAACACGAACTTTGCAGTTGTCAACAAAGAAACGACTTTGCTGACATACGAGGACAACACAGCGGGCGAAAACCAGCTGCTCAGCGAGGATGATACCAGCCTTGTGTACACGTTTGGCAACGCCGGTGCTGAAATCAGAAATTTGCAGCCGGGTGATATCCTGACGTATGAATATGCGCCGGGCGAGCTGCTCATCGCACGGGTACAGGACATCACGGTCAATGGGGATATTGTGACCATTCAGGGTGACGATACGCTGGAACTGGAAGACGTGTTTGATGCACTGAAGATCGAAAATGATGCAAATACACAAGACTTTGACTATACACCGGCAGATGGCTTTACGGATTGTGGCGAAAGCGTGATCGATGCAAGCCTTTTTGAAGGTGGTTCAGACTTTACGTTTGAAGATGTAGATGCTACAAATAAAAAATCAGACGAGATCGAATTGCCGGAGGTTAGTCGGAAATGTGAGTTTTATCAGGAAGTGGACAGTGCTGAAGAAAAAAAGGACGACCATACAACGACGCTGAAAGCAACGGTCAGCGGCTCGTTGAATCTTTCAGCGCAAGGCAAGTTTAAATATTATATTGCTAAAAACCGGCAAAGTTTGGAATTTGGAGTAACAACAAAGGGCGATTTGGAGCTTGAAATCTCCGGTGCGGCAAAACTGTCGGTTCCGGTGGGCCGGTATGATTTCAGCCCGATCGTTGGTGTGTTTATTGGCATGGAACCTGCATTGGTCGTGCGTGCAGCACTGAACATGAATGTGGATGTGTTGATCGAAGATTATATCGGCTTCCGCTACAACAGTAAGCAGGATTTGGAAGAAACACCGGACAACACGGATGCCAGTGCGACCGAAGATCCTCGTATCGTCAGCACCAGCAAAACGCCTACGATCAAGATCAAGGGCAAAGCGACTGGCTCCCTGTTTGTGGGCATTGATTTGCAGCCCCGGGTAAGGGTGCTGGGAGACTGGGTGGCATCGGTTGAAATGTCTTGCGAATTTGGCGGGCAAATCACGGTGACTTTGAATGCGGAGAGCACAGACCATCTGGCTGAGAGTAAGCATACCTGTGGTGTCTGTTACAGTGGAAAACTGGATTTTCATGCATCCAGTGACATTTCGGTAAAGTTCCTCAAGAGCAAAATCAAGATTGGGCCGGTCAAACTGATTGATGTCCCGATTCCGCTGGGGGATTTCTACTGGTCGCCCAAATATGCAGAGTTTGGCAAGGGCGAGTGCCCGCACATTGGATACCGCGTACAGATGCGCATTTCGACCACCGATGAAATCAGCAATGAAGATGTCGATGGACTGACGGTTTACAATCTGTACTCCAATGGAAAAACTTTCCCGCTTGGCGCGTATGAAAGATCGCTGCTGGAAGGTGCGAATATCGCTTACATTTACCTTGAGCCGGGACCATATCAACTTCAGGTCACTGTAAAGGGAGTGAAGTATACCAGCGATAAATTTGCAATCAGCGATGGACCGCGTGACTTCATGTATCTGTACGCAGAGCATACTGGAACAGGCCCGGATACCCCTGACCCTGATAAACCAGACCCAGACAATCCCAATCCAGACCCCAGTAACCCCGACCCGACTCCCCCGAGTGAGACCATTGTGGCATCCGGTACTTGTGGGGATAACCTGACGTGGAAGCTGGATGATGAGGGAACTTTAACTATCAGTGGCAAAGGGGCGATGACTGAATGGGTTAATATTGATTCTGCTCCTTGGAAAACATACAGCAACACAATAAATAAGGTGGTGATTCAGCCTGGTGTAACAAGCATCGGAAAAAATGCGTTTTCTTTGTGCACAAATCTGGAGAGCATTACAATTCCAAAAAGTGTAACAAGCATCGGATGGGGAGCTTTTCAAGAGTGTGGTAGTTTGAAGAGCATTACGATACCAGAAGGTGTAACAAGTATCGAAAGAAGTGTCTTTTATGAGTGTAGCAGCTTGACGAGCATTACAATTCCAAAAAGTGTAACAAGCATCGGATGGAGTGCTTTTCAAGGGTGTAGTAGTTTGAAGAGCATTACGATACCAGAAGGTGTAACAAGCATCGAATGGGGAGCTTTTCAAGGGTGTAGCAGCTTGATGAGCATTACGATTCCAGAAAGTGTAACAAGCATCGGAGAAGATGCGTTTTATGGGTGCGAAAATCTGAGGAGCATTACGATACCAGAAGGTGTAACAAGCATCGGATGGAAAGCTTTTAAAGGGTGTAGCCGCTTGATGAGCATTACGATTCCGGAAGGCGTAACAAGCATAGGAGATAGTGCCTTTGAGGATTGTAGAGGTCTCACAAGTATTTCGCTGCCGGAAAGTGTGATCAAAATTGGAAATTATGCATTCAAGAGCACCGCATTGACAGGGAAGTTTGTTATCCCGTCTGGCGTGACGAAAATCGGTGATGGTCTGTTTGAGAATTGCCAGAAACTGACGGAGGTCGTGATTCCGGACGGAATCACATTTATTGGCCCATACGCATTCAAATACACAGGGATTACAAGCTTTGTGATCCCGGATGGAATTCGGACGATTAACGTTGATACGTTCTATGGGACACGCCTTGACAGGATTACGATTCCGGTCAGTGTAACAGCGATTAACCCCTCTGCCTTTGGTAACGAGTATGTGAACGGGTATGTGAAAGAGGTTCACTATACGGGAACAAAGAGCGATTGGAGCAGGATTGGGGTTGGCGGTGCAAATGAAAGGCTGCGTGAGGCGACCATCCACTGCACCGATGGCGACATTGTCCCCAATACGGAAAACTCCATCACCACCGGTACGGCTTCCGCTTCGGACAGCAAGTTCCAAGCTACCTTTGCCGATGCCAAGGCGGGCAAGGAGTATGTGGTGCTTGTCAGCCGCTCCGGCAGTGACCCGCTGAATGCGGACAACCTGATCTACATCAACCAGATCACGGCAGATGCCGATGGTGAGCTGGCTGTGCCGTTTATTACGGCAGCAGACGCAGCGGAGATGACCTATGTGGTCGCCTGCGCACAGGATGATGCAACGGTCGAACCCGGCCAGCCGGACAAACCGAACCAGCCGGGTCAGCCTGACCAGCCCTCTTCCGGCGATGACGGCGGCGGCGCGGCCATTATCCTGATCGGCGGCGTAGCAGCCGTGGCGG
>ULRI01047959.1_pt1 | contig 14350 bp, 11 predicted proteins | sample 1955291 | NCBI WGS metagenome assembly ULRI01 (sample SAMEA4835678, study PRJEB28245) | human gut metagenome | biome: gut microbiome; material: fecal sample | place: Denmark | collected 2008
ATGCGCAAAGCGGGGAAGATCTTACCGCAGACGGGGCGGTGCGTCATGCCGAGCTGTTCCTGTTCGGACCGGACGGGGCCTATGTCGGGCGGTATGCTGCGGACGAGGTGCAGATCGCAGGACGTATTCCTGTACCGGTTGCGGCGGGCGATCTCGCCGGATACCGGATTTCGGTTTGGGGGAATGCGGGGACGGAACAGCAGTTCGACGAGTCGTTCGCCTTCATCGGGGACGAGGCGATTGCGCTCCCGGTGGGAAACGACGGTTTCCGCGTAGCTTCGGATGATCTGTTCTTCGGGATCGGGCGGTTCGGATCGCCTGCGGAGCAGCCCCTCGAAGTTACGCTCCTGCGCAAGAATGCCCGTCTGCGGATCACTGTGCGGGGATTGGACACACGGGTTCCTGCGGAAAACTACTATTTTACGGTAAAAGAGGCCGCAGACGGATACGACTTTCTGGGCATGCCTTCGGGAAACCCGGCCTTGTTGCGGTGTGCGGGTGCTTACGATGCGCACGGCGATTTCGTTTCGGCCGATCCATTCGACCTGATCCATACGGAAGGCTCCGCTGAGGGAGCCGTAACGGTGAGCCTCTACCGGAAAGAACCGGTGCGGACGGACGACCGGCTGGTCGTTGCGGTTACGACGGACGACGACGGCGCTCCGCTCGAACTGCCCTCGGGGCGGACGACGCACCTGCTGATCGATCTGCGCGGAACGCAAACCGAGATTCGTGTGGAAGTTACACGATGGGGCGAAATGTATCAATGGGATGCTTGGTGATAATACGTACGATGACCTATGGGAAACAAAATTCGGACATATGCGGGGCGGATGAGCCGCCGAGCGGCGGCTCTCGTGCTGTCGTGTCTCTTTTTCGCAGGGGCCTGCACCCGCGATGCCGGGGCCGACGCACCCGCCGTGCAGGACGAACGCGCGCTCGTGCGACTGACGGTGCTCGCCTCCGGTCCGGCGCAGCCCGGGACGAGAGCTGCGGATGCCGAGAGTGGAATATCGGAGGTCGCCGTCCTCGTTTTCGAGCAGACGGACGGGGCCTATGTCTACCGGTACAGGGCCGAAGGCGAGCGGCTCGGAACGGCCGGAGGAAACGCGACGCAGTTTCAGGCGAAGTTGATCCGTTCGGACAAACCGATGAAGCTGATGCTGGCGGCCAACTACGGCGATGCTTTCGCGGCATATGCGCCTGCGGCGGGAAGCGGCGAAGCGGAGGTCCGGGAGGGATTGTGCCGCAGTTATTCCGGCATGACGGCCGGTCTGCCCATGTATGGCGAGATCGTCCTGCCGGACGGATTGAATGCCTCTGCCGATAACGACTTCACGGTGCGGATGCTGCGCGGTGTGGCGCGTGCGGATGTGGTCAAGGAGCTCGCTGCCGATTCGGCGCCGTTCCGGTTCGGGGCGCTTTACATTTATCGCGCCAACGACCGTATACGGATGATCCCCGACGATATGGGAGACCCGTCCGCACCCAAGGTCGCGGCTCCATCGGTTCCCTCGTCGGCCGCGCCGTTGGCCGCACCTCTGAAAACACTCCCTGCGGACGGAGCCGACCCCGCTTCCTTCGAGCCGGTATATCTTCCCGAGGCGCTGAGCATCGCCGATCCCGTGCAGCAGTTGACCGCGGCTACCTGCCTCGTCGTGGGCGGTTATTACCGGGATGCGACCGAACTGTCGTATTACCGCATCGACTTCGATTCGGGAGCGGCCGGTCATCCGTTCGGACAGGTTCTCCGGAATTACAAGTACGTGTTCCGCATCATCAAAGTTACGGGTGCGGGGTGGCCCGATCCGGAGTCGGCGGCCACCTCCGAATCGACGGGTATCGTAGCCGAAGTCGAGCCGTGGGCCGATTTCACGACCGAGATGTATTTCGAGGGAGAGAATTATCTGGGCGTCTCTTCGCGGAAAAGCGTGGTAGGATATGCCGCGGGCAGTCGGGATACGCTGAACGTGCAGGCTACGCTGCCCTATACGATTCAGTGGCTCGATGCGTCGGGCACGCCTTCGGGCAGTGCTGTGTCCGGCGTGGGTGCCACCGTGTCGAACGGCAGCAGCTTCACTGCGTCGATCGTGCGGAAAACGAACGATCCGAAGGATGTAACGCATCTGGTGTTTACCGCTTTGCAAAAGAATACGGCGGCTGCGGATCTTTCGGCGACGCTCCGCATCACGGGCGGGAGCTGGTCTTTCGACGTGCGGGTCGTGCAGGAGGGGGTGGGCAAATATGCCGGACGTTTCATCCGCGTTCTGTCGGTCGCGGCGCTCGGCGACCTCGGTGCGACGGTGCCGACCACGGCCCAAGGAAGGGCGCTGCGGTATATATTGGAGAATCCGGCCAATTTCTCGCCGGAGGGAAAGGTCCCGATCGGCGGATTCGCTTTCGTGCGGACCTCCGCATCGGAGATGCAGGCGACGGGTACGGGAGGTACGGCGGACAAGGGGACGTTCCGCGGCGTGAAGGGGCTCATCAACGCGCAGGATGTCGTGTATCTTTCGTATAATACGTCCATTTCGACGGAACTGGCCCAAGTCGTGCTCGCATGGCTCGAAGGAAGCACGCATCGGGTGCTGATCGTAGGGACCGACACCGGCGGCACGAATGCGAATCTGCTGACGCTGCTGAAGGCGAAGGGGGAGGGCAGCTGGTCCTACGACATCACTGCCATTGCGAACATGTTCAAACGTGCGGCGCCGACGGCCGGCAGCGATCCTTTCTTCGACGGCCCGTTCGGCGCAGTGGCGGCGAACGCCACCATCGCGCGTGCGGACGGTTATGCGGGCTATTGTTCCGATTATCCGGCTTCGGTGGTGCCTTTGGTCGTCGGCGATAAGACGGGGTATGACAGGTATATGGTCGTCGGGGTCAATACAGCCAGACGGATCGTCTATCTGGGCGACGCCAATCTGAATGAAGTCGGACGGCTCAGCACGCAGGCCAATACGGACGGCACGGTGTCCAGCGATTTCGACCGCCTGACGGCTAATCTTTGGGCGTGGATCGCGGAGCAGGTCGTCAGAAACGGTTGATACCCTTCGGTGCAAATTTCGATGCCATGGAAAAAAAGAGACTACTCGGGATTCTCGGTGCGGCATGCCTCTGTGTCGCACAGGTCTGTTTCGCTGCCGGACAGCAGCGGCCGGAACCGTTCGACCTCTGCCGTCCCGTGCTTGCCGTGAAGACCAACGCCCTCTATTGGGCGACGACGACCTGCAACCTCGCGCTGGAGATCGGGCTCGGACGCCGGACGACGCTCGATCTCGCGGGTACCTACAACCCGTGGACGTTTGCCGACAACCGGAAGCTGCGCAACTGGTCCGTACAGCCCGAGTTGCGGATCTGGACCTGCGAACGTTTCGGCGGATCTTTTTTCGGGTTTCATGCCCATTATGCCGCCTACAATGCGGGCGGAATCGGAGCGCTCGGAATGGGCGACCGGCGCTATCAGGGCTGTCTCTACGGCGCGGGTGTCTCCTATGGATTTCTGTGGCTGATCGGAAAACGCTGGAATCTGGAGCTGACGCTCGGGGTTGGGTATGCCCGTTTGGAATACGACCGTTACGTCCGGCAGAAATGCGGCAGATTCCTCGGGAAAGGGCACGAGAACTACTTCGGTCCCACGAAGGTCGGGATCTCTTTCGGTTTTGTGATTAAATAATCGTATGCCATGAAAACGAGCCTGTTGTGCGGCATGTTCGCCGCCGGAATGCTGCTCTTCGGGGCGGTCTCGGCCGTCGGGCAGCCGCTCGCCGGACGTCCGGCGGTAACGGTCGAGTCCGACACGCTGCTGCTGCGAAACGGACGGATGTACATGCGGATGACCTATCGCATTCGTGCAGCGGGAATCGGCGTCGAGGAGGGATTGCTGTTGACACCGGTGCTTCATGCCGGCGGCCGCGAATGCCGGTTCGCTCCGCTTTTGGTGAACGGACGCAGGCGTGCGCGGCGTTATGCCCGCTCGCTGGCGACGGACCCGCAGCACACCGGCATCGGAGCGGGTGCGGTGGTTACGGCCGGAAGAGCCGGAACGATCGCAGTGGCATGTGCCGCGGACGTGCCTTTCGAGGAGTGGATGCGCAGCCCGGAGTTGCAGCTGGAAGGGATCGTGTGCGGGTGTGCGGATCGAATCCGGCATATCGCACCCGTGTCTTTGCCGGCGGAGCGGACTGAAATCTATCGTTCCCGGTATCGTTTGGCCAGTCCGCCTTCCGCGGTCGCGCGGTAGAGGCTCGGCAGATCGTGTCCCGTTTCGCGCATCACTTCGACTACTTTGTCGTAACTGACCATATGTGCGCCGTCGGAGAGCGTGGCATAGATATTCGCGTCGAGCGCACGGGCTGCGGCTATGGCGTTGCGTTCGATGCAGGGTACCTGCACCAATCCGCAAACCGGATCGCAGGTGAGCCCCAGATGGTGTTCGAGGGCCATTTCCGCGGCATATTCGATCTGAGAGGGTGTGCCGCCGTAAAGCTGGCAGGCGGCAGCGGCACCCATGGCGCAAGCGACGCCTACTTCGCCCTGACAACCCACTTCCGCACCGGATATGGAGGAGTTGGTCTTGGCGACGTTGCCGAAGAGGCCGGCGGTGGCGAGGGCGCGGAGAATGCGCACCCGCAGAAAGTCGCGCGTGGTGGAGAGGTGGTAGAGCACGGCGGGCATCACGCCGCTCGATCCGCAGGTCGGCGCCGTAACGACCGTACCGCCCGCGGCGTTTTCTTCGGACGTGGCCAGCGCATAGGCATAGATGCGTGCGCGCGAGCGGAGCGAATCCGTGTAGCTTTGCGACTTGACCATGTATGTGCTGGCCTTGCGGGCGACCTTCAGACCGCCCGGAAGTACTCCGTCGTTGTTCAGCCCCCGATGGATGGTTTCGCACATCGTGATCCAGACCGTGTCGAGGTAATCCCAGATTTCGGGCCCTTCGCAGTCGTTGACATATTCCCAGTAGGTCTTGCCTTCGCGGTAGCACCAGTCCTTGATTTCGGCGATGGTATTCAGATGGTAGATTTCGGCGGGCTTTTCGACGCCCTTGCGTTCGTCCGCAAGAGTCCCGCCGCCGACGCTGTAGACGGTCCATTTGTCGATCACCTCTCCTTTTTTCAACCCTTCGAAAAGCATGCCGTTCGGATGGAAGGGCAGGACGATTTCGGGATGCCAGACGATCTCGGTCGGAGCGATCGGTTCCAGTACGGAGAGGATGGCCGAGTCGGTGAGGTGGCCTTTGCCGGTCGCTGCAAGCGAGCCGTAAAGCGTAACGCGGTAGGCGTCGGGCAGCGTGGGACGTGCGGCAAACTGCTCGGCAGCCCGTTTGGGGCCCATCGTGTGGCTGCTCGAAGGTCCGCAGCCGATTTTGTATAGCTCCTTGAGCGATTCCATGATTCGATTCGGGGTTCGGGCGCAGACCGTACCGTGCAGTGTGGAACAACCGATTGCGGGATATGTCCGGACGGCACCTGTCCTTGCGATATTTTATACGCAGCAAAGATAAGGATAAAAACTGAGAGTTGGAGCGGATCGGAGCAAGAAGGTTGTGAACAGGGGGGAGGAACAAACCGTGAGGGCAAAGCCAGACTGAAGCCATCGAAAAGCCGACTGAAACCGAAGTTATGTTACTATCCCGTTGCTCTGTTCCGAAAGGCAAAGACGGTTTTGGGAAGGTTTCAAAGCGCTGAACTACAAGCTCTATTCGCCTTGTTCCGCTTGCAAATATAGCCGGATTTCCGAAATTCGGGCAGAGGGAAGCGAAAGACAGTGCAAGGCGAGAGCCGAGCCGAGTTTATTCGGCCTCTGCCGAGGCGCAGTCTGTCTAAACCGAGTTCGCTCGGTAAAAAAAGTCTTATCTCGGGTGTTATTGCGTCTGTTTACGCATCGAAGAACAGCTCTGCAAGAAATAATTTTGTAACCAATAAAATCGTAGAGTTATGAGCTCGACATTCAAAGTTTTGTTTTACCTCAAACGCAATGCCCCGAAAAAGAACGGGCTTATCCCGGTCATGTGCCGTATTACCGTAAACGGCAAAATCGCACAATTCGGTTGCAAATTGGACGTGGAGGAGAAATCGTGGAACGTAAAGTCGGGCCGTGTTTCCGGTCGCAGCATCGTGGCGCAGGAGGCCAACCGGATGTTGGATAAGATTCGTGTGGGCATCGATCGAGCCTATCAGCAGATCGGCGACCGCGACAACTACGTTACCGCCGGGAAAGTCTGCAATGCTTATTTAGGATTGGGCATGAACCACGAGATGCTGCTCGCCGTATTCCGTCAGCATAACGAGGATTACGAGAAACAGATCGGCAAGCTCAAAAGCCTGCGCAGCTATTGGAAATACTGTACCGCGTATAAACACCTTGCGGAGTTCGTCGAAAAGCGGTACAAGATCAGCGACATCGCACTCAAAGAGCTTACTCCGGTATTTATCACGGACTTCGAGTTGTTCCTGCGAGTGGAAAAGAATCACTGCAACAACGGTTATTATTGGACGGCTACGCCGAACGGTACGACGACCGGTCGCAACCTGAACTTCAACTCGGCGAACGTGAACCCGCAGAACAGCAACAACCGCGGCAACGGCTTCCCGGTGCGCTGCGTCCAAGAATTTGCCACTGCTTAAATCGAATCCATGGAAAATAACGGATCGGAATTACTGGTCGATATTTTCCGGACCTATTACGATGCAAGGCGCAACAAACACAACACCAGACAGCAGGTCGCCTTCGAGATGGAGCTCGAATACAACTTCGTGGAATTGTACGAGTAGATCGGGGACCGGAAATACGAACCATCGCCGAGAGGCTGTTTCATCGTGAACAGACCGTAAAAAGAGAAATTTTCGCCTCGCAGTTCAGAGACAGAGTTGCGCACCATCTGCTGTTCAACTACCTCGCGCCGCTGTCCGAGCCGCGCATGATCCGCGACAGCTGCTCCTTCCTCTCGCCGAAATGAAAGTCCAGCCCCCGCCTGTCGGCGTTGATTTGGATCGTGGCATCGAACACCTTGCCGTTGTTCTTCGAGGTCATGCCCTCCACGTACACGCCATCGCCTCTGGCAAGTGCCGTCTGCTGCTTGTCGTCCAGCGCCGCGCCCAGCACCTCTTGGGGAATGTTGATGTCCCTGACCGGAACGGACACCGTTTCGTTGGTGATGCGGTCGATACTGACGAACGAGGGGAGCAGCTCGCCCGTCGCCGGATCGACGACCTCCGCCGCACGTCCGAGATTGCCCGTCTTTTTCAGGTTCTCCTGATCCTCCGGCGTGAACTTGACGTTCAGGTACTCGTCGTAGTTCGGCGCACGGCGTATCGGGTGCGGCACGAGCGACACCGTGCCGTCGTGATTCTCCCGAAGCGACAGCCGTGCCTGCATCGGGACGCGGATACCCCCGATTTCGGGATTGCAGTCGATAAGGCGCGACTTGCCGTAGTTGCACATGCGTTCCAGATCTCCCGACTGCTCCAACGCCGCGAGGTCGATGCCCCAGCGTTCGGCGACCTCCGCGCGGTCGAGGCGGCTGTCGTCGATAGGCTTGTAGCCTTGCCCGTCGGGAGCCTGCTGTTCCGCTTCGGCAGACTGGCTTTCGGCATCGTCCTCCCGATGCCCGCCGACACCGTCGGGCGTTTCCTCCGCGACGCTTCGAGCCGTCTCCTGCTGCGCTTCCTGCCGCATCTGCTCGGCCTGCTGTTCATACTTGGTCGTATCGACACGGTGCGCCGCGAGAACCTCGCGGTACTCGTTCGGCTTCTTCAGCATCTCTTTCATGACCGTAAGCACGTTCTCGATGCCTTCTGCCGCTACTCGGTAGAAGGTGAACCGCTTGGGGTGCATACATTGCCGGAAGAAATTGGAGAAGAAGTTGTCCAATACGTCGCCATGACGGTCGAAGCGCAGAAAATCCTGTGCGTGTTCCGCTCCGGCGGTTTTCATGTTCGGCGTGCCGTCGTGTTTCAAACCCGCGACGACGCCGATTTCACCCGTCTGTTCGTCCCTGACGACCAGAACAGTTCCAATAAGGTCTGCTGCCGCGACGTGATACCCAGAAAAGCATTGCGAACCTTTTCCGCCGTTACATACGCCTCATGAACCTCGATGTCGTGATCGTGGTTTTTCAATGTCGTCCGCACATCTTCCGGCAGGGAATTGAGCTGGCGTGCTTTCAGGGAATTGCCCTGCATTTTCTGGAATTTATGTCCCATAAATCGGGTTCCACGTCCAGTTTGGAACTGAATTGCGCGATTTCTCCGTTTACGGTCAGCCGGATCATAATCCCTGCCTTGCCGTCCTTGTTCACTTGATTTTTCCGAATGTAGAAAAGAGTCCTGAATGTACTTTTTTCATAATACCTCCTTCTTGTGTTCCTTTTACTTTTGCGCAAAGGACGGTTGATAATTGGGTCATGAGCAGACACTTCGAGGACGGTAAGCGACAAATCAACGACTTGCATCGAAAATCGTTACTAAAATCATCTGCTTGTTTTCAGTAACGATTTAGTAATGGTACTCTGTCCGAACGGGGCTTTTTCGTGTTTTTCGGATGTCCGAGAGAAGAAATAAAAAATCCCGCAAAACCTTGATTTTGCGGGATTTGTCATACTTTGACCCCTTTTTTGTCTTCGAGGTTTTGCGGAGAGAAGGGGATTCGAACCCCTGATACGCTTGAGACGTATACGAGCTTTCCAGGCGCGCCTCTTCAACCACTCGAGCATCTCTCCTGAGAGCGGTGCAAAGGTAGCATTTATTTTCTGATTTCCGCGCAAAGCAACGAAGATTTTTGCCTGTGCGCCGCTATACTGGTCCGCACGAGCCGGTCCCGTCGGAATTTCCGCGGCCGGGGACCGACCCGACCGACCTGACCGACCGGAGCCGCGGGAGCTCGGGGGGGCGAACCGCCGTCCCTGCCGCTGCTTTCCGAAGCGGCAGCCCGTTGCGGCTGCGGCATCGGGCGGACCGGTGCCGCGGCTTTGTCCGCTTTCCCGATCGGGGCGTCCGCATCTGCTGCAGCGACCGTTCTACCCTGCTTGAGGCTCTCCTTTCCCGAGGTGCTTCTCGGGGTCAACGACCCGTGGCCTGAAGATAGGCCGTGAGTTTTTCGTAGTAGGCCGTGCAGGCGTCGGTGCGCAGATCGCGGCTCTGTTGCAGGAGGGTCTGCGCGTCGAGCAGGTCGGTGAGCGGGACCGTGCCGGCGCGGAAATAGTCGTTGTTGAGGCGCAGGTTTTCCGTGGCCGAGGCGATCGAGCGTTCCGAAAGGAGAATCTGGCTGTAGGCCTCTTGCAGATCGTTCCACTTCGATTCGATCTCGACGAGCATCATGCCGCGGGCATCTTCGCGGTCGTTCTCGGCCTGCTGCTGCTTGAGCCGCTCGCGCTTGAGGGCGTGCGAGCCGCCCCACCATGCCGAGATCGGCAGCGAGACGCTGGCGAAGACCATCCCGAAATCGGTGTCTTTGTCCGTGAAATCGTGATAGACGTAGCCTGCGCCGATACCCACCGTCGGGAGGTTTTTTCCGAGCGCCATCCGTTTGCGGTAGCGGGCCGCTTCGACCTGAGCTTCCAGCAGGCGCATTTCGGCGCGCCGGTCCGCCCCCTCCTCGGGCGAGAGGTAGTAGCGGTCGGGCGGCTCCACGGCGGGAAATCCGTCGAATGCGACCTCGAAGTCGCGCGTCTCGATTCCCGTTTGGTGGCGGAGCAGTAGCTTCGCGGCCTTCAGTCCGTTCTCGACGCGGAGGCGGTCGCTGGCCGTGCGTTGTTGCTGGAGCTCTACGCGCAGCAGGTCGTTGCGGGTCGAAATGCCCGCTTCCACGGCGGTTGAGACGTTTTTGTATACCTCCGCAAGCTGGGCTTCGGCGGCTTCGATCGTGCGGAGTTTCTCGTTGAGGGCCACGATCTGCCAGAAATAACGTTCGGTGGTTGCTGCGACTTCGTTCTCGGCGAGCGTCTGCCGACATGCGCTGGCCTCGCGGCCCGCGCGCGCCAGTTTGTTGCCGTTGACGATCTGTCCGCCTGCGAAAAGCGGAAGCATCGCCGTGATGCCCGCGGCCTTGCCACGGTCCATCAGTTCGAAGGGCATCGACGCGGGGAATCCGAGCGCCGCGAGGGCCGGAATATCCGGCAGCGCGATGTCGGCCCGCAGCATCGGATCGCTCGACCGGAAGATCGTTCCCGCAGCCGCGATCTGCGGAAAGTAGCGGGTGAAGGCCTCTTTGGCGCTTTGATCCGCGATGCGGGTGTCGAGCGCTCCGTTGCGGATTTTCACGTTGTGCTCCAGCGCCATCGTGCGGCATTGGTCGAGGGTGTAGGTCGTCTGCGCGCAGACCGATGCGGTGCACAGCAGGACCGGGAGCAACAGGATTTTATTTCGTATCATAGTCCGAATTCGTTTTAGCGTTGCCGAAAAGCTGCCAGTAGGTTACGGGCAGCACCGTTACCACGAGAATCATGGCGGCTACCGTGCCGAAGCAGATGACGATGCCCATCGGGGTCCAGAGCGAACTGTTGCTGACGATCATCGGCACGACACCCACGGCCGTCGTGGCCGAGGTGAGGAAGATGGGGAGCATGCGTCGTTTGCCCGCGTCGTAGGCCGCGTCGCGGGCCGGAACGTGCCGGTTGCGGCGGAGCTCCTCCGCGTGCTGGAACATGATGATTACGTTGCGCACGACGATGCCCATCAGGCTCACGATGCCCAGTACGCAGGTCAGTCCGAAGGCGGTGCCGGTGATCCACAGTCCGAACGCGGCGCCGAACAGGCAGAGCGTGATCGAGACGAGCGACACGACCGAAAGCGAGACTTTCTTGTAGTTCAGCAGCAGGAAGAGGAAGATGATGAACAGGCCGGCGACGATGGTCTCCACGATCGGTTCGACGATTTCGCGGTCGCTTTCGACGATGCCGCCGAGTTCGGCCGAAACTCCTTCGGGCAGCGTGATTTCGCGGTCGAGAATTTCGGCGACCTTGCCGAAGGCGGCCGATTCGTTGGCGTGGCGTTTCACATCGGCCATGACGCTCAGCGTGCGCACGCCGTTGCGGCGGACGATTTGCCCCTCGTGCCAGTCGGGTACGATGTCGGCCACCTGACGCAGCGGGACCGAGACGCCCGGGATACCCGTGGCCACATAGCGGTCGCCGATCCGGTCGGGCGTGTCGCCGGCGCCGTCGTCCTTCAGGACGATCGGAAGCGCATAGTCGCCTTCCCAGACCGTGCCGGCGGCGAAACCGGACCATGCGGTCGCGGTCTCCAGCTCGGCCGAGGCTCTCGTTATGCCCAGCCGCGCCGCTTCGACGGGTTTGAGCCGGACCTCGACGCCCGCCAACGGCTCCTCGTAGTTGGTGTGGATCCACACCAGTTCGTCGATGGAGCGCATGCGGTGCATCAACGAGTCGGCGACCTCTTTCAGCGCCGCGATGTCTTCTCCGCGGAAACGGACTTCGATGGGGTTGGCGACGGTCTGGTAGTCGAGGTGCTTGAATTTCACGTAGGCACCGGGAAAGTAGTCGGCATAGCGGTCGGTGTACTCGTCGAGCAACTGCCGCGTGGCTTCGACCGATACGGTGTTGACGATGAATTGCGCATAGTGTTTCGACGGCATGTTCGGCGCATAGGACATGTGGAACCGGGGCGACGAGGTGCCGATGAACGACGTTACGGATTTCACGCGTCCGTCCGCTGCGAGGATGCGGCGCAGACTGTCGGCCGTTTCGGCCGTGCGGCTGAGCGCCGTACCCTGCGGCAGGTAGATCTCCACGGCGAACTGGTCGCGGTCGGCACGCGGCATCATCCGCACGTCGAGTCCCATGAGCAGCGCGACGGCCGCGATGACCGATCCGGCGGCGGCGAGCATGGTGAGCCGGGGCCAGCGGAAGGGCCAGTCGAGGGCGCGGCCGTACCAGCGCTGCACGGCGCCCAGCATGTCGAACTTCTTGGGGGCTTTGCTCCGGTCGGCGGCGAGGCCCTTGCGGATGAGCAGGTATTCGAGATAGGGGATGAAGAGCATGGCCAGCACGAGCGACATCATGAGTGAGATGGTCAGCGTCCACGGAAAGTCTTTGAGGAAGTCGAGATACTGTCCGGTCATGGTTACGAGCAGCGGGTAGAAGATGATGCAGATGCAGCACGTGGCCAGCAGGATCGACCCGAAATAATCTTTGGCGCTGCGCACGGCGGCATACCAGCGCGACATGCCGGCGTCGAGGTTGGCCAGATAGGCATCCACCACGATGATCGAATTGTCGACGATCATGCCCAGCACGACGATCAGCGCCGCGAGGGTAACGGTGTTCAGCGGGATGCCCGCGACGTACATCACCGCCAGCGAGATGAAGACGCTCACGGGGATCGAGACCGCAGCGACGATCGCCGAGCGGAACGGAAAGAGCACCAGCATGACGAGGATTACCACGGCGATCGAGACGAAGAGGTCGCGCACGAACGAGCGAACCGAATCGCCCACCACTTTGGGCTGGTCGGCGATGCGGTCGATCGCAACCCCTGCAGGCAGCGAGGCACGGAACTCGGACAGCACTTCGTCCACCTCCTCGCCGTAGGCGACGATGTTGTGGCCTTCGCGCATTTCGATCGAGAGGATCAGGCATTTGCGGCCGTTGTTGGTGATGTAGCTGTCCGGATCGTCGTACTCGCGCACGATGCGCGCGACGTCCTTGAGCCGGATGACATTGCCTGCCGGGTCGCTCCAGACGATCTGCTGCGCGACTTCGTATTCCGAATCGTAGCTCGCGGCGAAATGGATCGGCAGTTTCGATCCGCCGCTTTCGACCGACCCGCCCGCGGTGGTGAAACCTTGTGCGAAGAGGTGGGCCATGAGCGTTTTGTTGTCGATGCCGTAGGCCGCGAGGCGGTCGCGGTCGATGTAGACGCCGATCTGCTCCTGCTGCAAACCGTAACGGCGCAGGTTCGAGACCGACTCGATTCGCCGCAGACGCCCTTCCAGATCGTCGAGGTAGTTCTCCAGCTCGCGGTAGCTCTTCTCCTCCGATTCGAGCGAGATGAGCAGCGCCGAGGTGTCGCCGAAGTCGTCGTTCACCACGAGTGCCAGCACTCCGGCGGGCAGTTGGGACTTGAAGCCCGCGATGCCGTGCTTGATCTTCGACCAGACGCGGTCTTTGTCGTGGATGTCGTCGTCGAGTTCCACCATGATGTAGCAGACGCCGTCCTGCGACATGGAGTAGGTCTTGGCCTTCTTGATCTCGCCGTAGGTGAACAGGAAGCGTTCGAGCGGCTTGGCGAGCTGCTCCTCCACTTCGTTCGACGTGGCGCCCGGGTAGACGCCCACGACTAAGCCCTGCCGGATGGTGAAGGGCGGAAACTCCTGTTTGGGCATCGTCGAGAGGGCATAGATGCCCAGTGCGACGAGCAGCAGGGCGATGAGGCAGACGATGCGGTGGTAGCGCATCGCCCCTTCGATGAATCCCGCACGTCTCATAGCTCCTCCACTTTAGTGCCTTCGCCGACTTTGTGGGCTCCCTCCGTGATGACGCGGTCGCCGCTGCGAAGACCTGCGAGGATGACCGCACCCCGTGCGGTGAGCGCTCCTGCGACCACTTCGGTGCGGACGGCACGGCCGTCGCGCACGGTCCAGACATAACGGCTGCCCGTGTGCGCGACCTGCACGGCCCGCACAGGCAGCACGATGGCGGGCGCGGCATCCGCGTCCAGCGTGGCGGCGCTGCATACCATGCCCGGGAGGAGAGCTCCGTCGCCGTTCCGGAGCCGGATTCTCGCTTCATAGGTGTGCGACAGCGCATTGCCGGCGACGCCCCGTTCGGTTATCGTGCCTTCGAACGTGCGGTCGCCGAGCGCCGCCACGCGGACGACGGCGCGGTCGCCCGTGTGGAGCGAGGCGATCTCGCTTTCCGGAACCGCGATCTTCGCATGGACGGTATGCGTGTCGAAGAGCGTCAGGACGGGCTGTCCGGCCATGACGTTTTCGCCCGCATCCGCGCTGCGGCGGCCGATCACGCCGTCGAACGGGGCCGTGAGGCGACTGTCGGCAAGATTCTCGGCTGCTATCTCGGCGACCGAGCGGGCCTGTGCCAGTTTGGTCTGCGCTTCGACATACTGGATTTCGGCCAGACTGCCCTTGTCATAGAGCTGCTGCAAACGTCGCATGGCATCCTCGGCCTGATGCAGCGTGGCCTGTGCCGCCTCGTGGGCGCTTCGCAGATTGGCCGTTTCCAATTCGGCGAGCAGTTCGCCGCGGCGGACGCGCATCCCCTCGCGCACCGATATGCGCTTCACGGTTCCCGGAACGGAAAAACTCAGCACCGAGGCCGTCTCCTCTTCGATGACGCCGATGTATTCGCGCGACTGCGCCAGCGTGTCGGCGG
>ULRI01042490.1_pt1 | contig 14342 bp, 10 predicted proteins | sample 1955291 | NCBI WGS metagenome assembly ULRI01 (sample SAMEA4835678, study PRJEB28245) | human gut metagenome | biome: gut microbiome; material: fecal sample | place: Denmark | collected 2008
GCCGTGGCCGTGGCGTCGGCCGTCATTTCCGCCAATGTGGGGCACGTGGGGCACTGCTTCGAAGGTTGCCCAGCTTGGACTAATCCCAATCTTCCTAAACTCATGGCTTACCGCATTTTATTGATGTTGAGAGATAAATCATCGGTATCGGAAACAACGTTTGTCCCTGCCGGGAAATAGAAACTGATAATCGTTCCGGTAGCCACGACCACACGGCTATCTGTTCCGTCCGGGTAATTAATTTGTACAACAGTTCCGCTAACAAAACTCAACATATACACACCGGCTTCGGGCAATTCTACCGAATCCCCGCTTCCTTCAATGTAATATTGCTTTCCGGGCTGCAAAACCCCGATAGGATTTAGATTCGAATCTAAGGGTAGTTTGATATTTTCCATAATTTATACATATAAAAAGGGAAGTGCATGAAACGGTAATTCCTGCCGGAGCAGAAACTCCTTCTACAATTCCTGCCGGAGCAGAAAAAAATAGATAATGCACCTCCCGTTATTTAACAAACCTGTTTTTCCCATATAAAGTAGCATTATAGAACAATCCCAGTTTTTGAGTATAACCCATTCTTCCGCAGAAGGCCGTCATACAGCCTTTTATCCATTTTTCATAATTAGTCACCGATAAGTCTTTTATAGCTAAACACAATCCCAAAGTAAGACTGACGAAGTTAGCATGTCCTTCATCATGTGACATCTTCATCTTTCCTCCGGAACAAACCATTTCAGCGCTCGTTCCATTTGTTTCAAAAAATATTTTTGGGGGTACAATCTCCCAATCGTATTCACTTTTTTGATTACGCATGTATATAAATCTGCGCATAATGCTTTCCATCGAGTAAGGTATCCTGATCCATTCCCCATGATATTCTCCTACAATTAAATCCGAGAGTGCGACCGGTTTTATTCTCGATTGTGTCCAAAAAGGAAGCCCTTTCATTTCGTATCTATAATAACCGTTCAGAAATTCTCCTTCATTGGGATAACAATGAGACAAGTCATCTCCTGTTTTAAAGAAATCATAAACCGTAACCCATTTTCTGTGGCTGGTAGATTTATGTGCCATATTTTTACTCTTCCATCGGTTCAGGCACAAATAAATATTTTCTTTCTCTCGATTGATAAAATCCCAGCCTTGCGACATTCGGAAATCCACATAGGAATCTTTTATAGTATTAGATTCACGGCTACCGTATACTTCGCTCGCATCGTCGTTAGGTAAACTCACGAATCTTAGTTCGACCTCCGGCAATAATTCCTCTCCATGAACAGGAAACTCACAGATTGTATCGCCCCATTCGATCCCATTCCAATCCATAGATATAAGACTAGGTTTTTCTACTGATACGGAAATCCCTCCAAAATTAGTGAAGGTATATTCTCCTGCTTGGGGAGCGATATAAAAATAAGTCTTACTTTCACCCGCTAGAACATCAGGAACAAATGTTCCCGGGTTGTCGATCATGTTCACAGCTCCGACAGCCCTGTTGGTATCTATCCAGCGGTTCCCGTCGAACATCCAAACGCTCAATGTTTCCCCGTTGGTGAAAAACCAGTCCCTTTGCGCCATCGGATTATCCCGCATGGCATCTTCCAGCCTGTTATAAAAACCGATATATTTCCCGGCTCGATTGCATTTGAATATTCTACACATGTCGATTTATATAGATAATTGTTTCATTTCCGTTAGTATCAATTCTTCGGTAGCTTTTGCCATGTCATATTGTTGTAAACTCATCAGTACTTCTTTGGCTGTTATATATACCATGAGCATTTCCAGCCCTTGTGGAATATTTATTTCAGAGTTCGTTATTTCAGGTATGGGAACATATCTTTTTTCCGTACATTTGGGCATTCTTACATAAGAAGGGACAGAATACCATTCTAAAATGAGCCCTTTTTCACTATTAACCACTGCACATACGGGGAAATTTATACCTCCTCGTGTGACAGGATTCTTTTGTAGCAGATAACTTTCACTTTCCTCCGTTATGCTATTATTTACCCTACGTTTCCAAAGTTCCATTTTAAAAGAAAAAAGACGTAGGAAATCGGAGGGGAGTAGCACATATCCACTCCCGTCTCCATATATTTCTACATTTCCCGGTATATCTTTGTGAGGCAAATATCTCAGTGGAGAAGCCAGTAAGGTCTCTTTTGCGCAGGACTCCGCAAGGCTGTTTACTCTGTCATCTATTGGCATGTCGTTGTATGAAATTTCGACGGTCGACGGAGTGACTTCATCGATAACGACCTTGACCAGATAAGATAATCGGGATATTTGCATGGGGTTATTTTAGATTAGGGAATGAAATGTTCAATTCTTCGGCTGCCGAGTTGATTTCTTCCGGCGTTTTAGCGATAATTCCCTCACCTTTCAGATATTCGACAGCTTCTTGAAACGATTTTACAGACTCTATTTTTACCCTTCTGTCTTCCTTCTCTTTTACAGGTTCTTCCTCGACAGCATCTAAAAATATAATGTTGTTGAACTCCTTAGAAGACTCTATCGCTTTCTGCACATTTTTGTCTTTGGTCGAGAAAAATCCGCCTGTGAATTTATTCCCTCTGAACTCAATGCGTACCGATTTACCTTTCACGGTTATCGGCATGCTCAGGTAAGTCTGGGTTTTATATACTTTCAACATAACTTCTATGATTTATGGGGAGTATCTTTCATCGATACTCCCCTTGTTTGTTTTTTATTCAGCTTTCGGAGTGATACGAACGTGAGCTCCCGGATTCTTCAATACAATGCCAGAAATTTCTTGGATAAATTCACCTTCCGTATCTCGTATACCCGCCGTCTTGAAATCCCTGCGTTCTTTCGACAACGACTTGAATTCAAATTTGGTCAAATAGTTATCGTCCACCACAAGGGCACATTTGCTCATGCCTGCCAGATCGAATGCTTCTGTATAGACCACATACAAATCTCCAAATTTCGAGTGAATGGAATCGAACGTGAGACCAAGTTCGGCTTTGTATTGATCCCCCTGCATCACTTTCTGAATATCGAGGTTCGTCACCTGTTCGACAAAATCGCTTCCGGCGAAAACCAGTTTTTTCTTGCTGCTTGCATTTCCCGTTAAAGCCGTCTTGCAGAGAGCTATCAAATCTTTCGCGGTCATTCCTGCTGCTGCGTCATAAGTCCAGTCTTTACCTGCTTGCCACCAGATACCCTCGGTCGTCCACACGTCCTCTTTCTTGTTCGTATCGCGCAATTTGCTCTTTTTGCCGAACAAGAAATTCATCTCCATGCCCCGTTTCATCTCCCAAATCGCGTCGCGCTCCATGTCCGTGAACGTGAAATCGACCTCTTTCTCCGTCCATTCATGATACACGTCGGTCACCTCTATCTGCGTACAGAACTTTTGGGCATAATTCTGTTCTTTGGTGGGCAAGGTCTCGAATTGTGCAGTTTGTGCATCTTTCTCCGCTCCGGCTCGTCCCATGCGCAGGAGTTCAGTTCCGGCTTTGATGGTGGGTACTATACCCAGTGTGCTGCCGCTCTTTTTGCCGTTCACCGCCAAGACATTTAGTTTACCGTCGGCATCTTTACTCATTACATAGAGAACCAACTCGTCTTTTTCGGCAGTTCCTCCCTCGTCATAACCTTTTACACCGATAACCTTTATCGTGTCCGAAACTTCGAAATATTCGTTGTTCACCGTGTCGAGCTTCGCACTGGCCGACGTCGTTTCCGTATAATTCTCTTTCAAGGTTGTCAAAGCCGGTTTGGTGTCCAACGAGTAAAACTCATATTCACGGGAACCTACCGAAATCACCCGACCGCTACGGCTCACCACGTCAAACGGTGTAGACGAAGGCATAATTCGGCAAACCTCCTTGTCTATATGCGCTTTCAACAAATCCGGCGACACCTCTTTGGTCAAGTCTGCCGATACCGGCTCGTCCGTAACATTCACACCACCTCCTGCCAGAGGAACCGTTGCGGCCAGTCCGATGACCGTTTCACCTGATGTGAACAACCCGAAGGAGCACAACAATAAAAACAACAACACAATACCGCCTGCGACAACGATATATTTCCAATTCACTTCTTTACCTAAAATTTTCATCTTTTTTACCTATTTTGTTAAACAATTTCTCCTCTTTCAAAAATTCCCCTTCGTTTACTCCTCGGGACAGTTACATTCGCCGTTATCCTATCTGCCGATTCCCTGTTCAGATTGGGTGTCCCGTCGTTCTTTACGCTCCTTTTTTGGAGTTCGATATTGGCATTTCTCCCCTTTACTTCCGCCACAGTGGCCGCTTCGGTCACGTCTTCATCATGTTTGTATGCCCTCCAAAGAGCATCGAGGGTGGGGCGGTCGAAATTGAAAGTGAAAATGCTGTCGGCCAGAGACGATACAAAATCCTCAAAGGCCGTCCGTTCTGCGTCGTCGGCCGATTTTTCTTCGAAAAACGAGCCGATGGTCTCTGCATTACGGGCTGCGTTTTCCTCTTGTTTTGCTCTGATTTCGTTAAATGATTTCTCAGAATCCCGGCGAGCCGAAAGTCCTTCATTAAATTTTTTCATGGATTCTTCGTCACCCGAGACAGCTCCGAGAATATCTCCATAACTTTTTGCAAGGGCAGGTAATACTTCACTCCCTGCAATTAATTCACTTAGAAATAATCCCGCTTCCGGTTCACGAGCCAAAGCTTCTGTGAGAGATTTATTACCCTCGTCAAGTTTTCTGATTCTATCCTCTCGGGTATTATAAAAATCCTCTAATCCCGAGTAGAAAGCATCATCGTCATTTTCATAGTCTACATCTTTATCCGGGTAAGTCGTACGTAGTCGTTCTACCCATACCGATCGGCCGCTTTTAGGAGATTCGGCTTTTACGGTTTCATCTACTGTTCCAGATGGAGTTTCAACTTGTGCTGTAATTTCTTCTTTATCTTTTTCCATAAGATTTTTTGTGATGGGTTCAAAAAAAAACTCAACACAAAAATCTCATTTTCATAGTTTTAGGACGGTACGTCATTGCAAAATCGGTCAGTGCGATTTTTAGGACGGTACGTCATTGCAAAATCGATTTTTTAGCTTATATTTGCATCAAACCGATACCCAACATACGCAAATCAAATTGCGTATGCCTACATTAGATTATCAAGAAAACAGAGACCGAGAGTTCTGTGACACGTTCTACTACACCCTCAATTTGTGTGGTGGGATAATGTGTGATTACATTTATCAAGCGGCGATTCAATCCCCTTCCAAGCGGTTTTATATCGGTAATGAAAAAGCCATAACCAATCTTCTGAACATAAAAAAAGGGAAACGAATAACATCTTGTCCCATAAAGCAAAAGATGTACATCGACCTATACAAAAAAGCCTGTGAAATTCAAGCCAGTGATGATCGCATATCGTTTTCAGAAGCAGTTAGAAGGGCGATTCGTTCTCCGGCTCCACAATTTTATATTTCTGTTCGTACGGCGAGGCATATCATAGCCATGAGAAGAAAAGATGCTTTTTTCAATCAAAAAAGGAAGGAGGCATCGAATGAATTACTCTGAAATAATAGCAGAGAACAAAAAAAGGAGAATGTCTTTTACGGAACCGTATGATCCGGTAACGGGAGAGGGGTCAGATGTAATACCCCGAAAAGAAATAAAAATCGAAGAGTTCGGGACTCTACATATACCCGCCGATATGTATGAGGAAAATGGCTGGGTACAGATACTTTCCCAAGAAAAATCCTATAAAAATCTTCTTGAAAACGGGCTTCATCAACAAGCCACACCCCAGCTTATTCGAGAAATAGACCGTCAATTTTTTTTGCTGCGGATTAAATACGATTTTGAGTTTTGGGCGATAGCCACAGTTAAGATAAAAGATAAGATAACATCGGTCGATATACCCTTTCTTTTGAACAAACCGCAAAGAAAACTTCTTAAACTATTCGAACAGCAACGTCGTGAGGGGAAACCAATCCGGGTGATTCTACTCAAAGCCCGACAATGGGGAGGTTCAACGCTCACACAAATCTATATGGCGTGGATTCAGCTTGTACACAAACATCAGTGGAATAGCGTCATAGCAGCGCATGTAAAAGACTCATCTTCCAATATTCGAGCAATGTATAGCAAACTGCTCGACAATTATCCTTCTTGGATATTGAATAGTCCGCTTAAATTGAGACCGTTTGCTAGAACTCAGAATATATCTTATATCCAACAAGTAAATGCCCGTGTAACAATAGGTTCGGCAGAAAAACCCGATTCTGTTCGAGGAGCAGATATAGCTATGGTTCATTTCTCCGAGGTTGCTTTGTATCCCGATACCAAAGAAAAACGAACAGGAGATTTGATAGCTTCCATTAGCTCATCTATACCCCTAGTTCCTTATTCCGTCATTGTCATGGAATCTACGGCACAAGGAGTTGGGGATTATTTTCATACCGAATATGAGAATGCAAAAAAAGGAGAGTCGGATAAGACCCCTATATTTATTCCTTGGTATGATATAGAAATGTATCAGACACCTGTCGGCGATTACAAGCGGCTTATATCCTCTTTTACCGATTACGAATGGTATTTGTGGGAAAGTGGAGCCACTCTTGAAGCCATAGAATGGTATAGAAACAAAAGAAAAACATTTCAAGATGCTCAACACATGATGAGCGAATTTCCTTCCGACGATGTAGAAGCATTTGCAAACACAGGAGAGCGAGTTTTCGATCGTTACGCTATCCACCGTATGAGAGAAAATACCAAGCCTCCTTGTTGGAGGGGTGAATTACAGTCCGATACACATTCTATAACCGGGAAAGATTCATTAAGAGAACTGTCTTTCAAAGAAGATACAACCGGCTCGCTTAAAGTATGGGAAAAACCCGATACCGAGCTCGATATATCCAATCGTTATATTGTTTCCGTAGATATTGGAGGACGATCCCATTCTGCCGACTGGTCTGTGATAAGTGTGATAGACCGCTATTGGACTATGTATGGAGGAAAACCCGAGATTGTCGCTTCTTGGAGAGGACATATCGATCACGATATATTGGCGTGGAAGGCTACCCAGATAGCCTTGTGGTATAATACCGCTTTACTGGTTTTTGAAAGCAATACATTAGAAACGGAGGCTTCCGACCAAGGAGACGCAGAATATATACTTGACCTTGTCGCAGCCTCCTATGAAAACCTGTATGCCCGGCAATCTCCTCCTTCGCAGATTAAAGAAGGAGCACCTGCCCGTTGGGGATTTCATACCAACAGAACCACCAAATCGATGGTTATCAATAATCAGATACAAATAATCCGTGATAATGGCTATATCGAGCGGGAAGAAGAAGTTCTTGATGAGCATGATACTTATGAAAAAAAGAAAAATGGAGCTTATGGTGCGATAGAAGGAAAACATGACGACTTGCTCATGTCCCGGGCGATAGGACTATACATCTCGGGTAGTATGGACCCTCCAAAGGTTGTAAATAAAGCAGTTATACGTCACAAAAAGCCCATTTCGGAGGCTTCGTTTTAAGTGTTATATCCAAACAAATGGCAAAGACGTATGCCCTTGATTTCAGAGAAAAGCGATTTTTGCAATAAAAAAATAAAGTTCTATGGCAATTCTGGAAACATTAGGTCTCATCGGATCTCTCGGCGGGATACTCGCAGGAGGATTAGGCTCCGCTTCCGCAAACAGGAAAGCGCAAAAACAGTTGGACAAGCAATTACAGGAAAACGAAAACATGTTCAAGAAAGATTATTATCAAGACATCTTGAACCGCTCCGACGTACAGAATCTATTGAGCACATACCGCAAAAATTTATCCGATGCTGTTCGTGCACAACGAAATTCGGCGGTAGTAACGGGAGCCACACCCGAAGCTGAGGCCGCCGTAAAAAAAGTAAATGCCCGTGCGCTTTCCGATACCGTCGGCAATATCGCCGCTATGGGACAACAAGTCAAGGACAATGCAAAGACAAACTATTTGAATCAGAAAAACTACCTCTTGGGACAGAAAGCCGGACAATATGCCCAAAACGCAGCCAGTTGGACTCAAATAGCCTCCAATTCGGGAAATCTTCTCGGGTCGTTGTTTACTACACCCTATTATAAGAAAACGGGAAATGCAACCACTCCCGCTATTTAATGGATAAGATATGGCAATATTAGACGATTTATTAAACAGATGGAAGGAAAAAACGCCAGAGGAGAAGATTGATCTGACACAACCTGCTCCACCCGTCGTTTCTCCTGTTAGTAAAATTATAAATTCCGATTGGCAAAATACTGCCTCCGGTGGAAAGAGAACAGACGGTACGCCGTTGGTTGACGGTAAAAATCTGCAACAATCATGGGAAAATACAGTAGCCGCCAATCGTTCTAAACTCCCCGTTCCCTATATAGACGCTACTACTGGGTACGGTGTAAGTGCCGATGGTACTTCTGAGAAACCAGTGTTCCATGTTACCCCGGAACAGGCAGCCCAGATGAGAGAAGCCGCAGAAGCCGGCGAATCTTTTGTTTCTATTTATAACCGCATACTCAAACGACCCGAAGAAATTGATCCTCGAATCGTGGAGAATCGGAGGAAATTGGCCGTACTTGGTGATGTAGGAGCCACATTAGCCGAGATAATAGGAGTAGCCGCAGGTGGAAATGCCGCCGCCCGAAAACCGTCCACGGCTGTCAATAATGCTTTCCTCCAAAATCTGCTCGACCGCAGAGACCAAATGCAGATGTTGTACGATCAAGGCCTGTTAAAAGCGGCATTCCAAGACAAGGTCGGTCGTGATGCCGCACAAGCCGCAGAAGCACAAAGAGAGTATGAGGGAGCTTTGGCCGAGTGGGAACGGGCAAATGAATTAAATGACCTATTAATGAAATTTGGATTTGAAGCCGGAGAGAGCGAAAAGGAGCGATCAAATAAAAAATCAATAAATGATGCGAATAATGCTACGAAGATACAGATAGCAGCCGACAATAACAAAACGAAATACGGTATAGCATCTATGAAGAATAAAGACAGCGATCTATATAAAAAAGGTTCTGATATTCCTTTGTCTGGTGGAAAACGAATTAAAATCTCCGAGAGTGAATTACCGTTTTCTGCTGGAAGCCTTTTTCAAGCAGCTCGACAAGCTGTTATTGACGCAGGATTAGGTGATGAGAAAATGAAGAATGAATATGGTGAAGATACCACGGTTACGGAACAGTTGTTAAGAATTGACGATATGTTAAGTAACAATCCGAATAGTGCAAAAACTGCGATTCAAGAAATAGGTTCTCTTATGAGGAAATATCCTCAGATTGAACAAAAAGTTTTGGAAGCCGCAGAAAATATAGGATTATATATAGAAGGTATAGAGCAGCTCAATGCGCAAGATGATGACTTTTCGCAAAACATAATTGATTAACAGAATATTATGCCAATATACAGAGCAAACGGGAATAGGTACAATATTCCTGATGATAAAATACAAGATTTTGAGAGACGCTATCCTGAGTCAAAAGTAGAAATGTACGATGGTGAGGGTAAAAAGTATGCAATTCCTTTATCAAAGCGGAATAAGTTCCAACAGCGATATGAAAAATGGTCGTATGTGACGGAAGAAACAAAAAAGAAATCACCTAATACATTTGTTTCCAATCAAAATCCCTCGGGCACAATTGTATCCGAAGATGAATTGGAAAACAGCATTGCCGATTACGAAGAGTCTTTGGGTCATGGAAAATACGGGGCGGGAAATACGCCCTTGTTCCAAAAAGTACGACAGGCCGCTAATTCCGCCGAGCAAATAGCAGATGGAATAATCGATAAAAATTGGATAAGCCAATCACCCTCCTCTGCGAGAGATAGCGAGATAGGGGAGGTGTCCGTAGGACGAAGGGGTTCGACCTCCACACATACCCCTGTTTCCGATGCCTATAAATCTCAATTCGACAAACCCCTTGAAGACCGTTTTGCCGACGCTCGAACACGTTTGGAGAAAGACGTAGTTTTTCAATTTGAGAACATGTTGAATAAAATAGAAGAAGATATTAACGAAAATTCTGAATGGAGGAATGAATCTGAACAAATTGAAAACGAGGGAGATATATTTAAAAATTATAAAGGGTACAAAAATATCACGGAAGATACCATAGAAGATTTAGAAAGAGAAGGGTATGTTCCCAAAGAAATAGGGGAGCTGTCCCAAAAGAGGTCAGTTCAGAATCTTACACGCAAATACATATCCGAGGCTCGTGATGTCATAGAGATGTACAAGCGCAAGGACGGTAACGGACTCGCCAATTTTGCCGATGCGTTTGCCCGTTCATTTGACTCCGGTATTTTAACGCTTGGAGCCACAGATGCAATCGATATGGGTCGGCTGCTTGCTATCGCCAATAAAATAGGCGACAATGGTGAAGGCTTCGAAAAACTTACCAAAGAAGAACAGCAACTTATGGCCGCTTTCTCCCTGTTAGACCAGATACAAGGCAGCCTGCAACTCGACACGTGGCAAAATATCGGACAGGGAACTATGCAATCTCTTCCATTCTTGGCACAATTCGCTTTGACGGGAGGTGTAGGAGCAGCCGCATCTGCTGCGACCAAAGCGGCTGCGAAGACAGCCGTTAGGAAAATAATCGGTAAGTCGGCCTCCAAAGCGGTATCTCGCATAGCTGCTAATGCAGGTAAAAATGCAGCCGGAAGAGTAGCCGTCAAAGCAGCAAGTAAATTAGGGAACGCCGCCATTGACGGCCTTGTGGGAGGTACGGTAATGGCACTTACATCGGGCGCAGGTCACACGGCCGAGGACGTTATGAGCCGCATGGTAGGCAATCACGATATACGGTTAGATTCAATCAATGACCCCGGCGGAGAGTTAAAGACAATCTATACCCATCATGGAGTAGAAGACCGGGAAAGCCTAGGATTAGCATTCTTGAAAGGATTCGCCGCTAACCTTATAGAGAACGGAACTGAGTACATGGGAAATTACATGGGGCTCAATCTGGGTAAACTGCTCTCCCGTTTCAAGGGGGGGCGACAGCTCCTCACAAAACCATTGATAGGAAAAACCACCCGTTTCGCCCGGCAAGTCGGTAAGCTCACCGGATTTAACGGATTCATACCGGAGGTAGCCGAGGAAGAACTGGGCATGCTCCTTAATGCCGCTACCGTCGGCGATGTCGAATGGAAGGACATCAAAGACCCGGAACAGCAATTCCAAACGGTAATGGCTGTCGGTATCATGTCGCTTGGATTTCAAGTCGCCAATTCCATTGGAGTTGGTTTGACATACAATAAATACCGCAAAGCCAAAAAACGCTATGAAAGTAAAGACCTCGGCGAAGGACTCTCCGTCGATGATATAATACACGGGCTCGACAATGTACCCTTAGACCGTCGAGCAGATTATGTCATGGCGATGGTCAATACACACGATTTAGGGAAAGGAGATGCAAAAGATTTACAAGATTTTGTAATGGCTCGCACCGGATATGAATTTATACTCGGCAAGATCGAATCCGATGCCGAAGAAGCCGGGGACAAAGCTGCCGAGGCAGAAATGAGACTCATCAATAAAGAGATGGGAGGAAAAGTAACCGTAACCTTGTCAGACGGGCGTGAAGCCATACTTACGGTAGGAAACGTGTCACTGGAACCCAACGCAGCCGGAGAATATACCACTACAACGCAATCTGGCTCTCTTATAGCCGTTCCGGTAGGAATAGGTAATACTCCCATTATGGTATCACCCAAAGACATAAGAAGCGTATCCATTATGTCGACAGAAGATGCCGTAGGACAAGCACGTGCAATGGCCGAGGACATCACAAAAACAAATATGGCAAGCCAGATAGAGAACGAAACTGATGAAGTAGAATCCGATGAACAAAGCCGAACACCCTCCTCCACTATGAGCGGTGGCGAGATAGGGGAGTTGTCACCCCGTGACGAAGGGGTTGAGAAACAACCTTTATACCGTAAGTCCGAATTAGAGATAGGAGATGTAGTAACCTTCAAAGATTATTCCGACCCGGATAACCCCGGTGTGGAAAGAACATTGAAAATCATCGGTATCGATGATTCGGGAGTAGATGTGGAAGATGTAGTAGATGGTGTCCCTTTACCTCTTTCTATCAAACCCGAGCAAATTACCCATGTAAAGGGAAAAGAAAAAAAACTACCAGTTACAATTGAGGAAAACAGGCAAACAGTTCCGCAATCAGAGATTACCGATACTTCTGAATATACCCGTTTTGTGGAAGATGGCACAGTAGAAGATAGTACAGTATTACGCATAGCAAATAAGATAGCCAATGGAGAACAACTTACCAGAGAGGAAGAAGCTATGCGACAAGAGGTCTCGCAAAGAGTGGAAGATAAACTCCGGGAAATACAGCAGAATGTAGAAGGGAAAGAAGAAACAGACCGCTGGGCAAAATATCGCAAGTCCAACGGAGAGGTCGACGAAAAGAAAATGCCTTTGCGAGAGCAGTTCGAATATGGAGAAGAAATCGCAGGAGTAAAAGCCATGATAGAAGTGGCGAAGGCTGGGACAAAGAAAACACAATCCGAAATAGCCCGTCTTGAAAAAGAGATAGAGAGAGAAATTTCTCCTGTAAAGAGAGTAAATAAGGAAAAACAGCTCAAATCTTTGAATGAACGTTTGGGTACATACCAGCAATATCTTGAAGATAATAATTCCGATCTTCAAAGTTTGAAAGCTACACCGGCGAATATAGTAGATAGGATATCCGCACTAGGAGATATAAAATCGCTTAGAGATTATATTTTACGATTGGTAGCTACTGGAAATATAAAATTTAAGTGGGGAGATACGGATTCATCGAAAGGTCTTGCTTCGCATTTAGGTATCAATGATTCTCCCGGAGAGAGACGAAAGAGAATCTCTTTATTGTCAAATAGCGGATATACGCCAGAACAATTAGCACATAATATATGGGAACAGCAAGACGTCCAAAATTCAGATTTACCATTCAAAGGGTATGAGACCGATGAAATCCTCGATGAAATTCTCGATGTAATGTCTTCTGTTTATTCTCCGTCCCAAGCTCTTGAATTGGCAGAACAAATAGCCAATGAAGATTTGAGAAAGCAAGAGATGGCCTCACAGGATTACGAATCTCATGAACTTGAACAATCAAGTATAGAACAAATAGAATTAGAACCCTTACCTGATGATTTGGCTCCAAGAAACGACATTGCATTTCGACGCAATGAATTAGGAGAAATCCAATCCGGACAAACTAAAATAAATGAAAGAGAAAGTAATTCGAATAAAGAAAATTCATTATTTTCGCAAGAGGAAAAACAAATCGACAGCCAAGATGAAATACTTCAATCAATTCCACAAAGAGAGCGAGGAACGGAAGCTCAAAAAGATAGAAGAATGGAAGAAGCGGGAAGAGCCATTCGACACCGTCAAAGCAGCGGAACGAATGAGACACAATTTGGCAGAAGCCAATCGGCTTTATCCCGACAAGAAATAGAAGCCAGAGCAGCTGAGGAATACGACCCTGTTGGTGAAGGTCCATTTGGAGAAATATATATACAGTTCAAGGGAAAACCGAGAGAGGCCATTGATTTCCTAATGAAAAAGAAAAGTGGTGAGGCAATAGGCGCTTTATACCACAAAGACGTAGGGGACATTGATTTAGTATGGGGGAAAGAGGGAACAGGACATAGTGATGGTTTCGGTCTGGCAAAACTGGTAAAATATCACCCCGAAGTATTAGACAACCTGCAAGATATATTAAATGATATGCAGGTTACCACAAGGAACTCCAACCGTATAAATTTAGAAAGCACCACTCATAAAGCTACCATTCGTTTGGAATGGGACGGTAATAAAAAGAATTGGTTATTGACGGCATTTGAAAAAGAAAATCCGGCAAGTACCAAGACGACAGACACTGATACAACTTCGTTGAGAGGTGGCACAGCTCTCTCCCAAACCGGCTTTTCCGCAGGTAAAGATAATACAGGTGCTTCAAATAAGCAAGAAAAACCCCGCTTATCCACGCAAAAAACGCTACAAGAGAGAAGGCAAGAGATACAGGAATATATCGAGCGGGAAGCCGGGAAACTCAATATACCGGTGCGGATTGTGGGAGATGTCTCTCAAATATCTCCTTCCGAGAAAAATTACACGAGGAAATTGACGAGTCAAGGCTGGTACGACCAAACCACAGGAGAAATCGTTATCGTTGCTCCCAACCACGGTTCCATTCGTGACGCACAACGCACGCTGTTGCACGAGGCCGTAGCCCATTACGGACTGCCCGCCATGCTCGGTCGTGAAAACTTCGACAAGCTGTGCGACCAAGTATGGGATTCCATGACCGATA
>ULRI01023125.1_pt1 | contig 14296 bp, 10 predicted proteins | sample 1955291 | NCBI WGS metagenome assembly ULRI01 (sample SAMEA4835678, study PRJEB28245) | human gut metagenome | biome: gut microbiome; material: fecal sample | place: Denmark | collected 2008
AATACCTTGAAATGGGAGAAGAAACCTATCTCGGTGCCGTTCAGGATTTGAGTGCCTATAGCGGGTTCAATCGTGTCAAGTTGGAGTGGTATCTGAATGCCGACCCACGAATCAACTCTTGTGTGATTACGTGGGAGGGAAATGAAAATCCTGTGGTAGTTCCTGTTCCGGAGAATCGTGTTATAAAGGATCCTATATCGACGATTATTGACCTTCCGGAAGGGAAATATATATTCAATATGATAACGAGGAGTGATACTGGTAAAGAGTCTTTGGTAAGAACTATTGCGGGTGAAGTGTACGGTTCCACTTATCAGGCCAGTCTATCAGCTCAAGGAATTAATTCGATCTCGGCAGATTTGAACGGAGTAACGATTAATTGGGTTCCGTTAGAGGGGTGTACCGGAACTACGTTGACGTATACAAATGATGAGGGAAAGGAGAAAATCATCAAAGTAGATGAAGGGCAAACTTTTACGGTTATACCGGATGCGGTCCTTAAGACATCATTTAAGTTGATATCTACATTTAAGCCGGCTGATGACGCTTTCGATGATATTCCAACTTTGGAAAAAATAATGGATTTTCCTGCTTATTATACCATTTCAAAAGAAGATTGGGATGCGGTTCACGAACAATATGTTGATGCAGACAGAACGGATTGGGGAATCTCGGCTTCGACAGAAGAAAAGGTTGGAGAAAATGATGGTAAATATGGTATTGCCACCTGTATCCTTGACGGAGATCTTGCCAGTTTCTGGCACTCACAATGGAAAGGTGAAGGGGCTAATCCTCCATTGCCACACGAAATCATTATTGACATGAAATCACAACAGGATATTCTTTCGATAGAACTGGCAAGAAGGCAAGGTAACGGAGATACTAAAACTGTTATATTCAGCATAGGTGAAAGTGAAGAACATTGGACAGAATTGGGACAATTGAACTTCCCTAGTGAAAAGGCGACCAATGCCCAAACCCTGCTGTTGCCGGAACCTGTAAGAGGAAGATATATACGTGCTTTGGTTACGGGTAGTAATAATGGTGTAAATGCAAGTATTGCAGAGATAATGTTTACGACAAGTAAGAAATAATATTATTAATAGTGAGTCCGTTGAAGTGACAGAGTTCAATAGATAGCTATATTTCTCACTAAAGAAAGGTTAGAGCCGCTGGAGAATCGGGTTTATGTGAATAAATGCGATTTGATGGCGGCTCTTTATTTAATAATCGAACATAATTCGCTATCTTTGTATAAATATAAAGTAACGCGACAACTTCTTCTTTAATACATATTTGTTTATGAGATTTATTGCTTTATTTATATGCTTGTCAATAGCCGGAATTTCCGGTATTACCCAGGCGCAACAAAAAGATACTATCCGTGTTTCAAACTTCGGAGCACATCCGTATACATATGAAAATTGTGTGACCTGTTTGCAGGAAGCTATTAGTGAATGTAAGCGAAGTGGTGCTCGCGTGCTCTCTTTTGAGAAAGGGCGTTATGATATCTGGCCCGAAGGTGCTATCCGGCGGAAATATTTTATATCGAATACATCGACCGAACAAGAGTGTCCTTCCAAAGTGAAAACTATCGGTCTGCTGTTTGAAGATATGAAAGATCTGATGATTGAAGGAAACGGAGCAACGCTGATGTTTCACGGAAAAATGACGACTATCGCTCTCGAACGTTGTAAGAATCTGGTGTTTAAAGATTTGCATATTGATTTTGAACGTCCTGCCGGTTCGGAAATGACATTTGCCCGTGTGGAAGATGATGAGGTGGAAGTTGTTGTACATCGTGACACACGTTATGAAATAGTGAATGGGCGGATGAGCCTCTTTGGTGAGGGTTGGCGTTCAAACAAGAATCATTGTATAGAATATAGTCCTGTTGATAGTACTTTCCGTTATAGCCAGGGGTGGAATGTGCTTGCTGCTGCGGAGGCGGAAGGGGTGGCCCCGAATGTAGTACGTTTCCATGTCCCGGAAGGATTTCGCCCGAAAGTGGGGAATACTTTGACAATTCGTGACATTATTCGTGACCAGGTGGGATGGTTTATTTTCGAAAGCCGGGATATTACACTTAACCGGGTGCAGATGCACTATATGCATGGGCTTGGTATAGTAAGTCAATACACTCGTAATATTACAATGGATAAAGTGAAATGTATGCCGCGCGAAGGCAGTGGCAGGTTGTTGGCAGCTTCTGCGGATATGATGCACTTTTCCGGATGTAGTGGAAAGGTGAAGATAGTTGGTTGTTATTTTGCGGGTGCACAGGATGATCCGATAAATGTGCACGGTACTAACTTGCGTGCCGTTGAGAAAATAAACACCCGTACTTTGAATTTGCGTTTCATGCATGGACAGAGCTATGGGTATAACGCTTACTTTGAGGGGGATACGGTCGCTTTTGTCAAGGCGTCTACTATGGAACGTTTTGCATCTGCGCAAGTGGTTGCTGTGAAACGGTTGACAGACCGTATTGTTCAAGTCACCTTCAATCGGGATATTCCCGGTGAATTGGAACTGAATCACGATTGTGTGGAGAATATCAGTTGCACGCCCGAAGTGGAAATTCGTCATTGTTATTTTACGAGGACAAGTACGCGGGGTACCTTAATGACTACTCCCCGAAAAGTAGTGATTGCAGATAATACTTATTATAAAACGGGCATGAGCGCTATCCTGATAGAAGGAGATACCGAAGGCTGGTATGAATCGGGACCGGTGAATGATGTTTTGATTCAGAACAATATATTTATCGGCTGTGCGTATAGTGGAGGACCTGAAAATGCAGTCATTGCGTTGCATCCTTCTAATACGGTGGTGGATGCGGAACGTCCGGTGCATAGAAATGTGCGTATCATAGGTAATACGTTTCGTACATTTGGGAATCCGGTGTTATACGCCAAAAGTACGAAGGATTTGATTTTTAAAGAGAATCATGTAGAATGTACTTCTTCGGACGATTTTCGTCAAAAGCCTTTGTTTATTTTAAATGGTTGTAAAGGTGTTGTAATCAGAGAGAATAAGCTGGAGGAGGTTTGTGATAAAAAAATGGAATTTAGACAGATGAAAAAGAAATATATCAAGGTTGATTTTTAACCCCAAAAAATAAATACTATGACAATGAAGAAACTTTATTCATTTTTTATCAGTACTTTACTTGTCTCCTCTGCAGTTTGTGCCGGAGGGACAGATTATACAAAAGGACTTGCTATTTGGTTTGATGCTCCGAATACTTTGCAAGGACATGCCGTATGGTATGGTGGCAGACCGGATATGTGGAAAGGTGAAAATAAACCGGAAACCGCCGGTGATACAGCCCGTAATCCGGATGCTGCATGGGAGTCACAATCATTGCCTATTGGAAATGGCAGTATAGGGGCGAATATTATGGGATCGGTCGAAGCTGAACGGATTACTTTTAATGAAAAGACACTCTGGCGGGGTGGTCCTAACACAGCGAAAGGAGCGGATTACTACTGGAATGTCAATAAACAGTCAGCGCATATCCTTGATGAAATACGTAAAGCATTTACGGAAGGAGACCAAGTTAAAGCGGAGAGGCTGACGAGACAGAATTTTAATAGTGAAGTACCTTATGAGGGCAGCAGGGAAAAGCCTTTCCGTTTCGGTAGTTTTACGACTATGGGAGAGTTTTATGTGGAGACCGGGCTGAATATTATTGGTATGAGTGATTATAAGCGTATTCTTTCTTTGGACTCTGCTATGGCTGTAGTGCAGTTTAAAAAAGACGATGTAGCGTACCAACGGAATTATTTTATTTCTTATCCTGCTAATGTGCTGGTCATGCGTTTCAGTGCCGACCGGCCGGGCAAGCAGAACCTGATATTCAGTTATGCTCCTAATCCGGTATCGACAGGTAGTATGGTGGCTCAAGGTGATAATGGCTTGGTTTATTCGGCTGCGCTGGATAATAATGGAATGAAATATGTAGTCCGTATCCAAGCGGAGACTAAAGGTGGAACATTGGTCAATAGAAATGGGAAACTCACCGTGAAGGGAGCGGATGAAGTTGTCTTTTATGTCACTGCGGATACTGACTATAAGGCTAACTTTGCTCCAGACTTTAAGAATCCGAAAACGTATGTCGGGGTCAATCCTGTCGAAACAACGGGCCAATGGCTGGCTAATGCGGTGGCCAAAGGTTATTCGGCTCTGTTGAATGAGCATTATCAGGATTACGCTGCTTTATTCAATCGGGTGAAGTTGAATCTGAATCCAACGGTAAAGACCGGTAATTTACCGACCGGGCAGCGGTTGAAAAATTATCGGAAAGGGCAGCCGGACTATTATCTGGAGGAACTTTATTTTCAATTCGGCCGTTATCTTCTGATTGCAAGTTCTCGTCCGGGCAATATGCCGGCCAACCTGCAGGGTATCTGGCATAATAACGTTGATGGGCCTTGGCGTGTTGATTATCATAATAACATAAATATTCAGATGAATTATTGGCCTGCCTGTTCTACGAATCTGGAGGAATGCATGTTGCCGTTAATTGATTTTATCCGCACATTAGTGAAGCCGGGTGAAAAGACGGCTCAGTCTTATTTTGGTGCGAGGGGCTGGACTGCATCTATTTCTGCTAATATCTTTGGGTTTACTGCTCCACTGGAAAGTCAAGATATGTCGTGGAACTTTAATCCAATGGCAGGCCCTTGGCTAGCTACGCATATTTGGGAGTATTATGACTATACACGGGATTTGAAATTCTTGAAAGAGACGGGATATGAGTTGATAAAGAGCAGTGCCAATTTTGCAGTTGATTATTTGTGGCATAAGCCGGACGGAACTTATACTGCGGCACCGTCCACTTCACCCGAACATGGCCCTATTGATCAGGGGGCCACATTTGTACACGCCGTTGTGCGTGAAATCCTATTGGATGCCATCAAGGCGAGCGAGGAATTGGGAGTGGATAAGAAAGAACGTAAGGAATGGGAACAGGTGCTTGCCAATCTCGTTCCTTATAAGATCGGCCGTTATGGGCAATTAATGGAATGGTCGGTAGATATTGACGATCCGAAAGATGAACACCGCCATGTAAATCATCTGTTTGGTCTGCATCCGGGACATACGGTTTCTCCTGTCACTACTCCCGAATTGGCTGAAGCTGCCAAAGTAGTATTGGTGCATCGTGGTGACGGGGCTACGGGTTGGAGTATGGGATGGAAGTTGAACCAGTGGGCTCGCTTGCAGGACGGCAATCATGCTTATACCTTATTTGCTAATCTGCTGAAGAACGGTACGCTTGATAATTTATGGGATACGCATCCGCCTTTCCAGATTGATGGAAACTTTGGTGGTACGGCCGGTATTACGGAGATGTTACTGCAAAGCCACATGGGATTTATCCAACTGCTTCCTGCTTTGCCGGATGCATGGAAGGAAGGCTCTGTCCGGGGTATATGTGCGAAAGGAAATTTCGAGGTAGACATGATATGGGAGAACGGACTTTTGAAGGAAGCGACTATCCTGTCAAAGTCGGGTGAAAGATGTATTGTGAAATATGCCGGCAAGACTTTGTCTTTTAAAACTGTAAAAGGACATAGTTATCAACTAAAGTATGATAGCGTGAAGGGGGAATTGCTAAAACGCTGACAGAAAAATGATTGTTACTTATTTGAAACTCTTTTATACATTTGCGAAAATTGGCATGTTCACCATTGGAGGTGGATATGCCATGATTCCGTTGATAGAACGGGAGATAGTCAAGAAAAAGTGGATGAGTAAAGAGGAATTTATGGAAATGTTTGCCTTGACCCAGTCATTGCCCGGTGTTTTCGCAGTAAACATATCTATTTTTGTAGGTTATAAACTTCATAAGGTGATTGGTAGCCTGGTGTGCGCACTGGCTACCATATTGCCTTCTTTTGTTATTATGATGTTGATTGCGATGTTCTTTGCCCGTTTTCAGGATAATGAGGTGATGATCCGTATCTTTAACGGAATACGGCCGGCAGTGGTGGCATTGATTTTATTCCCTTGCATATCTGCGGTTAGGGCATTGAAGCTGAAATATATACAGTTGATAGCCCCCCTCATTGCTACTGTGTTGATCTGGCAATTCGGACTTTCTCCTATTTATGTAGTATTGGCGGGAATTGCGGGCGGACTGGTTTATACTTTATGGTTGAAAGATAAGATTAAAGATATAAAGGCATGATATATTTACAATTACTTTGGGTGTATCTGAAGATAGGTACGTTTGGCTTCGGAGGTGGCTATGCTATGCTTTCCCTTATTCAACACGAAATTGTGGATATTCATCATTGGCTGACTCCCCAGCAATTTACGGATGTAGTGGCGATTTCGCAAATGACACCGGGTCCGATTGGAATTAATAGTGCTACTTACGTGGGATATGCAGTTACACAAAGTGTATGGGGAGCGGTGCTTGCTACTGTGGCAGTTTGTTTGCCTTCTTTTATTTTAGTATTGCTCATTTCTTATTTCTTTGCCAAATGCAAAGATAATAAGTATATCAAGGCGGCGATGTCGGGGCTGCTTCCTATGTCTGTGGCATTGATTGCTTCGGCAGCCTTACTGATGATGAACAAAGATAACTTTATTGATTATAAAAGTATTGGGATTTTTGTCGGTGCTTTTCTGATTACATGGAAATGGGAGCTACATCCTATTCTGCTGATCTGTCTTGCTGGTGTAGTGGGAGTGTTGTTGTATTAAAAAAGCTTATTAAAAAGTTCTTTATTACTAGTCTATTCTTTCTTTGTCTATTTTTGTGAAGTTGGATAAAAATCATACTATGGTATATTTGGACGCTGATAAACAGACTTATGCGGATTTGAACGTTACAGGGAATGTGTATGGTGAGCAGGCGCTTTGTTCTTTGTTTTTAAAAGCAGAAACGAAGAAAGGAAAGTCGCTGATGCTGGATTGGATTATGCATCCGTTGAGTGATTGGGAAGAGATTTGTAAACGTCAGGAAGCTATCGCCTGGGATTTCTTGCCAGAACTTCCTTTAAATGAGGAAGAACTGGACTTTATTGAATATTATCTGGAATATCGCGAACAGATAAGGGGAGCAAATATATTACTTTCATGTGCGACGATTATTGATCGTCTTGTACGATATGACCCGAACCGGTATGTGGTTTCCCGAGGAGTGAAATTGGTTTTTCTCATGTTGCACCGTTTGGATAAATGGACTATTGCAGCAGGGGGGAATATGCCACAACTTTTAAAAGAAACAGCTGATAAGGTACAGGAACTTTTGCATGGAAGTGAATTAGAGGAAGTTCTGCAACAAACTTTAGATGAAAAGGCACGCTTGTCGAATTATACCATAGATAAATATGATTATTTATTTCGTTGTACACGGTTATTGTCCATAAGGGAGTTGTTGTCTGTTGTCTACATGTTTGATGTTTGCAGGACGGCGCATCGGGTAGCGAAGGCAAAGAATTTCTGTTTCACTCCGACCATGGTGCAGACAATGGAGTTCTCTGTTGAAGGTATTGTACATCCTTTTGTGGAAAATGCGCAAGAGAATAATTGGGAAATGTCCTGTGGGAATATATGTCTTTTTACAGGTTCCAACATGGCGGGAAAATCGACAACTTTGAAGGCTTTGGCGCTGGCTGTCTGGTTAGCTCATTGCGGTCTGCCCGTTCCAGTTAAGTCAATGATTTGTCCTGTTTATGAGGGGATATATACATCTATCAACTTGCCTGATTCTTTGCGGGACGGGCGAAGTCATTTTATGGCGGAAGTGCTTCGTATTAAGGAAGTTCTACAAAAGGCGGGAACCGGAAAGAAATGCCTGGTCATTCTGGATGAGATGTTTCGGGGGACTAATGCTAAAGATGCATTTGAGGCTTCCGTTGCGGTAAATGAATTATTGAAGGAGTATTCCAATTGTCATTTTCTTATTTCGACTCATATTCTGGAATATGCAAAGGCATTTGAACTAGATCCTTTCTGTTGTTTCTATTATATGGAAGCGGAAATCAAAGATGATAATTTTGTATGTCCACATCGGTTGCAGAAAGGTATTTCAGAAGCTAGAGTCGGCTATTGGGTTGTGCGGAAGTTACTGAATATGGTTGAGCTGAAAAAATAAGAAAAGCCCGCTAAAGATTCTTCTCCAACGGGCTTTCTTGTTTTATCTGAAGTGAATTGTTTTAGATCTTGTTCGCACGTTTGCGCTCTATTTCGTCCAAAATGACTTTACGCATACGCATTGCTTTCGGGGTTACTTCTACATATTCGTCTTCCTTGATGTACTCCAATGCTTCTTCGAGTGAGAACTGAACGGGAGGAATCAGACGAACTTTATCGTCCGAACCGGAAGCACGCATATTGGTCAACTTCTTTGATTTGGTAACGTTGATAACCAAGTCATTGTCGTGAGAGTGTTCACCTACCACCTGTCCTGCATAGACTTCATCCTGCGGGAAGATAAAGAATTTACCGCGATCCTGCAATTTGTCGATAGCATAAGCAAAAGCGGTTCCGCTTTCCATGGCAATCATAGAACCATTGGTACGACGTTCGATTTCTCCTTTGTATGGCTGGTATTCTTTAAAACGGTGTGCCATAATAGCTTCACCGGCAGAGGCGGTCAGCACATTGGTACGAAGACCGATGATCCCACGTGAAGGCATATCAAATTCGAGATTGATACGTTCGCCCGTATTTTCCATTTTGACCATTTCACCTTTACGGCGGGTTACCATATCAATAATCTTACTGGAATATTCTTCCGGTACGTTGATTGTCAGTTCTTCAATCGGTTCGCATTTTACACCGTCTATTTCTCTGTAGATAACCTGTGGCTGACCTACCTGCAATTCGTATCCTTCGCGGCGCATTGTTTCAATCAGTACGGAAAGGTGAAGTACACCACGGCCGGAAACAATCCATTTACCATCCTCTTCACTCTTCTTTACGCGAAGAGCCAGATTCTTGTCGAGTTCCCTCATCAAACGGTCATGGATGTGGCGTGAAGTTACAAACTTGCCGTCTTTTCCGAAGAACGGAGAGTCGTTGATAGCAAATAACATACTCATTGTCGGCTCGTCGATTGCAATAGGTGGCAATGCCTCCGGATTTTCGAAGTCACAAACAGTATCTCCGATTTCAAATCCGTCGATACCTACCAATGCACAAATATCTCCAGAAGAAACTTCACTTGTTTTTACACGGGCTAGACCTTCGAATACATGAAGTTCTTTAATTTTACTTTTAAGCATATCACCGTTGCGCTTTACAAGCGTTACGTTCATACCTTCTTTTAATGTACCGCGATGCACACGACCTACGGCGATACGTCCGGTATAAGAAGAATAATCCAGAGAAGTAATCAACATCTGCGGAGTACCTTCTAACTGTGTCGGAGCCGGAATGTTCTCGATGATACAATCCAGTAGCGGAGTGATCGTTTCAGTCGGCTTCTGCCAATCGGTGCTCATCCAGTTGTTCTTGGCAGAACCATAGATAACGGGGAAATCCAATTGATCTTCCGTAGCGTTGAGGCTGAACATCAAGTCGAAAACCATTTCGTATACTTCTTCCGGACGGCAGTTCGGCTTATCTACCTTATTGACTACTACAATCGGTTTCAAACCAATTTCCAATGCTTTTTGCAGCACGAAACGAGTCTGGGGCATCGGACCTTCAAATGCGTCGACCAGCAGAATACAACCATCGGCCATATTCAATACGCGTTCAACTTCACCACCGAAGTCACTGTGTCCCGGAGTATCAATAATATTAATTTTAGTACCGTTGTAGTTAATGGAAACGTTCTTGGAAAGAATCGTTATACCACGTTCGCGCTCCAAGTCGTTGTTATCCAGGATAAGTTCACCACTATTTTGATTGTTGCGGAACAAATTTCCGGCCAACAGCATTTTGTCAACCAGCGTTGTTTTCCCATGGTCAACATGGGCAATGATTGCAATGTTTCGAATATTTTGCATATAATACCTATTATTTGGCTGCAAAGGTACGAAAATAGGATTAGAAATATATGCTATACTCGCATTTTTTTCTTGTAAAACGTTGTGGGATATAAAGATAATGCCTATCTTTGCACGCTCAAAAGAATATTTACTATATCAAAATTCTAAAAATTATGTATTTAGACGCTGCTAAAAAGCAAGAAATCTTCGGAAAGTACGGGAAGTCTAACACTGATACTGGCTCAACTGAGGCGCAGATAGCTTTGTTTTCCTACCGTATTTCTCGTCTGACTGAGCACATGAAGCTCAACAGAAAAGATTATAGTACAGAGAGAGCCTTAACAATGTTGGTAGCTAAACGTCGTCGTTTGCTCGATTACTTGAAAGCTAAAGATATCACAAGATATCGTGCTATTGTTAAAGAACTCGGTTTGCGTAAGTAATCTACTTGCCGCGAAAAAATTGAAGAAGCCGTTTCTCATTATGAGGAACGGCTTTTTAGTTTCTCCCTTTTTCTATCGGATAGTCATATTTTCTTTGGTTATAATTGTGCTCATCTAAAGATTTTGTTATTTTTGCAACTTAATTATTATAAATTATCACCTTTGACAACTAAAATGCTTACAATATGGATACAAGTAAAATTGTAGGAGAGAAAATTAAGTCACTCCGCGAAGATAAATCAATAACCATAGAAGAATTGGCGCAGCGTTCTGGTTTGGCTATGGAACAGATTGAGCGTATCGAAAATAATATCGATATCCCTTCTCTTGCTCCGTTGATTAAGATTGCTCGTGTATTGGGTGTACGGCTGGGGACTTTCTTGGACGATCAGGACGAAGTGGGGCCGGTGGTATGCCGTAAGAAAGAGGCAAAAGACGCTATCAGCTTCTCCAATAATGCGATTCACTCACGCAAACACATGGAATACCATTCTTTGTCCAAATCGAAAGCCGACCGTCACATGGAGCCATTCATCATTGATGTAATGCCAACTGAAGATACCGACTTTGTTCTTTCTTCTCATGAGGGAGAGGAGTTTATCATGGTTATGGAGGGTATCATGGAAATCAGTTATGGAAAGAATACATACCTTCTGGAAGAAGGCGATAGTATTTATTATGACTCTATCGTTCCTCACCATGTACATGCTTACGAGGGACAGGCTGCAAAGATTCTGGCAGTAGTTTATACACCGATTTGATGTTATGTAAGAACCAAGATTTAAGTATATCGTATGCAATTATTTGACCGTACTTTGGGACAGTGGCTGGAACACTGGGCTGAAGAGACTCCTGATAAGGAATATATCGTATATTCCGACCGCAATCTTCGATTTACCTGGAGCCAATTGAATCGTCGCGTAGATGATATGGCGAAAGGACTTATCGCCATTGGCGTGGAACGAGGCACCCACGTAGGTATCTGGGCTGCTAATGTCCCCGATTGGCTTACATTGCTTTATGCTTGTGCTAAGATTGGTGCCGTATATGTCACTGTGAACACGAACTATAAACAGTCAGAGTTGGAATATCTTTGCCGGAACTCGGATATGCACACACTTTGTATCGTAAATGGCGAGAAAGATAGTGATTTTGTGCAAATGACGTATACTATGCTTCCCGAATTGAAAACTTGCGAACGCGGGTATTTGAAAAGCGAACGTTTCCCATATATGAAAAATGTAGTATATGTCGGACAGGAGAAACATCGCGGAATGTATAACACGGCGGAAATCCTGTTACTGGGAAATAATATCGAGGATAGTTGCCTAAATGAACTTAAAAGTAAAGTTGACTGTCACGATGTGGTAAATATGCAATATACATCAGGAACTACCGGTTTTCCGAAAGGGGTAATGCTTACACATTATAATATAGCTAACAATGGTTTCCTGACCGGTGAGCACATGAAGTTTACGGCAGATGATAAACTTTGTTGCTGTGTTCCGTTGTTCCATTGTTTCGGGGTTGTATTGGCCACCATGAACTGCCTGACTCATGGTTGCACGCAGGTAATGGTAGAGCGTTTTGATCCTTTGGTTGTGCTGGCTTCCATTCATAAAGAGCGTTGTACGGCGCTTTATGGAGTGCCTACTATGTTTATTGCCGAGTTGCATCATCCGATGTTCGACTTGTTTGATATGTCTTGTCTTCGTACAGGTATTATGGCAGGCTCTCTGTGTCCTGTTGAATTGATGAAACAGGTTGAGGAGAAGATGTATATGAAGGTGACCAGTGTATATGGTCTGACGGAAACGGCTCCCGGCATGACTGCCACCCGTATTGACGATTCATTTGATGTGCGTTGTAACACGGTTGGGCGCGATTTCGAATTTACGGAAGTGAAAGTCATTGATCCGGAAACAGGTGAGGAATGTCCGGTGGGTGTACAGGGAGAAATGTGCAACCGTGGATATAACACGATGAAGGGGTATTATAAGAACCCGGAAGCTACGGCGGAAGTGCTTGATAAAAATAACTTCTTACACTCCGGCGATTTGGGTATTAAGGACGAAAACGGCAATTACCGCATCACCGGACGTATCAAGGATATGATTATTCGCGGTGGCGAAAATATTTATCCGCGTGAGATAGAAGAATTCCTTTATAAACTTGATGGAGTGAAGGATGTACAGGTTGCAGGTATTCCTTCTAAGAAGTATGGTGAGGCTGTTGGAGCGTTCATCATTTTACAGGAAGGTGTCACGATACAGGCGGAGGATGTACGTGACTTTTGCAGAAACAAGATTTCCCGTTACAAAATACCGAAATATATTTTCTTTGTGGACGAGTTTCCGATGACAGGTAGCGGAAAGATTCAGAAGTTCAGATTGAAAGATCTCGGTCTGAAACTTTGTAAGGAACAGGGAATTGAGATAATTTAGAGATCTTATAATTTAAGTCTTTATAGTTTAGACACACAAAAGTTTTTCATTATAAAAAACAGTGAACGGTGAACAAACTGTATTTAGGTTACAGGGAGTTCACCGTTTGCTATTTATATTGTTACCTTTATTCTGTTCTAATCAAATTTCTGCTATCGTGTAATTCTAAATAAAGTCGTCACCGAGTTGCATTTGGGCATCATTTACATATTTACGAATGGCATGTTCTTCATCCTTACGACAGATTAACAGCACGTTATTCGACTCAGCAATCAGGTATCCTTCCAAACCGTCGATTACGGCAAGTTTTCCTTTCGGAAGTACTACCATATTATCTTTGCTGTTATAGATAAGCGAATGGCATTTCAGAGTGACATTGCCATCCTGATCTCTTTCCGATAAATCGTAGAGTGATCCCCACGTTCCGAGATCCGACCAGCCGAAGTCTCCTAGAGATACATATACATTGTCTGCTTTTTCCATAATGCCGAAGTCGATAGATACATTGGGGCATGCGGGGAAGTTTTCTTCGATAAATGCTTTTTCCTTCTCGGTGGCATAGATGTCTTTTCCCGGCGCTAATTTTGAAGCCAGTTCAGGTAGCAGATATTCGCAGGCTTTGATGATTGTATTTACGTTCCACATAAATAGACCGGAATTCCAATAAAACTCTCCACTTTCTACAAATACCTGGGCTAATTCCAGCTCCGGCTTTTCTGTGAATGTTTTCACTCTGTAGAAATTTTCTCCGGCAGGTTCGTCTATTTGTATATATCCATACCCTGTCTCTGGACGATTCGGCTTGATACCCAGTGTCAATAGTTTTTCGGAACGCGATACGAAGTTCAGCCCTTTTTCAATGGCAGCGAGAAATTCGTCTTCTTTCAGAATTAAATGATCGGAAGGAGCGACTACGACATTAGCGTTTGGATTTAATGCGCGAATGTGGTAGGAAGCCCATGCTATACAAGGAGCGGTGTTCCGTCTTGCCGGTTCCAGCAGAATCTGATCTTCGTTTACTTCAGGTAATTGTTCTTTCACTAAGTCCGCATACATTGCATTGGTGACAATGAAAATATTTTTTGTTGGAATAACTTTTTGGAAGCGGTCAAAAGTTTGTTGTAAAAGTGAACGCCCGGTCCCGAAGAAATCTAAAAACTGTTTGGGGAGTGTTTTACGGCTAAACGGCCAAAAACGGCTTCCGATACCCCCACCCATAATCACGCAATAATTATTCATGTTTGTCATGATAGTGACTCTATTTTAAATGTTTTTGCTAATGTACGGTTTATTCTCTGAATAGAGAAGTGTTTAAGATATGTTTTATTATTTTTTTCTCCTTTTTTTTGCCAAACTATTGTGGATTCAAAATAATGTCGTATCTTTGCACCGCAATTGAGAAATCAAGTATGCGCCCAGATGGCGGAATCGGTAGACGCGCTGGTCTCAAACA
>ULRI01034645.1_pt1 | contig 14093 bp, 13 predicted proteins | sample 1955291 | NCBI WGS metagenome assembly ULRI01 (sample SAMEA4835678, study PRJEB28245) | human gut metagenome | biome: gut microbiome; material: fecal sample | place: Denmark | collected 2008
AATTTTGCTGCGTCCAAATAGTTAAACGCCTCCAATTTAATTTGAGAATTGCGCCTCCCAAATAACGGACTCTTTTCGCTCAACACCTTCTTCTCCATAAAGCTAAGCGCAGACCCGCACAGAATTATTTTTAGATTCTTGTCATTCCACACTGTATCTATATATTTCTGCAGCACAGACAAAAGTGCTTCATCTTTTTCAGCCCAATACGGCAGTTCATCTATTACAAGAACAATTTTTTCATCACCTATATTTTTATCAATAAAATCAAAAACAGCTTCTAATGTTCCAAAACTAATATTCTCCATCCCAGGCATAAACAGATCCACTACCTGTCTTGAAAACAATTCGAGATTTCTGGTTTTTCCAACTTTTGTAGCTGTATAAAAAATTGTTTTTTTATCTTTGACAAATTCGGCAATAAGCGTAGACTTTCCAATGCGTCTGCGTCCATATATCACCGTCATTCCAATTCCATCTTTATCATAAAACTCTTTTAAAGATGCAAGTTCTCGTTCTCTGCCTATAAACATTGATACCGCCTCCCCGCGTCATATTTTAATTCAAATTCATTTGAACAAAATTGATTTGAATTAAATATATCATAAAAATGTAGGTATATCAATCCTATTTTTTCTAATTAGCTTACAAATTGACACGCCTTTCTTCCTATGCTATTCTTTTGCCAAATCACGATGCAGCACCGCTGCAAATCACCGAACACAGAAAGGCACATGAAATATGATACATTTTGGAATTATTGGAGCAGGCGACATTGCACGCAAATTTGCAGATGCCGTCAGACAACTGGATAACGCTGAAGTCATTGCGGTTGCCAGCAAATCACTGGATCGCGCACAGGAATGGGCGGCGCGCGAGCATATTCCGTCCTATTACGGAAATTATGCAGAATTACTCGCCAACCCTCGCATCGACGCCGTATACATCGCAACTACCACCAACGCTCACTACGATAACATATTGCAATGTCTGCAAGCCGGCAAACATGTTCTCTGCGAAAAATCTTTGGTACGGTCTGCTCACGAGGCACTTACCGTCTGTAGCCTTGCCAAACAAAAAAACTTGTTTTTGATGGAAGCTATGTGGACGCGTTTTTTGCCAAAAACAACAACTGCCAAGCAATGGATCCAAGAGGGTCGTATCGGCAAAGTAAAATTAATGCAGGCAAATATCGGTTGGAAAGCTGATCCGGTCTACAATAAACGACTCTTTGACCCGGCACTCGGCGGTGGTTCTCTGTATGATCTCGGCATTTATCCACTCGAGGTGCTGCCTTATCTCGTGGATGAAAAAATACTGGATATGGATGCTTTTGTTGCAAGACATTCTACAGGTGTAGATGATCTGGTCAGTATGAATCTTCAACTCGAAACTTGCATTGCAAATTTACAGTGCTCTTTTACCACTAAAATGCCGGAAGATGCTTACATTTACGGCGAAGACGGATATATTCGCCTTCCTAAAATGCACTTTGGTTCTAGGGCAGAACTGTATAACAGTGCCGATAAATGCATTGATTCCTTTGACAGCGGTGAAGAAAATGGATTTGTTTATGAAGCGGCAGAGGTCGTTCGCTGCATCGAAAACGGATTATTAGAAAGCCCTATCTGCCCACATCAGATGACGATAGATGCGGCCCGCATTACCTCAGAAGTGCTGCATTTGAACCCTTAATCCATCTCCCAGTGCGCATGACTGCCTTTGTCCGTTCTTGTCACGACAAGCTTCGTTCCTACCTGCGCCTTTAATTCGCTGACATGCGAGATAATTCCAACCAAGCGCTTGCCGCCTGACAATTCATTCAACACAGCGATTGCTTGGTTTCTCGTTTCCTCGCTCAACGCTCCAAATCCCTCATCGATAAACATCGTATCTATGTGTACACTGCCTCGGCTGTCCTGTATCATGTCAGCCATCCCTAGCGCCATCGCAAGCGCTGCAACAAAAGATTCGCCACCCGATAGCGTTTTCACATCACGCACCTGATCATTGACGATGCTATACACATCCAGATCCAGACCAACCTGTCCCACGGTCCGCAAATGTTCCAGATCCCGACATCGAAGTTCGAATTGATGATTTGTCATCCGCACCAGACGCTGATTAGCGCGGTCAATAATCTGTGCAAAATAACGCCGCTGAATATATGTTTGAAAATTAACATGCCGTTTAGAGATTCTTCCATTCGCAGTATTATCTAAGTTGGCTAATATCTCCGCATGCCGCTTCATGCTGTCCCTTTTTTCGTACAGCTTCGTTCCGGCTTCATATGCACGCTCATTTTCTTTCGCCACATGATAAAGTTCTTTCACCTGTGCCTCTAATGATTTCTGTCGGCGCCCAAGTTCCTCTCTTTGCTGCAATAATTGCTGTAGTTCTATTGGTTTCTTATCCTTGGTCTGCTGTTCCAGATCACGGACACGTTCTTCGGTCAGCTTGCACGCCTGCTCATACTCATTAATCTGCTGCTGAAATGCATCTAACTGCTGTTTGTCCATGCGCGCATTTTGGTACGCTTCCTCATTTTCAAAGTCCTGCTCTGTTAAGCTTTGTGTATACGCCGTTTCTGCCTGCGCCACTGCTTCAACGCAACGCTCTAAATGAGCAGTCTCTGCCTTGCGTTCTCCCTCTCGTTCCTGCTTTTCCCGAGCAATTTTTTCATGCTTCTTTTCTGCAGCGGATGCTTTCTGCTTGATCTGTGCGATCTTTGCCTGCCATTCATTAAGGTCATTTTGGTACTGATCCGGGATATCCTGCAACACGGCATCTTGTATTGTTCGTTGTGAAACAGTTGGCATCTCATTGTCATGTAGTTGCGACTGCAGGGCTTCCCATTTCCCCTGTATCCCCGCCAACTTTTGCTGCAACTGCACTACCTGTTTTTGATCCTGTTCCCGTTTCGACTGCAAACGTCTTTCCTGCTCTACCATTGTTTCAAACACAGCATCCGCAGATCCCATCCTATCAGATTTCTGATCATGATCCACATCGTGTTCCATCACCGGATGATGCACGTTTCCACACACCGGACAAGGTTCCCCCTCCACCAGCGTCAAACGCAATTGCAACGCCTGATTATCCATGATCTGGGCATGAATTTTCTCATACTCCTGTTCACTTTGCTGCAAAAGAGTCTCCGCTTCCTGCAGTTTTCCTTGGCACGCCATAAACTCTGCCTGTAATTTTTGTATTTCCTGCAACCGAATAAGTCCCTCTTTACGGACACGTACCTTTTCTTCCAGCACAGGAACTTCTGTTTCCAATTGCTTTCCCAATGACCGGTAATCGTTTTCTATCTGTTCCATTTTCGGGACATTTTCTTCAAACCATTGTTTTAACTGTTCCAATCGCTGCTTGCAATCTGCAGATTCTTTTCTGCGTTCCGTTACAATTTTGGCATCCTTGTCGACAACCATCGCACGCCGACCGGCATCCAGCTTAAGCCGCATTACATCCACTGTTTCCTTCTGCACTGACAACTGTTCTGCTTTCTTATGGTGGCGTTCTAACTCTTCAAACAGTCGATTGATATTGGTGCCCGCTTCGATCTGTGCCGATATTTTTTCTAATGTCTTTCCTACATTTTCCTTGTCATTTTCCACTTGTCCAAGCTGCTGGTTGCTGTCTTCACATATACGCTTTGCCAGAGCAAGCAATTCATCGCGATGTGTCTCACTAAATAGCACTTCCAAATCATTCCACTGCTCGTCAAGTACCGCATCAACCGCCTGTATGCGCCCAAGTTCTTTCATGATATCTTCTCGATTTCCGATCAGCTTTCCATAAACGCTTTTTGCCTCCAACGCCAATTCCCGCTGAATCTGTTCATAGATCGATGTATCAAAAATCCGTGCAAAAATTTCTTTGCGCTCTTCCGATGTCGCATGCAAAAGCTTAATAAAGTCGCCCTGCGCAAGCATTGCGATCTGTGTGAACTGATTACACCCCAGTCCAATGATCTGCTGTATTTTTTCGTTTGTTTCCTTGGTTTTCCCGGCAAATTCTGTACCATCCGGCAATATAAGACTCACCTTTGTGCCCGTCGTTGTCTTTAACCGCTCCCCTTTTTTGTTCCATTTGGGCTGATCCGGACTTCTCGTAACCAAATACTCCCGACCATCGTAGTCAAAGCAAAATCTTACTTCTGTCTTTTCTCCGGGTTTTGCAAACTGACTGCACATCATCTCACCGCTGCGCTTACCACCGCTGGTTTCCCCATATAACGCATAGCATATTGCATCAAAAATTGTGGTTTTTCCCGCACCGGTATCTCCTGTGATCAAAAACAAACCCTGACTTTTGCCGGTGAAATCAATTTTTTCGTCCCGATAAGAGCCAAACGCTTTCATTTCAATATATATTGGTTTCATACTCATTTCCTCTCATATGATATTTTCAAGACAATTGACAACTTGCAGCTATGCTTATCCTGCTTTCCATTTCATATTTCCAAGACAATTAATATCTTGCAGTTATGCTTATCACATTCTTCCATTGCACATCGCAGTAAGTCAACCCTCTTTGCTTCCATCACACTTTGCAATAATCTGCTGTAATTCCAATTCTTCCTCGTCGCTCATCGGCTGGTCATTCATCATCTGATAGAACTCCCGGAATGCTTCTAATGGACTTAACTGTGTATTCTCTATTTCCTGCTGTTTCATTCTTGCCATGGTACGTGTATTCTCTATCCGTACCTCCAAAATACGGTCAAAGCATTCATCCAGCTGATCTTTTGGGCGGTATAAACCCGTTTCATCTGTCAAAACAATGCTCACATAATCGTCTCGATGCGCCTCGGCACCCTGAATTACTTCTTCCAAAGTTCCCCGCAGACTGCAGACATCCCGAAGCGGTCGCAGCGGTATTCGTTCTATTTTCGGACTGTCCCCTTTTTCGCCCAGCGTCACCATGGTAATCCCTTTCTCATGATGCTCTTCGCTGACAGAATATTTTAACGGCGTTCCGCTATAACGAATATGCGCCTTGCCCACCGGCTGCTCTCCATGAATATGTCCCAGCGCAACATAATCAAACGCCTCTACCATATCAGTATGAACACTATCGATACCACCCACTGACAAATACATTAGTTCCGAATCGCAGCGCTCAACTTCTCCATTACCACCCACAAAAAATTGATGCGCCACCAATATATTTCTTTTCGTAAAATCGATTTCTTCCCGTTCTAACACTTTACGGACCGCCATGTCATAGTCCGTAATTTCCTGTCCCGGAAAAAGGACTCTAGCCTGACCCGGTTTCAAGAAAGGCAGTAAATATACCGCCACCTCTCCATACTCATCCTGCAAGATCACTTTGCGCAGATGTTCCTCTTCTGTCGTCGGAATCATAGTTGATACGACTATCTTCTGTCTTTCCAAAAAAGAACTTGCATATTTTAATCGGAGAGCACTATCATGATTTCCTGCGATCATACACACCGGGATCTGTGGATCCAACGATGCTATCTCATTTAGAAAATGATCAAAGATCTCATACGCCTCACCCGACGGCACCGATTTATCATATATATCACCCGCGATCAATATCGCATCGGGACGGTGAATTGCGGCCTGTTCCACAATTTGATGCAAAATATCTTCTTGTTCCTCGCGCAAACTATACGCATACAATTGTTTTCCAATATGCAAGTCTGATATATGAAATAATTTCATGCTAATTTCTCATCCCTTTCTCCATCTGCAAACATATACTACTGCCTAAAAAGTAAGAGCAACACCAACATTTTGTAACGAGCTACATTGCAAGACAGCAATATCCCAATAAATAAGAAAACAATAGGCAACAAGAACGTCACCAATTACGTGTGACGTCCCTGTTACCTATCTTTTGAAACCGCGATTAATCTACTAATACCATGCGAACTGCACCATACATTCCCGCATCATTTCCAAGCTCTGCAAGACGAAATTCTTTATCTTTTAATGCAAACATAACATTTTTCTCATATTTTTCTTTGGTGATATCAGCTACGACCTGTCCGTTTTTAGAAACACCGCCACCGATAACAAATGCCTCCGGATCAATAACCTGCGCTGTATGAGCAAGTCCAAGTCCCAAATACTCTGCAAATTCATTAACCACATCTTCTGCCATGTCGTCTCCGGCCTTGTATGCATCGAAAATTTCTTTGCCGGTGATCTCCGGATAATCGCGCAATAAAGAAGGCGTGTCCGTATTGGCAACTTTTTCTCTGGCACTGCGCATGATTGCTGTTGCAGAAGAATACTGCTCCAAGCAGCCCCTCTTACCACAGCCACACACTCTCGTCTCATGCAGGTTGACCGTCAAATGACCGATCTCACCAGCCGCACCATGGGAACCTGTTACAATCTTACCATTCATAACGATTCCACCGCCGACACCGGTTCCAAGCGTCACCATTACAATGCTGTTAAATCCGCGGCCGCCGCCTTTCCACTGCTCGCCAAGAGCTGCCACATTTGCGTCATTACCAACTTTGACTTTCTGAACCCCTGTCAGTCTGGTTACCTCATCTGCCACCGAAAAGATTCCCCAGCCGAGATTTGCGCATTTCAAAACAACACCCTCTTCTGTGATCGGTCCCGGTACACCCATGCCGATTCCAAGAATATCTTCTGTCGCAATATTTTTCTCCTCATTCTTTTCTTTGATCGATGCCGCAATATCCGGCAAAATCTGCTCTCCGCCATCTTCTTTGTGTGTCACGATCTCCCATTTATCGATCATGGTTCCTTCTTCATCAAAAAGTCCCATCTTTACCGTTGTTCCCCCGATATCGATACCATATATATAGTTTGCCATAGTTTCCTCCATTTCTTCCTTATGTACTCTCCGAATCTACTGAACGAAGAATTTCGAGCGTACATCCTTCATAATATTTTGTAATAAGTGTACCAAATTTTCTGTAATCTGTCATCAGAAAGAAAATAAATGTACTGATTTTTCGTGGATAACTTTGATAACCTGTGGATTTCTCCCCATTTTTGTTGAGTTATCCACTAATTGTCCGCAAAGCAGGACAGTTATCCACAATTTCGGACAAATGACCTGTATTATGGTCAGTCCCTATTCCGACACACGGTCCAGCTTGTTGGTCTGTCCCTGTTTCCGGCTCTCTGTCCGGCTTATTGGTCTGCCCCTGTTTCCAGCTCCCTGTCCGGCTTATTGGTCTGTCCCTGTTCCGACACACTGTCCGGCTTATTGGTCTGTCCCTGTTTTCGGCTCTCTGTCCGGCTTATTGGTCTGTCCCTGTTCCGACACACTGTCCGGCTTATTGGTCTGTCCCTGTTTCCGGCTCCCTGTCCAATTTATTAACCTGTCCCATTTCCAAACCAATTTCCACATCTTTCCCAGCAAAATTCACATCTTAATATCCTGAAATCCCGGCTAAGGACTCATCATTGTCTATCCAGCTTTGCACCTCGATCACCCGATAATGCTCTTCATCATCACGTACGATCACCTGCTTGATTCCCGCATTAATGATCATTCGCTTACACATCGAACAACTATTGGAATTGTGTACATATTCTCCTGTTGACACCTCACGACCCGACAAATACATCGTCGATCCAATCATTTTTTCCCGCTCTGCGCTGATAATCGCATTCGCTTCCGCATGCACACTGCGGCACAATTCATAACGCTCTCCGCGCGGTATTTTCATTTCTTCGCGAATACATCGATTAATATCTGTGCAGTTCTTGCGGCCTCTCGGTGCTCCTACATATCCCGTTGCAATTACTTCGTCATTTTTTACAATGACAGCACCGTAACGCTTTCGCAGACAGGTTCCCCTCTGCGACACGACATCTGCCAGATCCAAATAATAATTAACTTTATCGCGCCTTTCCATCATTAAAACCTCCATCCACATGAACCCCTCTGTGTTCTACCGAAGTAGAAAACACGATCAGTGTTTTGGTTCGTCCATATTGCTGCAATTCACCAATGAATTGATCCAACTCATGTGTACTAGGGAACCACACTTCCAAAAGCATAGAATAATCTCCCGTCACACAATTGCACTCTACCACATTCGGGCAGGCTTTGATATACGGATAAAACTGCTCCTTATCGATCGGCGATACTTCCAAGTTGATAAACGCCTTGATATGATAGCCCATCTTGACCGGATTAACCGTCGCGTGAAAGCCCTCTATATAACCAGCTTCAATCATATTGTCAATGCGCACCGATACCGCAGGCGATGACAAAAACACTGCTTCCGCAATGTCTTTCAATGACATTCTCGCATTTTCCTGCAACATACGCAATATTTCCCTGTCTACATGATCCAATTCCTTATTCTTCATCGCAAAACCTCCATGCCCGTATATTCTGTCAATTTCTTTCATTGCTATGAATTACAATTTCTATCACTATATTCGCTTTCGCATCCCCTGCTCAATATGACAATTGCTAGTGATTCTTTATACTTACATCCATCATTTGAATCGCGACACGATCGCACATCAACAGCTCTCATTTGAATCACTGCATGGTCACGCTTAATATGATGCAGATCACCGCCATGATAAACATAATTCCTGCAAAAATGCGCGCAATTATTTTGGATCTTCCCATCCAAAGCATACTATTTAATCTTGATTGCTGCTTGTCCTTTGTGATTTCTTCCAAATATTCTAAGATTTCCGGCGGAATTTCTCCGGTTTCCTCAGACTCTGCCGCAAGCTCTGCTTCATCCGGCTGTATTGCATTCCACTGATTTAGCAAGCCTTTCGCCTCTTCCAAGCGCTCTGCAGCAACACAAACATCTGCGCCGGAAGCCGCCATTCCCAACTCACCGGTATACAGCTTTCCCTGCACCGGACTGACTGATGGCTGCACAAAAGCTTGCAATCCTGCATCTTTTAATCGTCCTACCAGCATATTTCCCTCTACTTCACTGGCAACATGGGTCAACTTTGCAAAATCTGCCATACGCATCTTTCCTTTCCATGTGCTATCTCTCAATAAACACAATCTTTATCCTGCAAATAACTTCTTTCATCATACCACAAATCACTTTTCTATGCCACGCGCAATTCTCTTTTCTGTACTGTGCGCAATTCTCTTTTCCATATGGTTGATGATTGACAGAATTGCCAAACCACCTTATACTGATAAATGTTATTACTAATACAATCTGGGGAGCTAAGGAGATTACTCCTATGCTGAGAGGGACCTGTTCCGACCCATATACCTGATCCGGCTAATACCGGCGTAGGGAGATGGATTCCATATATAAGGCACACATTCTATCCGAAATGTGTTTCAGACTATATGTACTTTCGCTTATAACAAGCACCTCAGATACTTTTTGAGGTGCTTTTTTGCTTAATAGGAAACTCCAGTTATTATTTTTGCCAATGCAGCCCCTCAGACAAGGAGGAAATTATGAGTTATACAACACAGATGGATGCTGCCAGACAGGGCATCATCACACCGGAAATGAAAGCGGTCGCAGCAAGCGAACACATTGCCGAAGACGAACTTCGTGAGCTGATCGCTCTCGGTCAGGTTATTATTCCTGCCAACAAAAATCACAAATGCTTAAAGCCAAACGGTATCGGCAGCCGCTTACGCACCAAGATCAACGTAAATCTCGGAACTTCCAGAGATTGGACGGACCTAGACATGGAAATGGAAAAAGTAAAAAGTGCGGTAGACATGGGTGCAGAAGCAATCATGGACTTGAGCTCCTGTGGCGATACACAGAAATTCCGCCGCAAGCTGACGAGTGAATGTCCGGCTACGATCGGTACTGTACCAATTTATGATGCTGTTGTTTATTATCACAAAGCATTAAAAGACATCACCGCTAAAGAATGGCTCGACATTGTGCGTATGCACGCAGAAGACGGCGTTGACTTTATGACGATCCATTGCGGTGTCAACAAAGAAACTGCTGCCCGTTTTAAGCGTAACAAGCGACTGATGAACATTGTTTCCCGCGGTGGTTCAATTATTTTCGCTTGGATGGAAATGACCGGACAAGAGAATCCATTTTATGAATACTATGATGAAGTTCTTGATATTTGCCGCGAGTACGACGTCACGATGAGCCTCGGTGATGCATGCCGTCCGGGCTGCCTCAAAGATGCATCTGACATTTCTCAGATTCAGGAACTTATTACTTTGGGCGAATTAACAACCCGCGCTTGGGAAAAAGATGTCCAGGTAATGATCGAAGGTCCGGGACATATGCCGCTCAACCAGATCAAGGCAAATATGGAAATTCAAAAAACAATCTGTAAAGGTGCCCCATTCTATGTATTAGGACCTTTGGTTACTGATATTGCACCGGGATACGATCACATCACTTCCGCAATCGGTGGTGCGATCGCCGCTACTTATGGTGCATCTTTCCTGTGTTATGTTACACCGGCCGAGCATCTTAGATTACCGGATCTTAACGACGTAAAAGAAGGAATTATCGCTTCCAAGATCGCTGCTCATGCTGCAGATATTGCCAAGGGACTGCCGGGCGCACGCGACTGGGATGACGCAATGGGCGCCGCACGTCATGATCTTGATTGGGACAAAACTTTTGAACTGTCTATCGATCCGGAAAAGGCAAAGGCTTACCGTGAAGGTGCAAAACCAGAAAAAGAAGATACCTGTTCTATGTGTGGTAACTTCTGTGCAGTCAAAAATATGAACCGCATTTTGGATGGCGAGATCGTATCTATTTTTGATGAATAATCGACGGCAGTTATAGCTGCGGAATAAATGATCACAGTAATATTAACTATTGCCGGATGAAGCAATTACAACTATTGCGCTATATATTATAATGATTATATTTTGGCCTTCGCATACAAAACATCAGATGCGAAGGCCACATTTTCAATAGAAAGAGAAAGGAAGATGGGATTATGAAAACAGCACTTACTATTGCAGGATCTGATTGCAGCGGCGGCGCAGGTATTCAAGCCGACCTAAAAACAATGACCGCCTATGGCGTATATGGAATGAGTGTTATCACTGCCCTGACTGCGCAAAACACACTTGGCGTTACACAGAACAATTTAATAAATGCTGACGTCGTATCTGCACAGCTTATGTCCGTATTGTCGGACATCACCCCAAACGCCATCAAGATCGGCATGTTAGGAAATGGACAGATTGCCACTGCTGTTGCCGAAAACCTACAGGATTTTTTCTCACCATCAACGCAATCACCTTCTTCCCTGCAAGCTCACGAAAATGCCATTTCCAAGTCTTCCATCCCATCTCATGCAAATACTATCCCCATCGTGATAGACCCTGTACTTGTTTCTACCAGTGGCAAAACTTTACTTGACGAGGATGGTATCCGTGTTCTGACCGAACAGCTTTTCCCAATGGCAACGCTCATAACCCCTAATATTCCCGAAAGTGAATACCTCTGCAATCGTATTTTCAATGCGTTACCAAAACCTTGCGCGATAACAAATGCTGACGATATGATAAAAGCGGCACAAATCATGTACCGCCATTATGGATGTGCTATTTTATTAAAAGGCGGACATGCCGCTGGGAATGCAGACGATCTGCTTTACGATGGAACTGTTCATTGGTTCCACGCCACCCGCATAAACTGCACGAACACACACGGTACCGGATGTACATTATCCTCTGCCATTGCAAGTGCCCTTTGTCTAGGCAAAACACTTCCCGATGCGGTATACTCAGCCAAAGAATATGTCCGTGGCGCAATGTCTACCGGACTTGATCTTGGACACGGAAACGGGCCTCTTAATCACTGTTGGAATATTAGCAAATAATATCATCTGCCATTTCACAAATTTCATTCCACACCGTGCTATTGGAAGAATCTTTCATACCATATACATAACAGTCCGTTTCTTTTGCCGCTTTCACTGCATATATTGCATCTTCAAAAATTATCGTATCCTTTTGTGCAACATCATAATGTTCACATACCCATTGATATATTGCTCCGCTGCGTTTATTCAAGCCAATCTGCTCGCTGTCAAAGATATCCCGAAAACAGTTCAAAACGCCCAATCTCTCCATTGCCATCTCTGCACATTTTCGCTCCGATGTCGTCAAAATGCAAAGAATGCTGTCCTCTTTTTGGGACAGTTTCCGGATCAAATCCAACATTCCTTCCTTTGCCGGGATCGACGTACGATATTTTTCTCGAATATAGGCAAAAATTCCTTCATTAATTTCCGGGACAGATTTGTCCACTCCAAGCGACTGAAAATATTCCGCCGATTCGTCCATCGTCATTGTCTCTATCCGCTGCTCAAGATTATCCGGAACCGCCACTCCCTGCGCAACCAGATAATTACGTCCAAGATGGAACCACTCTACCATAGAATTCAAGATTGTTCCATCCATATCAAAAATGTAAAGTTTTGCGTCCTTCGCCAACACTTTACGTATATCATTCCTATCCATGATTCAGAAATCCTCTCTATGTTTTATGATCGGATATACCACCCTTTTATACACAGTTGTTATACTAATACAATCTTTGTATCCGATCATCCCACCCTTTATATCAGTTGTTATACTAATTTAGGCTCGATATTTGATCATCTCGCCCTCACCTATAACCTAATATTTTTTCAGTGCATTACGACTCTTTACTTTGATAGCATCTCACGAGTCAATTCCACCAGTTTCTTTGTTGCTGCACCCGGATCTTCCTGACCAAAAATCGCTGAAATTACAGAGATCCCATCAATTCCTGTTCCGGCAAGCTGCATCAAATTGTCTGCACTGATTCCACCGATGGCAACCACCGGAATTGACACGGTATCTGTGATTTCTTTTAACTCCTCAAAACTCATCGCCGTCGTGTCCTTTTTGGTATCCGTATGGAATACCGCTCCAACACCGATATAATCTGCTCCCATCTTCTCAGCGTCTATCGCTTCCTGTAAATTTCCTGCCGACAGACCAATAATCTTATCCTCTCCCAAAATTTCACGCGCCTTGCGATACTCCATGTCACTTTGTCCAATATGAACACCATCTGCATCAATCTCTTTTGCTGCATAAATATCATCGTTAATGACAAAAGGCACTTGATATTTGGCTGCAATAGCTTTAATTTCCTTTGCCTCTGCCACCATCTCCTCATGTGTGAATGATTTCTCACGCAACTGCAAAAAAGTTGCTCCATTTTTCAATACATCTTCCACCTGATCGGCCAGCTTAGCCCCATTCAGCCAATATCTGTCCGTAATTGCGTACACCATCAAATCTTCCGCTTTCATTTTAGTCTCCATTCTTTCTACAAGTTCTCTGCACTCTTTCTTACACTTCTTCAATTTTGGCACCCTGCAAAAAGGTTTCATTATCCATATTGCTCATTGCGTCCATCAAAAACATACGGAAAGATCCCGTACCACCATTCGTGCTCTGCACCTTTTCATAAGCAAGCTCTCCTGCATATCCGTATGCACTAATGCAAACTGCCGTCGCTTCCAGCAAGTTATCGGGATTGGCAGCCGCAAATACTCCCACTGCACTGGATAACATACATCCCGTACCCGTTACTCGTGACATCATTGGATGCCCATTTCGAATAAGATATGCCTTATTTGCATCCGCCACCACATCGATCGGGCCACTAATGGCAATTACTGTATTCAATCGTTCGCTCAATTTCTTCGCATACTCAGCAATTCCATCAATTGTATCTTCCGATGCAAGATCTTCCGCTGCTGCATCTACCCCATTTGCCTTAGAACTTTTATCTCCGACAAATTTCACCTCCGAAATATTTCCACGAATTACCGAAAAATGAACTTTATCCAATAAATTTTCCAGCACTGCATTTCTATGTGTAGCCGCTCCTGCTCCAACCGGATCAAACACCAACGGATGATCTACCTTGTTATTAACCATACCTGTGCGCAACATACACTCCTGATAATGTCCCGCCGTATTTCCCATATTAATAACACTGCCTGCACATGCCGCTGCAATCTCCTCAACCTCATCCGGATCATCTGCCATCGTTGGGGATCCTCCACACGCCAAAGTCATATTGGCACAATCTGTTGCCGTAATATAATTCGAAATATTATGCACCACTG
>ULRI01029998.1_pt1 | contig 14016 bp, 14 predicted proteins | sample 1955291 | NCBI WGS metagenome assembly ULRI01 (sample SAMEA4835678, study PRJEB28245) | human gut metagenome | biome: gut microbiome; material: fecal sample | place: Denmark | collected 2008
AGAAGGCATTGAAGTTCAACGTGAAGACGATGGTCATCTATCCCGTATTAGCCGGTCTGACCCTTGTCGGACTCTGTTTCCTCTTTCACAGGATGGACTTCGGGATGAGTTGGATGGGATTTCCTGCTAACCGTATTCTCTATGCCGTATGTTCTGTGGTAGGTACTATGTTGGTGCATCAGGGCTTGGACGGCATCGCCAAGTATTATAACTATAAGGTTGGTGATGACCGTTTCAATTTCGAGAATGAGTCCTTTCAACAGTCGGAGGTGCTTGCCAATAATGACTATTCGGTAAACATACCTATGATATACTATTGGAAGCGGAAGATGCGCAAGGGTTGGATCAATATCATCAACCCGTTCCGTGGCACTATCGTACTCGGTACTCCGGGTTCGGGTAAGTCTTTCGGTATCATTGACCCGTTTATCCGTCAGCACGCGACAAAGGGCTTTGCTATGATGGTGTACGATTTCAAGTACCCAACGCTTGCCAAGACGTTATTCTATCAGTTCTGCAAGAACAGGAAAGCCGGAAAACTTCCTGCGAATTGTGGTTTCCGTACCATCAACTTTACGGATGTGGAGTATTCGGACCGCATCAATCCTATTCAAAGGAAATATATCCCCGACTTGGCGGCAGCTTCGGAAACGGCAGCTACCTTACTGGCATCCTTGAACAAGGGAGGCGGAGAAAAGAAAGGCGGTTCGGAAGCGTTCTTTACCAACTCGGCAGAGAACTTTCTGGCGGCTATCATTTACTTTTTCGTGAACTTCCACCCTGTCGGGTTCAGGAATGGAAAGAAACTGAAACGCTATATTCTACTGGAGGGAAAGAAACTGGAGATTGTTATTCGGAATTGGGATGATTTCAATGCCATAGACGAAAAGGGAAATGTGGTGCTGGACTTCGTGGACGAGAATGGCAACGATGTTTCTACGGACGAAGATAGGATGTTTGTGGATTTGAACGGCTTTTCTTACAAGGATAGAACCAAAAGGCTGATTAAGATAGACCGTTGTTGGTATGAGGACGAGCACGGCAATGAAGTTGAGCCGGACACCATCACGGGTGAGTATTCTGATATGCCCCACGTGCTATCGTTCCTTGGCAGGTCATACGACCAGGTGTTCAATATCCTGATGCAGGATGATAAGATTGCTTCTTTGATGGCTCCCTTCAAGAGTGCTTTCGAGAACAAGGCGAATGACCAGTTGGAAGGTATGGTGGGTACGCTTCGTGTCAATGCCGCCCGGTTGGTATCCCCTGAAGCCTATTGGGTGTTTACGGGTGATGACTTCGATTTGAAGATTTCTGATAAGGAACATCCGAGTTATTTGGTCATAGCCAACGACCCGGAGAAGGAACAGGTAATCGGTTCGCTGAACGCTTTGGTTCTGAACAGACTGATTACACGTGTGAACTCCAAGGGAAACATCCCGGTAAGCATTATTGTGGATGAGCTTCCCACTCTGTACTTCCACAAGATAGACCGGTTGATTGGCACGGCACGCTCCAACAAAGTAGCCGTTACCCTCGGCTTTCAGGAACTTCCTCAGTTGGAAGCTGACTATGGCAAGGTGGGTATGCAGAAGATTATCACGACCTGCGGTAACATTTTCATGGGTGCGGCACGCAACAAGGAAACTTTGGAATGGGCACAGAATGATGTATTCGGTAAGGCGAAGCAGACCTCACGTTCTATCTCCATCAACGACCAAAAGGTATCTACCACCATTTCCGAGAAGATGGACTACCTTGTTCCGGCAGCCAAGATAGCGGACATGGCTACCGGGTGGCTGGCAGGTCAGGCGGCACGTGACTTTACCGCCACCGATGACAAGATGCTGGACAGCTTCGACATCGAGCAGTCGGAAGAATTCAAGACCACAAAGTATTTCTGCAAGACCCATTTCGATATGAAGAAGATTAAGACGGAGGAAGACCACTATGTGGCTCTGCCCAAAATCTATGAGTTCAAGAATGACCGTGAGAAAGAGATTATGCTGAACCGTAACTTCAAACGTGTCAATCAGGAGGTCGAGGATATGGTCAAGGAACTGCTTGGGATGAGCTAAGTATAAATTTAATATGGAACGAGTTGCGAAGATACCCACCTTTAGCGGTAGCACGTTGAAGATTATCGCCATTGTCTCAATGGTGATAGACCATTGTACCTATTTCCTGATGGATAACGGTACACTACTTTACGAAGCCATGCGCTGTGTGGGTCGTATCGCTTTCCCTGTGTTTGCCTTCTTGGTTGCGGAAGGCTTCGCTTATACGCATAACAGGAAAAGATACTTTGCCCAGCTATTGGTATTTGCCGTTATCAGCGAAGTTCCTTGGTTTCTGCTGAACGGAACGGACGGTACGCACAATGTGATGTTCACGTTGGCTTTGGGTGTGGTAGCTTTGGCGATACTGGAGAAAGTGAAAGAGAATAGCATCCTTTGTGGGATTGCTATTCTCTCTATTGCTTGCTTCGCCACTTGGCTGGGTGTGGATTATGAGTGGCGAGGGATATTGATGATTGTCGTTTTCAATCTGTTACGAAATCAAAACGATAACCTTCCTTTTCCCTATGGTCGGATGATGCAGCTTTTTTGTGCTTTTCCATTGATGATGTACTATGGTTGCATCGGGGCTTTGTTGGCTTGTATGACCATATTTTTATACGATGGCACAAGAGGATTTATCAAGGGCAATGCTGCCAAATATGGGTTTTATGCTTTCTATCCGGTACACTTGCTACTAATATGGTGCGTTATAACATTTTTAGCACACTGATAATAGCCGGAACATAATCGGGAGCTTCCGCATATCCAATCTTTTTGAGCCAAAGCAGATAGTTCCCATCCTCACGTTTGTACTTGTACTGCACTTTGGTATAATAGGCACTGACACTTTCCGACCAATGGTCAAACTCATAATATTTCCCGGTGCGCGGATTGGTCAGTCCAAAGAGGTTGTGCCTATCCCTGCACAGCGGAGAGGTGAACCAGCCCGTTTCCAAAATGGCTTGTGCCAATACCACTTTCGGATATAGGATGCCGTTCCGTTTAATCTCTGTATAGAGATTTGGGATGGTCAATTCAGGAAGATGACCGTTTGATTTAACTCGTTTGAATTTTTGGGACATCTTACCGTCCACCTTTTGGGTATATAGCTTCAAGTATGTGCTATCGGTTGATAGAGCTAATGTTGTGTCTTTAGCTATCTCCACGCTTTTCGTTTTATTTATATCTCCCTTATTATCAATACTATTTTCCTTGTTACTTGCTTGAACCTTTATTGTTCCCGATTCTTTCGTTATCGTATAGAACTGTGCTGATGCCATTCCCGGCACCAGCATCAGAATCATTGCTGTCAGAATAGTGTTGCGCATTTCTTTTCTGGATTTTGATGTGGATAATTTTGTGACATCCAAGCGGTAACGACACCGCAAAATTAACAGTTCAACATCATTCAAATGGAATTACACAACAGAAATTTATCCGAAATGCTGCCCTACGAGAAGCTGGCAGTACTGGGCATAGACAAGGAGAAAGCGGATTTGTTGCCCAAAGAGGTAAAGGAGAGACTGGTGTCCGGCGAGGTTACTCCGTTGATGCGAGTCTCTATCACAGCCCAAAATGGTGAGGTCATTTCCTTGCCTGTGAAGTTACAGCTTACCGCAGACAAGAACGGCAATCCGGCTCTTATCGCCTATCCGGTCAGAGCCGAGTTAGAGGTGGAACGTAACAAGGTTCTCCGCTTGACCGAACAAGAAGTCGCACGGTTACGGAATGGCGAGGTGCTTCAAAAAGCCGTGGAAGTAAACGGAGAGAAAACGCAGCAGTATCTCCAGCTTGACCCCGAGACCAAATCGGTCATCCACCGAAGAGTAACTGACATCCAATTAGAGCAGAAGCTCAAAGACATGGAGAAGGTCAATGACATCGAGTTGGGCACCCAACAGAAGCAACAGGTGCGTGAGGGGAAACCCATTGAACTCAATGTAGGCGGTGAGAAGGTTTCCGTGGGTGTGGACTTGAAAGAGCCACAAGGCTTCAAGGTTATCCAAGGCGATATGAAGGAATGGGAACGCCTGCAGAAACTCCGTTATGACGAACAGCATCCCGAGTACTTGGGTCTGGTAATGACGGACAAGAACCGTTGGGAATACCAAAAGGTAGTGGATGCCCAGTCTAAGGAACGTGCCATCCACCTTAAACCCTCCCGTGAGGAAAAAACAAGCAATACACTTAAACGCTGAAATTTATGGCAAAGAAATCAGATAAAGGACAGGAAGCCGGACTACCCAAAGAGTTTGGCAATCTGAAGGCAAAGCATCCCGATGTGCTACTACTATTTCGGGAGGGTGATTTCTACCGGCTTTATAAGGAGGATGCCTTAAAAGCCGCCTTGATTCTTGGCATATCCACGGCAGACAAACTGACTTCGGGCATTGAGAAGATAAAGGTAGCTGAGTTCCCAAGAATCGCATTGGACACTTATCTGCCCAAACTCATCCGTGCCGGAGAACGTGTCGCCATCTGTGACAGGCTTGAAGTTGTAGAGAAAATAAGGAAAAACGAAGAACCAACCCTATCAAACAATACCGATATGGCAAAGAAGAGTAAAGAGAAGAAAGAGAAGGCTGTGCAGGAAGAGCCTGCCAAGACTGTGAAGAACACAGCCGGGGAGAAACCTGCCAAGGGGAAGAAGGTGGAAACGCAAGCGGAAACCAAGAGTGAACAGAAAGCCGAGGCGAAACAGGAACGCAAGCCACGCGAGCCCCAGATGGTAACAGCAAGTGGCGAAAAAGTGACCCACGGCCATGCTTACCAGAGCAAAGCCAATCCCGAAGAGTGGTACTTCACCGCCAAGATGGACGGCAAACAGTTGAAGCCCCAACGGATGGACGCTGCCGACCTTGCCGCTTACCAGAAGAAGGAAATGACGGTGCCTCAGTTGATGGAACGCTATTATCCCACCAAGCTGATGCCTAAAGTATCGGAGGAAGCCTTCAAGATGCCGAAGTCCATTGCCGGACCGGAAGGCAATATCTCTGTGGAGAAGTTCAATGTCTATAAGGAGAAGGACGAGCAACGTGCCGATTATGGCAAGTATAAGTTCTATGCGCAGATTGGTGACTCCAAGATGTCGGCAGTCGCTTCACGTCAAGACTTGAACGCCTACTTCGACCGGGTAATGAGTCCTGCCCAACTTGTAGAAAAGAACTTCGGTGAACGTTTGCATCTGAAATCAGCCTACGAGAAGTACCAGCTTCCCGAGGGCATAGACCCGAAAGGTGTCCGTGTGGCAAAAGACCGGGGTGACAACAAGTGGAAGGTGTCCGTGGATATGGGCGACAAGGGTCGCACCACCAAGCATGAAATCTCCTTTGATGACGGCTATTCCCTTTTCAAGGCAAAGACCGCCACACGGGAACAGATTGCCGCCAAATATCTCAATACGGAAATCACAGGTATGCTTGCGGCAAAGAGTGTCAAGGTGGAGAAGTCCGCATCCATGAAAATGTAACGCAATCAGACAAGAGTTTAACGATGAAAGAAAAACAAGATATGAGTGAGAAAATGAATCACGAGGAGTTGGTGGAACTCCTTCAGGAGGGAAAAATCGGTTATCTCCGTTTTGTCATGGAGGGTGAGAACGAACAGGATTACTTGGAGTGGTGCCGTACCCACGGTACAGACCCCTCGGATGAATCCGCAGAGTTTTATATCGAGCAGACGGACATCGAGCAGATGGACCGTCAGGAAATGGACGACGAGGACTATGGCATCTGGAACTAGTTACAACCCGTCAGCTTCAGGCAATGCGGGTCAGGTCGCTCTGGATAAGTTCGCGGCGATGATGATTGACCGTATGGAGCAGATGAAAGCCTCCGACTGGAAGAAAGGCTGGATTGGCGGTGCATCGGGGTATGCCGGCTTGCCGCAAAACGTGGGTGGCAGGAACTATTCCGGCTCCAATTCGTTGTTCCTCCAACTCCATACGGCAGCGAATGGTTATGACCTCCCTGTTTATCTGACCTTCAAACAGGCACATAACCTTAAAGCCCACGTGCTGAAAGGTGAAAAGGCATTTCCGGTAGTCTATTGGGATATGCTGGTAAAGGACAAGAACGGACAGAAAATCAGCTCGGATGAATACCGTGCCATGAGTCGTGAAGAGCGGAAAGATTTGGAGGCGATTCCTTTTATCAAGGCATTTCCAGTCTATAATATCGCTCAAACCAATCTGGCAGAGGTACAGCCGGAGCATATGCAAAAACTGTTGGAAAAGTTCAAAGTTCCCGAGCTTCGAGATACCGAAGGAATGTATGCCCATGCCGCATTAGACCGTATGGTACAGACCCAGGGATGGCTCTGTCCGATACAGGCGGACAAGCGTGTGGATGGGGCTTTCTATTCTCCTTTAGCAGACCGAATTGTAGTTCCCATGAAGTTGCAGTTCAATATCGGCAAAACTCCGGAGGATGTCTATCGTGGCGGTATGGAGTATTATTCCACCATGCTCCACGAAATGACGCACTCGACCATGACGGCTGAACGACTGAACCGAGAAATGGGCGGCAAGTTCGGAGACCCCAAGTATGCGAAGGAGGAACTGGTAGCGGAATTGACGGCTGCCATGATCAGCCACTCGATGGGATTTGATTCCAAGATAACGGACAACTCCGCAGCCTATTTGGACTCTTGGATTGGTGTCCTGAAGAAGGAACCGAAGTTCATTGTTTCCATCATGGCTGATGTGAACAAGGCATCCGACCTTATACTTGACCATGTGGATAAGCAGCGTTTGGCATTGGGCGAACAACCTTACCTTGCCAAGAATGACCCTTTGGCTCCTTTGGGGCCGGATGAAGAGGTTCCCTTCAAGAATGCCGCCATCATCAAGACCCGTTCCGGCGATTATGCCATCCGTGCTTCATACGATGGTGTGGAACTTGGATTGAAAAAAGTTACCAAGGACACTGCAAAAACGTTCTTCCAACTTACCGACCAGAAGGACAAAACGGCATTTCTGAATATGACGGCACGTAAGACATACGAGCCGGAGTTGACAGTCATGCGGAGAAGCCAGAAGGTTAGTTCCGGGATTAGTTTGTAATCGTCCAACAAATCTTAGCGATTATGAGTGATTACAAAGTAAACTTCAAGGAGATGAAATCCCGTGTGGGTGTGGATGACATCGCCTATGCGTTGGGTTATCGTCTGGACCGAAAAGCGGGTGTGGGTCGGTATATCGAACTGGTGCTTGGTGAAGGTAATGACAGACGTGATACCATCATCGTCAGCCATCCACACAACAAGGCTGCTCAGACTTTTTTCCGCAGGGATGGCTCCAAAGGTGATGTGGTCACTCTCATCCGTGAGAATCTGAATTCATTCCTGGTATCGGGTAAGGACGATTGGCAGAAGATAGCTAAGGTAATGGCTCGCTTTGCCAATATGCCCGAACCTGAATATCGGGAAGACCGTGAATATATCAAGTCTATCAAGCACGATGCAGTCTTTGATGAAGCCAGATATGAGGTCAAGCCGATTGACACCAACAAAATACCGGGACTGTTCTCCCAACGGGGTATATCTGATGATACGGTGAAGGGGCTTGCTCCTTTTATCTTCCTTGTAAGAGACAGACAAAATGGTAAGTTTGACGGCTACAACATTGGCTTCCCTTATACCAACGAACATAGTGACGAAGTCAATGGCTACGAGATTCGTGGCTATGGCGGTTACAAATCCAAAGCGGCTGGTACGGATTCTTCCTCTTCGGCATGGGTGGCTGACCTGACGGGTGGCAATCGTGAGGCTGTACGAAGCGTGTTCTTCTGTGAGTCGGCTTTTGATGCGATGGCTTTCTATCAGATGAACAAAATTCAACTGGGTACGGATGTGGCTTTGGTATCATTGGGCGGCACGTTCTCTGACAAACAGATAACCGGGACAATGGCTCGTTTCCCCAATGCGAGGGCATTTGACTGTTTCGACAATGATTTAGCCGGACGTATCTACGGATTGCGTATGATGGCAATCTTAGAAAACATTCCGATGAAAATCAGACGCACAGACAATAAACTGCAAGTGGAAGCCAAAGGCAAATCCTTTGAGTTGAACACGGAACGCTCATTGACGGCACAGGTCAGCGAGAAGCTATCCATCCGTTACAAGATGGGACAATGGCTACCGCCCAAGGCTTTCAAGGATTGGAACGACTGCTTGATGAATAAACCGATGGCTCCGATGCTCTCTCCGCATAAGGAGGAACGTGAACAAAATTTGACTGAACGCAGAAATGCGGGTCTTAAAATGTGAAGTATATGCAAAGAATAAAATCAAAAGTAACAGCATTGACCATTCTATCTGTTTCTCTGCTGAATGACTTGCCTATCTTCGCCCAACAGACGGATCCGGCTTTGACGGGTGCGGTGATTGCCCAGACTGTGGAATTGAAGAATATCCACAAGCAACGCAAGAAAAGACAGGAACAGATTATCGCTGCCGAGACTGCCGTGACCTTGGCTCTCGACCGTGTTCACTCTGTGGAGAATAAGATGCTGGAATACCTCTCCAATGCGCAGGGTGCGATGCAGAACCTCTATCAGATTAAACGTGCAGGGGAATTGGTTACGACAGAGATACCGAAGAACTGTAGCTTGCTCACGAAGTCTGTGGGGCGTAATTTGAAAGGTACGGCTATTGCAGCCATCGTGTCGGATGAACTGACAGATGCAGCAACGCAGATGGCGGCACTTTATCCATTTATGAAGCAGTTGGTGACTTCGGGTAGTTACAACGTGCCCGGTGGGGACGGGAAGAACGAGAAACACAAGGTAAACTTGTTAAACTCTTCGGAGCGATATTATATCGCTAATGAGGTAGTGACCCGGTTGGAAGCCATCAATACGGACTTGTTTATCTTGGCATGGCAGGTTCGAACCTTGTCATGGAATGACCTGTGGTTCTCTCTTGACCCGGAGGGTTGGGCAAGTGTAATGTCCGGCAAGAATATCATCAACGGCATTGTGTCGGAATGGAATCAAGGGTACTTGCTCAAATGGTAATTAGAATAATAATCGAACAACGTAAAAATAACATTCAAAGAGTATGATGACAACAGAAAAGAAAATCATAGGTAGCTGCCCCCTTTGTAGTGGAAACGTGGTGAAGACCTGCAAGGGGTATCGCTGCGAGAACAATATGGGAGAACATCCCTCGTGTGTGCTGAACATCAATGCCATCCTTGGCAATCGCAAGATGGCAGATAATGAGATAGCGGAACTGCTTGCTAATCGCTCTATTCTACTGGACGGCTTCGCCAGTAAGGAGGGCAAAACTTTCTCTACCGTACTAGAACTGGCTGATGACGGAAACATCAAGATGCAGCCGGTTATCGGCAGATGTCCCCATTGTGGCGGTGAAATCCGTGTGGGTAACCGTGCCTTCAACTGTTCCAACTATGGCAATCAGGAAGCCCCCTGTTCGTTTGCCATTTGGCGCAACATCGGCGGGCACCAACTGACGTTGGCTGAAGCCAAGGAACTTTGTGAGAAAGGCATCACTTCTGCAGAACTGGAGATGTATCGTGAGGACGGTTTGGTGTACCGCAAGCGTCTGGGTGTCTCTCCTGACAAACTCCAAATTGTGAAGATATGAGGCCGGGTACAAGATTAGCCATTATATTGGCTTCGATTATTCTGTTTTGGGGTGTTGTGGGTTATCTCGTTTTCCGTGGTGATAATCCGAAGAAGCGTGCTGTCGAGGTGGCTGAACTGGCATTGAAGGCTTCGGTGGATAATCCGAAATCTGTCAGGATTATCGGTATCAGCCAGCCTGATTCTGTGTTTGGTAAGGAGTATATCACGATGGACGAGAAGATGTCTATCTCTATGGCGATGATGAAAATCAACGAGAAGGTGATGAAACTGACTGACGGGTTGGAGAACTTCAATCCTGATGACAAGGAGATTGCCGGACTGATGGAGCGTCAGATGGAGGCGATGTCGGTGCTTCGCTCCATAACTCCGCAGGCAAATGATAATGTCACGAAATCATTTACCGGTTGGAAAGTCAAGATTGAGTATGAGGGCAAGGATTCAGACGGCAAGCCTTATCACTCTGAATACTGGTTCATATTGGATAAGGAGGCTCAATGTGTCACCAAGTCGTTTGAGATTCCTTTGATGTAATTCGTATTCTTCCATATTTCATATGTGTCGCCCCGGCATCCGGGAACTGTAAGGTTCAATGGTGTCGGGGATTTTTGTGCCTGTTATCCTCATTCGGTCATCCGCGCTCCCGGTTCCATTTTCCGATACAAAGTAACGGAGGGCGGTGCCGACAGCAAATGCCGTTTCCCTTGTCTGCACGGAAAGCGGACGGCAGCCTTCCGCAATTTGTGCCAAATTGGGTATTCCGTCCCTTTCCGCTTGCCACATTTGCCTTACGCCCCTTGTTCCCTCCGTGTGGGTGGCATCGTAAAAACAACCCCTGGAGCGAGAAGCCAAAAGGCTTCAAACAAAAGGGAAAAAATTAGAACGTATGGCTATCATACTTAAAGACAGAAAAGAAACGGTAAACCTCAGAGGGAATGTTTACGAATTGACCCTATTGTGGAACAGAGAGGACATCCGCAGATGTGCTTTCGGTATGGCTCCCGATTATGCCCATATCCGCAAGGACGGCAAGAACTTCGCTTGTATTACTTGCTACTCCAATGACACAGGCTTTTCGGTGGAGAGTTTCAATCGCTTGTTGGTCAAGCCGGAGTGGAAAGTGCTGTTCCGTAGTGAGGACATCAATACCATTCCGTTGAAGGAACTTTTGAAGAAGTTGCCGATATTGTAGTAAATGTATAATAACTTAAAACAGACATATATGAAAGGAACAGAGCAATTTAAGGAGATTATCAAGAACTATCTTGATAACAGGGCAAAGGAGGATGAACTCTTCCGTGCCAAATATGAAGCAACAGCACGTAGCATTGATGATATAGTAACTTATATTTTCAATGAGGTTCAACATTCAGGTTGTTGCGGTTTTTCCGATATGGAGGTGTTTTCTATGGCAGTTCACGCAGCAGAAGAGCCTACATTGATAATTGGTGAGCCGTTATCTTGTAATGTTGTCGTGAACCATCATATAGACCTGACCGAAGAGGAAAAGGCAGAACAGAGGGACATTGCCCTCAAACGCTACCAAGAGGAGGAGCTTCGCAAGATACAAGTCAGAAACTCCCGACCTAAACCAAGCAAACCCAAAGTTCCCCAACAAGCTGAGTTATCACTATTTGATTTTTAAGCGTATGAAGCCAAGAAATAAGTTTGAGAAATTGGTGGCAGCTTCCAACAAGGAGCTGACCGCCATCGGCTCTAAAGCCGTGGAGTGGGCAGTAAGAAACGTGGTGAAGCATATTGCGTTCCGAACATCGGAACATAAATGCACGTGTGGCGATTGCGGAGAAAAGTTCGACTATAAGGGAAAAGGCAAGTCTGTCCGTTGCCTTCATTGCGGACACCGTTTGCACGTGACTGATACGTTGAGACGCAAGCACCAAGAGAAAAGCTATTTTTCTACCCTTGAAGTTATCGGTAGTTTACAAGTACAGAGAGTATTCCTGCTGACTGTCCTATACAGCAAAGGGAAACCGATGGATTTTTATTATGATGAGATATGCCGTCTGTGGCTCAATGCCAAAGGACAGACAGCGGTTACTTCAAGAAAGAAAGCCAGAGGCTATTACCAAGACAGCTTTAGTTTTACCAGTCCGATAGAATTGAGAAATATGTCGGAAGTTCATTTAGTCATATCCGATACCTACGCCTATCCTTATTATTCAGTCCTTCCCGAATTGAGACGGAACGGTATGAAAGGCAAATTGCCCGATTGCCATCCACTTAAACTGATGAAGGCTCTTTTGTCTGACCACCGCATGGAAACGATAATGAAAGCAAAGGACTACAGGGCGGTTGAGTATTTCGTCTATCACGCTTTAGACCTTAATAGTTGTTGGCAATCTTACAAGGTGGCTTCAAGGCATCATTACCGGATTGAGGATATGGGTACTTGGTGCGACACCATCCGCTTGCTTGATAAGTACGGTAAGGACATCCGCAATATCAAGTATATCTGTCCGCTAAACTTGAAAGCCGAGCACGACCATTGGTTGAAGAAATCCAATGTCGTAGAACAGAAACGCAGGGATATGGAGCGGATGGCAAAAGCCAAAGCGCACGAAGCTGAATTTTATAAGAACAAGTCTTGTTTCTTCGGCATTGTGATAAGTGATGATGATATTGAAATTTCCGTGTTGGATTCGTTGGAGGCTTACAGAGAGGAGGGCAACAAGATGAAGCATTGTGTCTTCCAATGTGAATACTATGCCAAGACTGACTCTGTTATTCTGTCGGCTCACGACCATTCGGGTAATCGCATTGAGACCGTTGAGTTCAGTTTGAGCCAAGGGAAAGTGGTTCAGAGCCGTGGGGTGTGCAATTCCAACACGGAATACCATGAGAGGATTATCAGGCTGGTAAATGAGAATGCCTACCGCTTCATGGAGGCAAGGAGGGAATCTGCATAAGTTCCTTGATTTTGTTCAGAACTCTGCCCTGCGCTGGGAAGCGTGGGGCGAGACTTGGAATACAAAGGACATGGCGTGAAAGGCTTTATATAAAGCAAAAAATGGTGTTTGCCATTGCTGACAAACACCATTTTTAAGATTGACTGAAAAGTCAGTTGAGATGAAATTTTTATCCTTAGTTTGTCCCACCGTTGTGCTTACGGTTAGAAGTGGTTACAACAACCGACACCGTTCCGTAATGTGTACCGCTCACGCTCTTGCCCTTTGCACTTACAGTTACGTTTTGCTTGCTTTGCGTACCGTTGATGGTCAGGATGGTACCGATAGGCAATGTCACGTTCAACGGGTAACTGCCGTTCACGGTAGAAACCGATGCTCCAAAACGCTGAGCCAACTTCTCAATCAGCAGGGCTGTCAGCACGGAAGTCGCTTTAGTCGTGATTTCCGTACCGGCTTTGTAGGTGTAATTGGCACTGCCTACTGCCATGTCTTTGGCGCCATACAGGTTGTCCCACTTGTCCTGCTCGAAAGAAATGGCCTCGCTTCCGTTGGATGCGGAGAAGGAAACACCGAGGAACAGGCCGTATGCCGTGAACTCTGTGGCTTCTATGATTACCTTCCCGTTCTCAATATGGCTTTCAACAGCGACCCACTGACCGTTTTTGTACTGCATGGCTTCTACGTTCTGTGCCACTTCGTCATCCACGTTGAATCCTAATTCCACAGGTTTTGCCAAAGAAACCTCGGCTTTATTACAAGACAGGCTGGCACCCAAGAGCAAAGTGGATTCGTCTGCACGTGTAGCGGCTCTTGTCTTTCCTTCCACAGCGTTGGCATCGTAAATGGGAGAGATAATCACTTTCACCTCTTCGCCTTCGGCTGTTTCGATGGCACCGGCAGGAACACTGGCTTCCACGTTTACGATGGCTTGGTCATTGTCTTTCAAGGCTTCTGTCTCCACATCGCCTTTAGTCTCTTCGGTTGCAGATACAGCCACTTCTTCCTTGACATCTGCGGCAAGGCTGGCGTTCCACACCAAATTTTGGCTTTCCTTGGAATCATCCACGGTGATTTCAGCCTCTTTCGCTTGTTTACCGTCTGCTTCCGCCTTGATGGTGTAAGTACCCGGCTTTACATCTGCAAACAGATACACGCCGTTTGCGTCACTTGTAGCCTTTTCCGTTCCCAACGTAACGGTCGCATTGGAAATGGCACTTCCGTTGATACTTGTTATGACACCAGTCAATGTATTCGGAGCTATCGCCACTTCCGGAGGAGTCACGTTGTCATAATTCGGGTCATCGTCACTACAATTAGTCACACTCATTGCCAAACCGGCAATCAGGAGCATCATGGCTCCTTTCTTCATAAAGTTGTACGTTAATACTCAATTTAGAGCGTACCCTTTTTATAAGGCAT
>ULRI01038406.1_pt1 | contig 13905 bp, 19 predicted proteins | sample 1955291 | NCBI WGS metagenome assembly ULRI01 (sample SAMEA4835678, study PRJEB28245) | human gut metagenome | biome: gut microbiome; material: fecal sample | place: Denmark | collected 2008
ACGCCAGCTTCTCGCTGTTCGACAATCGTGTCAGGGTTCAAGGTGCACACCGGTCTTACCCCGGAACAGCTTGATGCTGTCAGCCTGTTTAACACACCAGAGCGATTTGAAATCGCCGCTCTTTCGGTCTCAACATCGTCTAACAGCCAGAAGCTCATAAATCCACGGTCTGAATCAAGCCCTGCATAACGAGCTTTCAGGTCGAACAAGTCGGCTGTCGGATTCGGACGAATGCCTTTTCTTTTGAATAAGTCAAAGCGCCGCCCATCTTGGAGGCTAAAAATGTCTGCAACTGATGGCAGGCGAATCAACGAAGACACTCGGTTCTCTCCGACCACATACTCTTTCCTGACCAAAGAAGCAATCTCGTGGTCTTCAAAGAAATACAGAAACCCGTAATGGTCTTCATAGCGAGCATAACTATACCCTACAAAGGCACCGGGCGAAGAATCATTATCGTGCATTGCGTGATACCACATCATCTGGTCACTGTTCAAGAACGAAAACAGATTTGACACTGGATACTTCGCATTATTAACACGCCTATAATGCCCAGTCTCTTCCGCCGCATCGAAGCACAGGTAGTCGATAGCTTTTTCTGTGATAAAATCACAGTTTGGATTGCCTTTCAGCCAAACAATCGGGTACGGGTTGTCTTTGTCCACACCGTACTTGCCCATTACGAGTTGTGCACCTACTTTGAGAGCACCAACGGTCGTGTCCATACCTTACCCCCTTCGTTCTTTTTGAAAATTAAAACGCATCCAACAGCGGCTGGAATGCGTCACAAATAATCAGCTTATTCAGCCCCTTACCCCTGATGTACTTGACGAAGTTGCTCACACCCAGAGCACAAATCACTCTGACCGTAGTCACAACGCCAAGCGTGATGCCACAAGCTGAGACTGGAGTTTCTTCCGCCGCCTCATCGTGTGTAAAATTCATGGAGTTGAGGAGGTCTTTCTTCATCTTGTAGTCAGACCAATCAGCAGCATAGTGCTGACCAGCCTCCAGCAGAGTTCTGAAATCAAACATCGCCTTTACATACGGATTGTCGAAATGTTTCTCAACAATCTTTTTCCTCAACTCGATGTTATCGACGCACAAGAACACATAGCCGGATAACTGCTGCCCGTTCCACCCATCCTTGTAAAGCTTCAGGTCATCCTTAACATCAGGATTGATGTCGAAAAGAATATCCGCCAATGCCTCGACCTTAGAGCGCCCAATGTCCTGCTGACGGAAAATCTGATTTGCCAGATTGTGCGGACTTACTGTGTCCATATCCCACAGTGCGATGTTCGTGAGTCCTAAGCGAACCAGCAGCTCCGCAACCGTTGCGCCGACAGAACCACACCCGACGATATGGATTCTACAATCAACCTTCTCGGGCTGAAAATATTCATAGCTCTTTGACAGGTCAATAGCCATATTACTTACCTCCTAAGTATGCATAAGGGTCGTAGTCATCTTCGTCTTCCCAGCCATGCATTGATTCTTGGCAGGCATTCTGTCCATGCCAACCAGCTCCAATTCTGGTTCTGGGTTTCTCTCCCTCGTTCTTTTTACCAGATGACTTATCCTTGTTTTCTTCTTTCTTACTGTCCTTTTTGTCGTCGGACTTACCTGCAAGTGGATTATACGGAGCACCAGCCGGAGCTCCCCTGTATCCCTGATTGTAGTAACCGCCGTATCCGCTCTGACCGCCATACGCATAGGACTTTGACTTCACCATATCCTTCGCGTTTTTGATAAACTCATCAAGTCCTTCATTCTGACCGATAATCTTGACCGTGATATCTTTATCCTCAAACATCACGTTCTTCTTGAGGTCATAGATTTTATTTGTGCTTGCAAATGACTTGTTCCAAATCATAAAGATGTAGAAGTCATTATCGCCAAGCATCCCGAGGATTTCCTCTTGATGATTGAGGTCAACAGAGGATGGAGACGTACCCATATTTACATGGGAATGTCCCTGCATATAGATGTGGTTGAAACGCTCATCTTCGATGTTTTCCTGAATCCACAGAGCATATTTCTCGGTGTCCATCTCAACCGTTGCGCCGGTTACCTCCTGCGGATAGACAACGATGTCATCGATGACATACTCGTCAAGCGATTCATCTTCAGTTCGACGTGCGACACCATGCCATGCGACCTCTTTATCGAACTCTTTGATAAGCATAGTCATCTTTGCCCACGCCTCTGCGCTGAAGTAAACTACTGCCTTTCTGTCACCACATGAGAACGCTTTGGTAAAAGAAAGCTTTCCATCCGAGAGCTTTGTAAGTGACAAAGCCTTCTCAAAATCTTGACGGCACTCATCAATGAGTTCCTGCGTCAACTTAATTGGTCTGCTCATTTTGCGCCTCCTCCGTCTGCTCATCCTTTGCCTCCTGCTCATCAAGCCATCTAATTGCTTCGTTCGGCTTTACAACGCGACCATCTGGCAACTCAATACAACGACTGACCGTGTTATTTGACCACATGGTTCTCATAAACTCGCCCATAACTGCACTGTCGCCGAAGTTCAGACTCTTACAGGACGCAATACACTGCTCAAGTGCACCGATATAATTTCGTTTTCTCAGCAGTTCATTGATAGTCCTGCTGTAATTGCCCATGCAATGATAACGGTCAATATGCGTATTAGGCATATAACCATCAAATGTGTAATCAGAAAAATCACCAGTCTGCGCAGAAACACTACCATTCAGGTCGAATCTATATGCTGCGCAAAAGCGGATTCTAAGCCGAGGATTTTCACTTACGAAAATCTCCTGCATCAGCTTCTGCATTTTCTCTGAAGCTGCCGCATTGTGACCGTTGCCACCATCCGGTCGATACACATAACTGCTTCTATTGTTGATTGCTCGCTCAGCCATATCTCTGTCAAAGTATTCAAGGTAGTCTTTAACCGAGAAATACATATCCGTATTGCTAACATGAGACAGGACAAGTCTGCTGTTGCAGAGGAAATAATCCATGATTTCAGAATCTCCACCGCCCTCTGCAATTCTTTGCTCAAGTCCCAACAATCTGATGCACTTGTCATTGCGGCGCGACAGATACGCGCCGATAGAATCATTGAGTCGCTGAATCTCCATGTCAATAGATTGGATTTCATTGCGAACAGTATCGCATTCGATGCGCTCATATCTGGTTTCAAAATCACCCAGCAACTGACGAATCCGCGCTGTTCTGAAATCATATCCCTCGGCAAGCTTTGCAATGTACTTCTCATAGTTTGCCGAATTTGTTTCTCGCAAGGATTGCATCAATGCAAGCTCATCTTCTGTCAAACCATCATCCTGATTCAGGTACCACGGCATGAATGCAAGAATAGATACCTGAAGGTAATGCATCTTCTTAACATCAAGATTGTCAACGAAGACAATCACCGACTTCTTGTCAGGGTTGATATAACAATCAACATTGAATGACTTCCGATAAAACGCTTTGACCTTATCAAGACGGTGATACTCTGGGTAGATAGAAGTAAACTTGTCCTCCACAATCTGCATACAAGCCAGATTGCTATTTTGGTCAGCATTGAAGCTATGGACTATGAGCGCACCGCTGGCATTCATTTGATAACTGCTACAGATAGCACTAACCGCACGTTCTGCTGGAACGTTACGGATAGTGTTCCCATCATAATTGGTCGAACCGAAAGTCAGGTAAACACTTTCGTCCTCTTTGATTCGAGGTGCAACCAGTGCACGAAGCGTTGAAAGGAACGAACAGTCATTGCCAAAATAGCTTCCGGTAATGTTCTGAAAAAAGCTATTAGCCGCCTCTGACGTAAACGGTGTCGATGTAATGCTTGTCTTGAACACAGAAACACCTCAATTCATTTTTATCTTGGTGGGGAATATCGGATTTGAACCGATACGGCATACGCCAACAGAACTTAAATCTGTTGTGTCTTCCAATTCCACCAATTCCCCATGAAAAGAGCCGCCCCATGAAGGGCGGCTCTAATCTAAAACTTAGGCGTTGTCCGCCTTAACGACATTCAGCAGGAAGCACTTCTCGGTAATGCCGAACTGCTGGAAGGTCTTATCGAGGTCGCCGGGGTTCAGAGAAGAACCATCGAGGTGCATGACACCACGAGTGTAATCAACGCCGTTTGCCTCAAGGCAGGAGCGCAGGGTGGTATTCTCATCGATGATGACAGCCTCACGCTTAACATTGTTGCCAACAGTAACCTTAATCATTATGTATTCTCCTTTTATTCGTTTTTTGTTTTTTGGGTGGTGGGGCGGCATAGCCGCCCCGTTGCAGTGTCTCTTACTGAGCGACAGTGATGTTGCTCATCACGGTTGCCTTCTCAGCCGCAATCTCTTCGAGAACAGTGGGGAGCTTCTCTTCGAGCTTGTTGAGGTTGATGATGGCAGCGCCAAGGCGGTCAGCGACCCAATCCTTCACATCGCCGGTAACACCGTCGAGGAACAGGGTGATGCACGCCAGCTTGTCATCGTCACGGGTCTCGGAGCCGAAGGATGCGCCAACTGCGTTGATATTGCCTGCACCATGAGTGGTGCCGACACCGAAGATGGGCTCCTTGCCATCCTCGCCGCCCTTCAGGACGAGCTCCTTGGGACGATACTTCTCGATGGTCTTGATGTCCTCAAGCTTCATTGCGGAAGTGACGACGACTGCGTCGCCTGCGATAACGATTTTTGCCATGTGTATGTACTCCTTGATTTCAAATGTACCCCTATTAGTTCGTCTTACGACTATCCGCCCACACCACGAGGAGGTTGGAGCCATTGTGGACATAAAACCACTGAAGCAACTGCCCCAGTGGTTATGGTTTTATCTTGCACCACTTCCGTGGTGCTGATGCTTTTGATACACAGATTAGAAACTGAAAGCCGGGGCGACGCCATAGGAATACCTCGCGGCGCCATTGCTCGCGTCGCCGGTCGTGTACACAGCGCAGAAGAGGGTGCCGCCGGTGTAAAAAGGAGAACGCAGCATAGTGTACTCAGCGGAACCATTACGCTTCTTGCCCCAAGAGACATCTTCTTGCCGGTAATATTCGTACCAATGACCTTCGCCCGGTGCCGAATAGATGTTCCGTCCAAAGGTTTCTTTTTCGGACTTAATCCAAAACTTGCACTCCGTTTCGAGCAATTCGTTCGCTCCGTCATAGGTGTTTGCAGTAAGCTTGATTACTGGTTCGACCACCTCAAGAATCTCGTCTGGCATGAGCTGGTAAATTACGCCATCTTCGTCGTTCATCTTATGGAACAACTCTGTTGCACCCCAAGAGCCTCTGTTCGTGTCGTTGCTATTCCAACGATGCCGGTTTGGAAGGCAGTCAACCATCTCCCAAGTCAGTGGGAGGATACGACCACTTTTTGTAACATCGTGTTTGAATCCAATGATGCGGAACTGAACCAGCGTATCGTCTTTTAATCTGACGTTTTTGAAATCTCCTAATCTGAGGAAGTCGGGTGCCATATCCCCAAGCCCCTTCAGCGAACGCCACGGCATATTATCCAAACATTCAGGCATATGTTACCTCCATCCATTATCATTTAGTTGGCGGGGAGTGTAGGATTCGAACCCACGGACGGCTTTCGCCGCCAACGGTTTTCAAGACCGCCACCATAAGCCACTCGGTCAACTCCCCAAATAAAAAGAGACGGGTCATTCGCCCGTCTCAGTCTCAGTTTCATCTTCTTCATCTTCCGGCTCGTCCACGCCATCGATGTCATATTCATCATACGGAAACTCTGTAAAGACTTCACAGCCGCTTTCTTTTTCCGTTATAATCATCGGGCGATAGATATGGAAACCGTAATCTTCTGAAAGCTCTTTCAAAAATCCATCAAGGATTTCATCGACAGCTTCATAGCCATACGCTTCTAAGATGTTTGTTCCGTCGTTGTCACCCTCCTGCAGCGCGATTGCGAGGAAATCTGCCATAGCCAAACGGAGTTCATCATCTCGCTCATACATAGCATCCTCTATGTCCATCCATGTTTCATCGCTTTCTTCTTTGCCGCCATCTGGATTATCTCCCGGAACATACTTGTTGTCTGTAATCACAACAGGAAAGAGATAGCGTGTGTAGAATTTCTTTGACACCGCTGTACAGTCCTCCTCACTCACGCAAGGTTCTTTGTACTCAATTTTTTCGTTGCCCTTTGCAACAGCCAAAACTGGGAGGTCGTTTTCCTCGGTAAGATACACAGCGTACTCCGTGTCGGTGTTCTCAGCAATGAGAACCATTTCTTTGTTCAAACGTTTTCTGCTTGCTTGGAAAAACCCCCATACTGCATCAGCGGGGATATGAATATGAACTCCCATAAGGAACCTCCTTATATATTTGACTTTGGTACTCCCGACGAGGCTCGAACTCGTGACCCCAGCATTAAAAGTGCCGTGCTCTACCAACTGAGCTACGGAAGTATATTGACCGGCTATTACGGTATGCCCAGAAAGGTGGACACGCTTGAGTTCCACAAACAGTTTTGCCCGCAAAAGATGGGGGTGAATATTTGATGGAGGTGTTTATCTTGATGCAGGTACGAAGAAAGGAACTTACAAATGAACGAAGGACACGCGCATGGCAAAACTGCATGGTGCAGGATAAGAGACTTGAACTCTTACGCCGATGGCAGCGGGACTTGAATCCGCCGTGTCTGCCAATTCCACCAATCCTGCATATTTCTTATATCCAGCCAGCTAATACTGCAATTGTCGTCACACTCAAGACGGTCAGCACAATGTTGTCATACACTATTCGATTGTGGAGGTTTTTGCTTACTCGCTCAACCTTTCTTTGGAGTCGCTCAATTTCTTCGTTTTTGCTTTCACGCTCAAATTTGTATTTGCACCACGCTTCGCCTGATATGAAGTCACCACGCTCCATACTCGCACCTCCTTATATAAAATCACGGAGTGCTGAAAACCGATTCGCTCCCATCCCAGAGCGGCTCATCGCACTCAAATTCTTTCTGCCAATGCTTTTCTACGCGTTTTTTCCACTCATCTTTATCGTCCCAGTAAAGGTATTGAAGCTCCCGTTTTTCCAACACTTTTTTAGGCGGTATGTCAACGTTTTTCCCCATAACCACAGAATATGCTTCTTGCTCTGTCATCTTTGTGTGAGAGATAGTCACCACCCGAATTGGGAATCCTTTGTGGAAGCATGATGCGCAACGAATCGCTTCGCTCACAGGACGTTTCACTACGGAATCCGTCATTGCCCACTTCACTGGAACAAAATCTTCCTCAGCATCAGAGACAATCAAGGTTTCTGCGCATCCGGGCATTTCCATAAGCTCTGCTATGACAATGCGGTTTGCCTTCCTGACCGGCAGCTTTTTAATTTCGCCTATCATAGTCAAATCCATAATTCCCCTTCCAATCTAATTGCGGATGCTTAGTCCTTGTAACCCAAAAGCCTTGGGAAAATCTTATCAAGCATTCAGGTCACCCTCTATTTTCTGAATCGTCTGGCGCACGATTTCAGCGGCGATATTGTGCGCTTGCTGAGCGCCAGCACGCCGCGTTGTTTCCTGCTCGCAATAATCCTTGACAATAGCAAATTCATCGTCTGTCAGTTCATCAATGCGGCGCTTCATGAGTTCTACAATTTTGTGATTAACCATAAAAATCTCCATCAACTCAAATCAAATAGCTGTTTTACCGAATGCCATCTACCCACAGCTCTAACGTGCGACGATTTGCATACTGCTTACAGAGTTCTTCGACGGACACACCATGTGCTTTTGCATCCGTTTTCATTGCCGTAAACTGGTCTCTGTATTTTTTGACTATCTTTTCAACGGCAAGAAAATGTTCTTTGTCTTTAGGATAGAAGGCAATATCATCAAGGCAGACACCACTTATATCTCCCGTGTGGCAAATTGCTTTCCAGCAATTTTTGCATGGCGCATCATCTATACTCACCATATGATTGATGCAGTCGCTGCAGTGGACAACCACTCCATTTACCTTAATTGGTTTCATTGGTCGTTCCTCCTTTTATGAGGTGGTGGAGATAGCCGGACTCGAACCGGCGACCCTCTGCTTGCAAAGCAGATGCTCTCCCAACTGAGCTATATCCCCATACTTTACGGCATAAAACCCAAGTCAACTCCGCCGTTTGATGTTCCCCACACTAATACCTCAATGCTTCGGATTGCATCGATAAGCCTTGCGCTCCGATACTCAAGGAATGAACATCGTTCCCACTGGCGCCGAGAGCCGGTCTTGAACCGCCATTATAGCCTGCAGTGCTATGTTTTACCAGTTAAACTACCTCGGCAAAAAGCGCCGCCGAAGAACCGGCGGCGCTAAAAAAACTCATTCAATCTATCTCACTTAATCTCGCTACATTTGAATTAGGGCTGGTCTCGTGCTTTTCCCATAGTAGAGCCTCCTAACTACATCCCATGTGGTGCGCCGAATGTCGGCGCTGTTGAAGCATTAGGTATTGCAGATTGAACTGCTTTATATAAACAACTCGCTACCGTCCAGCCAAGTGGTACTCCCTGCGGTCACATATACACCCGACGAACCATCAATCTTGGGTTTTATAAAAGGTTGGTGTTTATGCTTTAAGGCTTGAGCTTTGTTCAAAGAAAAAACTTTAAGCGTTGAGCCTTTAACCTTCAGTTTTGACTTTTGAGTTTTACAGTGATATTTCACCGGAACCAAGCCGACATTCATCTTATGTCGCTTGGTTGCAGTGACTCTTTTCATCATAATTTGATTTTGTAAAACCCATTACAAAAATAGACAGCTTAGCAGGCTGGAGCCAAATTCTTTTTTACTTTACTTATCTGTATTTGGCGAAAACAGAGAAGGCATATGATTCAGGGTTTTCGGACGGCAGCGAAGTTGATTGCTTAATAGGTGATTTCCAGCTCAGTCAGAGCGTTGGACACAGACAGAGCGGAATCAATCTCGACAACGAAGTCATTGATTTCCTTTTCCAGCGTAGTCAGCTCTGTCGTAATGTTGATGGGGTCAACAATCTCCATCGTCTGAGCAGCGATGAAGTCAGCACGAACCTTTTTGATTTCGTCGCTGGCACCCTTCATATCGACATTGCCGTAGAGGGACTTGACATACTCATCGGCACGCATCTCCAGCGTATCGCCGTTGTTCTTGTCCGCCTCAAGACGGGCGCGGCGATTGTCATTGTCCAGTTTCTTGAGAAGCAACTGCTTCAGCGGGATGCCGTGGTTCTTCATCTCGATTGCTTCGGCAACCGTGTACTCTTTGCCACCAATCGTTACCTTGACAGTAGCGTTGGACAGCGTAACCGCACGCTTGATAGCGTCGCGGCGAGCGATGAGGTCTTTTGCCGACTGATATGCAGCACGAATTTCTTCGCTATAAGTGCCGATGCTAACACCAGCAACCTTGTTGTTGCTGTGCTTATTTGCAAAAACGAACGTGCCCTGCTGGATGCTCTTCTGAATACGAGCGTCGAGCGTCTTCAGCTCACAGAGCGCCTTATGGACGGTCATCTTTTCAGTAGTCATTGATTTACTCTCCTAATCTTTGAAATTTGAAAATCACTTGCTGTTTGCAACAGCAGATTTCAGGGTAGAACCCGGCTTAAACACCGGAACACGCTTGGCAGGGATATTCACTGGAATATTTGCCCTCGGATTGCGTCCAACTCTTGCTGCTCGTTCCTTACTCTCAAAGGTTCCGAAACCGACGAGCTGGACTTTGTCGCCAGATACGAGCGCATCAGAAATGATACTGATAACCGCTTCGAGTGCGACTTCTGCACTCACCTTGGTCATTCCCGCTCTCTGTGCAAGTTCGCTAACCATGTCTTCCTTGTTTATCGAAACCACCCTCACTTCCAGTTTGTTGTGATACGACCATCAGGATGGATGATGATGTTGGAGTAACCATCCCCATAGTCATTATGGCGTTGCTGCCACATATCGCCCAGCGTTAAACGGGCGTGTTTTCCTGCATAATCAAAGGTTGCATAGACGAAGAAATCTCCGATGCGGAATGTGTGAACATCAATTTCCGGGTCGTTCTGCAAATCGTTCCAAACATCCACTGGATAATCTTTCTTTTCGAGACCGCTCAAGAAGCGGAATGAAAAGCTACTCGCTTCCAGCTTCATATATTCTTTGATGAAAGCAAGTGTGGGATTCTCAACCACCGTTTGCACAGTGCATCCCGGATAACCAGATGGGTCTGCCCAGACATAATCGTTGCGGGAAAGGTTGATGTGAGCCAGCCCATTCAGCTCCGTGTTAAAGCCCGTAGTGTTGATAGAGCAAAACACGTTGTTGCTATTATCCTTATAGGTCTGAATAATGTGTGCGATATGCTCAGGATACAAACCCGGCTCGCCGCCAGTGATTGACAGTCGGGCATCGGGGTGTTCGGCTAAAACCCGCTTTAACGCTTCGATTTGTGCGTCAAAGTCATTATCGCCAGACATCGGGTTCTGCCGCTCCAAGCAAAACGGGCAATAGAACGGACATTCCTGCGTTGTAATCATCTGAACATTGATGCGATAGTAAAGCGGGCGTCCGAGAGAAGTCCTCGCAGTACGACTGTTCAATCTGTACTGTAAATCTCTGTTCATTTCTGCCCGTACATCCTCGTAAGAACTGAGGAACGGTATCTGATTCATTTTGCTGCTCATCTAAGGAACCCTCCATTCCTCTGTTAACTTGCGAAGTCCTGTAATTCCTCTTGCGCTTCGCTTACGGTGTCAGCGGAAAACTGAAAGACACCATTGAGAAAAACTTCAATATGCCCTCGGACATATCGGAACTCGTAATTCCCATAACTCATGTCTCACACCTCCCGCAATTTTTTATGGGAGAAGGTTTTACCTCAATAGGTTCGGGCGCGACTCCGAAAAACTATTTTCAACTCCAGCCTTCCAAGGATGCACTTTCATGTTTGTTTTTCAACTCCCACGCGGTGGCAGCATTTCCTCCACTTGAACACTTTCGTAGTCCCGCACGCCCCGTAATGGCTTTCAGATTTTGGATGCCTCCTCACTTACCTTCACCAATACAGGGTCTAAGCGTTAGGCAGGTTGTGCGCACAGGGTTCACATCCCATTAAACCCACCCCACGGAATCGTACCGTGCCAGCCTTACGGCATCGAACCTCGCTTTAGCGTGAACCAAACCCGACCGACAACCAGATAGATTCCGCCATACCCGTACCACCGGAGTTCGATGAACCCCGGAAAACCGAGCCGTTTAACCATGTTCGACCAGCCGATTGAAAAGCTCGGTATCGACAAATGCTTTGTCGTTGCCGCCGATATTGTCGAACATTTTTCTCGCCGCTTCACGCTTAATTACGACATAGCGACCAGTGGGATAAATGCCTTTCTGCATTTCGACCTTGGCTACGCTGTTCGGCTTGCTGGTAGCCTCTATCAGCGTTACGCCCAACGCCATTTTTGCGCGGCACTTTTCGCACGGCTCATAGTCGATAACCATGTGCCTTGGCGCTTCAAAATCCTCATGCTTCCGACCATCACCAATGTGACCGAGAAGCGCAATCTCGTTGCGTTCTTCACCACACCAGAAGCAAACCGGAATTGTTGGATTAAGACCGTGCTTCGGAGATAACTTGATTCCTGCGTTTGACATTTATCAGACCTCCTAATGAAAATCGCTCAGCCACGCTAACACTCAACCCGTTCAAGAAACCTCAGACTTTTCATTGAGTAAAACTCTTTTGTATGATTGCAAGTTTTCGACGGTGTTGTAGTGAAAGGAGCTGAAACTTCGAGGCATTACTGGATTACAATATGCCTCGTGAAAAGCAGATACAGACCGAACGGGAGAGTAATCAAAGCTGCTGTACAGTCTTTGTCCTCAAACGTTGTGCCTGTGGATGCCATCCAGAAAACTCCGATGGTGATGAGAAGAAGCACCGCGCCCATCAGCTTCTGTCTGGCAAAAAGTTTCCGGCGGCGCTGGTTTCTTGTTCTCGACCTTTGACGGGGATACGCGACCCCAGTATATGTAGCCATACAGAAACCTCCTGCTTTTGATTTTCCTCACTCTGCGTTTACACGGGCTTGTGACCGTTTATCAAAAACTCGATAAGCCGCATTACGGCGACCGCGTTGGCTCCCCACCTCATTTAACGCCGCCAATTTCCCTTTTGCCTACGGCGTACCAGCATCGGTCGAATAAAACTCAGATAGTGGCATAAGCGGTATGACCGCTGCCCCATTTAACAAGAACCCTCGGGCAAAGCACATTACCAATGATGGTAACGCCATCAGAGCAGCGGGCAATGTGCTTTCCGTCCTCATGGTGAAAACTCACTTTGGAACCGGAGCGATTTACAAGCCCTCTCACTCGTTCTTTGAAAACATCATAGGACATATGAAAAACTCCTTTAGCGAATTGTCGGATATCCGCAGACGGTGGCTTAAATGCCACCGTTTCGCCGTCATTACGGCTCATCAGTGCGGCTCAGGGTATAAGAAAACCACCGGCGGAAGCCCATTAGAAAACAACTGCCATATGGCATGGACTCGCGGTGGTTCAAATACCCTCACTGAGATATTTAGTTGTCTTTCTTGGTCTTGAAATCCAGCTCATAGGTCTTGCCGGTGACAATGCGGTGGCAAACCTCAGCCAGATAATTGCGGAAATACCGGTGATTTGCGCAGGTCACGGTCAGCGCCTTGCGGTTCTTCTTGGAATAAACCGACATCAGGAAGTTGACATCATGGCTCGTTGCCTTGTACTGCTCGCCAAGCATAGCGGTGATAACCGTCTGCAAAGTCTTGAGCAGGTTCGTCTTACTGGTCGGATTCTTGCCCATATCAAACTCGCGGGCGATTTCGCTCATAGCATAGCTGTCATTGACAGCCTTGGGGTCGATACCAAGGTCAACCGCTTTCTGCGCGGTCAACAGGAAGTTCATCTTCTGCGCGATACTCGACCAATTCTCATTGGCGCCGATAGAACCACAATACTTGTGGAGCTTGAGCAGGTCAATCTGCCGTTCCTTGTCCACGATAGCGCGAACCGGCACCTTGTCATCACCCTTCTGCTCGTCCTTAACCCCGATAGTCACAAAGGACAGGGTCGTGACGGCGGTAAGCATGGGATTATCAGTGTTCTTGCAATCCTCGAAGCACATATCCCGAACGGTAGCGGTGTACTCATTGATTTTCTCGGTCATGGCTTTGTCGGCTTTGGAAGCGTCCTCAAACTTGCCATTCTGGATTGCATCATTGTAATCCTTGACAAGGGCTTCGGTTTCAGAGCGCAACTGTGCCAATTTAGCGGTGTTTTCTTCTCTGGTCATTTTGAAATGCCCCTTTCACAGATTTTTGGTGATAACAAAGTTTATCACTCAAGAAAGCCGCTGAAAGATTTCTCAGTCAGCGGCTCTATCAATGATAAACTCAAGGACACGGCGGCGGCTCTGCACTCGGCTCATGGGGCATAACCCGCCCATGCAACTATTGCAGTATCGAACGCCGCTCATATCATTTCTAATACTCGCGTCGATTGAGTGAAGTTCTGCTTATTCACAATACTCAACCAAATCCGACTTTCATATCTATATGCCCTCATTTTCGGCTCCTCGGAGCGCAACACCCTTGGGTGGAAAACTCGGACGATACTACTAACCATCAGAGGTCTTTCTCGTATAGCCATCAGTTATGCAAGCCGCACTTAGGTTCATAGGCACAAACCTCCGGGGATTTTCACTATCTCGTACCATGAGCCTAACTCTCATGCACCGGCGACGCCTTTGATAGCAAAGGTACTCACATTGACACTCACTCAATGGTGTGTTGGCTTACCATACCCGAAAGTGGCGGACATCTCCGCTTGTATTTCGTGGCTTGCCGTGCGGGGTCTTGCCCTGCACCCTTAACCGCAAGGGGTGTACCCT
>ULRI01005220.1_pt1 | contig 13855 bp, 17 predicted proteins | sample 1955291 | NCBI WGS metagenome assembly ULRI01 (sample SAMEA4835678, study PRJEB28245) | human gut metagenome | biome: gut microbiome; material: fecal sample | place: Denmark | collected 2008
AAAATGCTAATCCCAAAAATATATCCTTGCCATATTTGCAATATTTAAAAATTAAATATATGGTCCCTATAATCGCAACCCCTGCTGGCATAGCCGTATAATACATAATCATCCCCCCGTTTCTACAACAATCATTACAATATTTTGTACCAATATTATAATCCAAAACATCCTTATTTACAACAAAAAAGTCCCCTATTATACCGCTAAAAATCAAAATCTATAGGCTTTTCTATCTCATTTTCTGCTTTTATCAAATGCTCATAGGTTTGCCCTGTTTTATGTAACATATTCTCAACATCAAACAGCCTCATATATGCTTGATACAATTCTTGATACTCTTCAAACGAGAGCCACATTGTTTCCGTGTGACTAAAACCCAGGATTGCACAATATTGCCAGAGGCAATTTATTATTTTTTCAGTCTTATTTGATCTGCTTCGTTTAGTATGCCATGATATTGCTTCTTTGTCGTAGATTTGCTCCATAAGTCTTGAAAACAAAAATCATGATTTTCTAATGTGCCTTTTAAATTAGATGCTCTGATAAAATCGCTTTTAAAACTGCTGGTCGACTTGCTGTTGGTCAACTCCTTTGCCGTATTTACATTACAGCTTCTAACGATTTCATCTTCCAGATTTTCAACCTGTGTGATGCATAGCACTTTAGAAATAGCAGTTTCTCGTTTGAGTAATTCGATATTTTCAAATAAAATGTCCGTGTTGTCTGTATCTGTGTCAAAAACTAATACTGCTGTCGTCCCCTTTTTCAAAGTCTTTAACTGTGCCTGTCTTAATTTATCCTGTATAACATTGCGTTTTATGACTTTTCCGGGTTGGATCAGACGCATATCTGTCTTTAATATCTTTAACAGCTTTTCCTCGCATTGTCCCTCAACATAATATACATAGTTTTTATCTGCCATTACCGAATATCACCTCTCCTAAATATCCAATATATCGTAAATCAAATCCGTTGCCGGTGCCGATGAAAAAAGATCATTTTCTACTGCTGATTTTAATGAATCGGTACTCCTCTTCAAGATTTCACCTGCGTTGATACATTCAATCTTGCTATCTTCTCCATATACCTCTTTTTTCATAAAGGTATATGAATGCTTTGGGAGTTGCATATCCAAAATGTCAGTGTTATGTGTTGTAAAAAACAACTGTGTATCGTCGTCCAAAAGTTCAATCATTACTGATAAAAGTGCTTTTTCAATGTCGCTATGTATAAACGAAAATTTCTCATCACAGTAGAAAAATTCACACTTCTTCTCTATCATATGTGCAATCATGACCGCTATCGCTATCCCCGATTTTGTACCACTGGAAAGCCATCCTATATCCGGAACCTGACCGTCCTGAATAATCGCCACATTGTTTTTGGTACGAATTGCATATGCGCCTTCAACCTCTGATAATCGATCCACCGCAACAATAGAAGGATCCAACGCGCGTAAGATAACACCTAATATTCTTATAAAAGTACCGGAATCTTTCGGAGCTCTGAATAATTCCACTGCGCTATCGTCTTCCGGGTAGGCAAATGTCCAGCTTAACCCTGTCACCTTTTCAAGCTCCTTTATGTAGTTATCGCACTTTTCCTGCTTTGTTTCCAACAAACGCTTCAAGCAACTTTCATAACTATCTTTCTTCTGAATTTCCACAAAGCGAACTGATACATCAATATTTTCCCCGGTTAGCTTCTGCCCCTCCTCTGGAGGAGAAATGACTGTATTTACCCGAAATAAATACTTCATATTTGCCACAAAATCAATGCAAAAGGCTGCCTCTTTCGTTTTATCGGAAATAAGCCCGACAATGTCAGCATACTGTTTTTTATCCATGAAATGGAATATATTCATTAACATTTTGCCAAATGAAGTTTTTCCGGTTGCATTTGCACCCATCAAGATGTTCACTTTTTTGTATCTGAAATTTGTAAAACCGGTCAAAAATTCATTCTCAATGCTTGAATTAACAATTTTCTTAGGATATGACAAATTCATAGCAAAATTGTTGAATGACATAAAATTATCCATTTCTATATTCATTATTATCATCTTTTGCAACCTCCTGTTTATTATTTCGGATTTCACGAAGTAATCTCCTTTCAATATAATACCTCAAGTTTGTTTGAAAATCAACATTTTCCCGTAAATTATAGCATTTCATAGGATTATAACCTCTTTTTTCCTATTCTATTTCATTCCAAATATCGTCTCAATTTCTGATAATTCGCCACTCTTTTTTCATTGCTTTAAATACAAATCGCCCTTATAATATGTATAAAAGTTAAAGGAGGGATAAAATGACTCAAAAACATAAGGAAGCCAGTATAAAATTTATCGAGCATTTTGGATATTACCCAAATCATCCAAATGATATAGATTTTGATCAGGATGCCTATGCAGAGGAACTGTTAAAATGTGTCGAAGATAACTTTGATTATACAATAAAGAAGTATGGAACGGTGCCAAAAACAGAACAGCCTAAACCTGAAATAATTTGGGATTAAATACCATCAGCCAAACACTAAAATTGACAAGTATTGTTTAAGATAGTATATTTTTTGTTGAGGAAGCATATGAATTGGCATTGAATAAGTTTGGGAAGGAGTGTGGAATATCATGGCGGGAAACAAAGTAAAATGTTATTTAGATATCGTGGAACACCATCCGGATTGGACAATAGAAGACTTTGAGGCAGAAGAGAAGAAACTTAAAGAAGAAAGCGACAAGTTAAAGGAATGGCCAGAACCTAGGGAGGATACCACCAGTCGGAGATAACATGGTGGTATTTTTTATATTACCGCACTTCGATCTGGCACATCTTCATTGCTTCTAAAGCATTCTTATGGCTTTCAGGCGTGACACCGGCGCAGCAATCCTGCAATACAGCAACCGGTACTTCCGGTAAATACGCTTTAACGAGCAATGCATTGGAAATAACACAAATATCCGTACACAGCCCCACCAACGTAATTTCTTCAATGTCTTCCTCAATAGCCAGTCTCTGTAAATAGTCTCCCAACTCTTTGGAGCCGAAGGTCATCTTCTCGAACACTTTGTCCTGTGGGCATTTCACCGTCTCGATATCCTCTGCCAGATTCCAACCGTCGGTTCCTTTGATGCAATGTGGCACCGGCAGATTTTTTCCTTCCTGCGTATCCATGTAATCATCAAAATGTGTGTCTTTCGTGTATAAAATCGTTCCTTCAAAGCCCTTAATTGTCTCAATAACGTTAGGTACAATAGCAACCGCTTCTTTCGTGCCAAGTGCACCGTCAATAAAATCATTTTGCATATCTACAACAATTAATACTTTCATAAATTCACTTTTCCTTTCCAACTATATCAAGCTTAAAAAGCTTCTAACGTTCTGTTTATTAACAACTCCAACTTCCCATACCTCAAGTCCTCCACAACCACATATTGCTTATTATGTCAATAACTCAAACTTCCCACACCCGAATGTACGCCAAAGTCCCATAATACTTATTACGGGGTACGTTTACTAACATTTTGTAAGGACAAAATCACTGCAAATATTTTGCCTCCATTCTCGACAAAACGCTCTTCTCTTGACACTCCTCGTCTTGCCGCAGCAATGCTTCCATCGATTTACGCTGTTCTACAGTAAGTGCATTTGAAAGATTTGCCACAATGAAATCCTTTTGTTCTGCCGTCAATAGCATCATTCTGCTTTTCGCACCAAATCCTATGCAAAAACGATGTTACACGCTATTCGCATAATAAACAACATAGCCTTGTTCCATTAAAAAGTTCTCAGCTCTGATACCTGTCAAATATTCGCCATAGGTCTCCTGTACCAATTTTTGGGCAGATGCCACATGCTGCCAACATTCACAAAATGTAAAAGTTCCATCCCCTGCTAAAAATCCGCATAATTCCATAACATTTCTCCTCCCTGGCAAATCCTGCATCCCCATCTCATTTATCACTTAAGAATTTGTTCTATCTCCTGCAATTCTTCCTCACTAAACTCTAAATGTTCTATACAAGCCGCATTATCAATGATCTGCTGCTTTCTGCTTGCGCCGGCTAGAACTGTGACAACCGCCGGATTATGCAGGCACCAAGACAATGCCATCTGAGAAAGCGTCTGTCCCCGTCGCTCGGCGAGAGTATTTAACTGTTGCAATTTGCTGACCAATTCTTCATTCAATTGTTCTCCAAGCCATGTATTTCCTCTTCCCACACGCGAATCTGTTGGAATCCCATTTAAATATCGGTCTGTTAAAAATCCCTGTGATAATGGAGAAAAGACTGCAAGTCCAATCCCATGCGCCACCGCGTATTGATCCAGACCATCCTTTTCCACTTGACGGTTAAGCATCGAATATGACGGCTGATTTGCAATAAACGGCGTCCCCAATTCCGTAAGCAGTTGCTGCATTCTCTCGGTCTGCTCTGCATTATAATTCGAGATTCCCACATACAATGCTTTGCCCTGACGAACAATCTGATCCAACGCATGTGCCGTCTCCTCAAGCGGAGTATCCGGGTCAAAAACATGATGATAAAAAATGTCGACGTAATCCAATTTCATCCGTCGTAAACTTTGATCCAAGGAAGCGATCAAGTATTTGCGAGAACCATTTCGATCACCATATGGTCCGTCCCACATCTCATAACCCGCCTTCGTTGAAATGCAAAGTTCATCACGAAATTCACGCATTCCCCGGTCTAATATCCGCCCAAAATTTTCCTCTGCACTTCCATTATAAGGATTCCCATAATTATTCGCCAGATCGAAGTGTGTAATCCCCAGATCAAACGCTGTATGTACCATTTCTTCCATATCGCTGAAACGACCCTGATGCCCAAAATTCTGCCATAATCCCATAGACACTTTAGGCAGTTTTAACCCGCTGCGGCCACAACGCGAATAGATCATTTTGTCATATCTCTTATCACTCGGCAAATACATTTTCTGTTTCCTCCTGTTCCAAAAATAACAACATAACGTCACAATTCTCTTTCAGTGTATCATATATTTTACATAGAATCTATCCCAATCATTTTTTCCATAACAAACACGACGTACTCATCTTAGGAGTTCCCCGGAAATTCCATTAGGCATAGAAATCCTGTGCCGTTATTTATGACCGTATGCATACAAACTGCAAGCAAATAGAAAATATATTTCCCTGCAGATCTGCTGTGATCTGTCCATTCATCTGTTCTACAAGCTGACGTGCAATTGCCATTCCAAGTCCGCTCGACGTGGTACTCCTCGCCAGATCCGCCTTATAAAACCGTTCAAATATCCGCTCCACATCAATATATTCCGGGTGCATCACTTCATTTTGTACAAGCAGACATGCCTCTCCCTCCTGCTCTGACAAAACGATCTTTACATGTCTGCCACCATGTTCCCATACATTTTTAATCACATTTTGCAGCACTCTGCGCATTGCCTGATCATTGCCAAGTACCCATAATGCGCCCTCCTCAAGCTGTAATTGCGGTTCCATCTGTTGTTTTTGCCACTCATTATAATACGAAAACAAGGCTTCTTTGACCAATGCTCCAAAATCGCATTTTGTCAAAGGAACCTCATAACTTCTGCTTTCCAATTTTGTGTAAGTAAACAACTCTTCTAACATATCCCGCAACGCATGAATGCGTTCTTGAATAATTTGCAAATAACGTGTTCGCTCCTTTGCATCCTCTGTATCCTCCAACAACTGAAAATACCCATCCAAGGAGGTTAACGGTGTGCGAATGTCATGTGACAGATTGGTATACGTCTGCACAAGTCTTTTCTCCTTTTGCACCCACTCCTGCCTGTTGCTGCGCTGCTTTTGCAAGATCTCATTCAATGAATCCGTTAATTTGCCAATCCCCAATATACGAATATCACTGACCAATATCCCATCACTTTGCTTGTCCTGCACAAACCGGAGTTGTTCCTCCAGCTTGCGCATCTGCCACCGCACCTTGACCAACAAATAGGACATTACCACCAACGCGGACAACGATACTGCCACATACCACGTCATACCAAATCCCTCTTTTCTATCTGTATTATATTTATCAAAGACATCACTACGAAATAGCCGACCACTAACAAGCACACATTGCGAATTTCTGTTGCAGTCATGTCAATCTGCAATGTTTTCATTTTGGTCGTCAGCAAATACGGCTGCAAGTCTACACTTCTGTTAAACAATTTCTTTATCACCGCAGAAATCCCCATGCAGGCAACCGGTGCCGCCCCCATGATCAAACACATTCCCAATGTCATGCTAAATGCCATACTTCGAATAAGCATTGCGATCGTCATACAAAGGATCAAAAACACATACTGCAATGCCATTCCCAGTAAAATCTCCGGCAAATATTTTGTCACATCACCCCATTTTATATAATGAAATGTTTTGTATACCGCAATGCTCTGCACAGCCAAGCTGATCAGATCAAATACGACTGTATATATCGCCATGGCGATCCACTTTGCATACACAAGGTGACGCCTATGTTCCATCTGCCCGCCAATATTTTTGATATATCCATTTTTGATATCTAACATCACAAACATTATCGCAAAAATAAGCGCCATCATTGTCAAAATACCCGATTTCAAATGCAATAAAAACATATCTAAGACTTCTACTGACTCTGCATCCATCTCGCTGGTGTCCTCGGAAATACCAAAAAATATTGTAGCGTTATTATCGTTCGCTGACTCTATTTCCAGATTTGCCTGGTCCTTTTTCTTCGATTCACTTGTCTGCAGACCATCTTTGTTCTGCTGTCCCGAAACATTCCCCTCTGATGCACTTTGTTCCTGTCCCGAAACATTCCCCTCTGATGTACTTTGTTCCTGTCCCGAAACATTCCCCTCTGACGCACTTTGTTCCTGTCTCGCAGCCTTCATATCATCACAGTTAAACTCTGTTGTCATAAAAACCAAGCCGATCATAATAATACTGATCACCCAAAAAGATCTCATCCGAAATATTTTATATAATTCCATGCGAACACTATTCCACATATTATTGCTCCTTTCACCGACAACCTATTTTTCTGCTGTCATATTCAAAAAATAACGTTCCAATTCTTCCTGGTAAATCCGTAATTCCCTCGGAAACACCCCCGCTTCAACCAACTGTGCATTGATCTGCGCGCTATCCTCCAACCGTTCATACAAATACAAATGGTTGACATCAATCATCTCATAACGAGTTATTCCCAGTCGATCCAAAATCGGCATCGCCTGCTCCGGCTGATCTAATGTAAGTTCCAATCGTTTGCTGCATTGCTGTATCAACTGTTCCTGCGAAATCTCCTGTAGTAACACACCATTGTGAATAATCCCAAAATCCGTACACAACTTTGATAATTCTTCCAAGATATGGCTGGAAATCAATATTGTAATATTTCGTTCCTCAGACAAACGCTGCAACATATCACGGATCTCCACAATGCCTTGCGGATCCAACCCATTGATCGGCTCATCTAACACCAAAAAATCCGGGTTGCCTACCAAAGCCAAAGCAATACCAAGCCGCTGTTTCATACCAAGCGAAAAATGCTTTGTCTTTTTGCGCCCGGCATGTACCAGACCGACTAATTCCAACAATTCTTCTGCATATTTTTTATCACGAATTCCAAACAATTCTGCCTTAATCATAAGATTGTCCTGCGCTGACATATTCGGATACAATCCCGGCTGCTCAATAAGGCATCCCACTCTCGACCGTACTTTCGCTAATGATTTTCCGGAACAGCCAAATATCTCATACTCGCCAGCAGTTGGGTCCGCTAATCCCGCGATCATCTTTAAAACCGTCGTTTTGCCTGCACCATTCCTGCCGATAAATCCATATATCGCGCCCCGCCGTATGTGCATATCCACGTGGTCAACTGCAACATGTTTGCCAAACTGCTTCGTCAAACCTCTCGTTTTCAATAACATTTCTCTATTGCCTTCGCTCATATTCATCCTTTCTGTGCTCTCTCTTGTTTTACATAGACTATCATAACTGCCATTTCCGAATATATCGCTAAGAAATAGTAAAGAAATAGTAAAGATTTATAAATGCGCGACCATACAATAACCGATTCCCCATACCGTTTGTATATATTCCTGCTCTGTAATTTTCTTAATCTTTTTGCGAATATTGCTGATATGAACATCCAATGTTTTGGTTTCCCCCATATACTCCTCCTGCCAAGCATAAGTAAACACTGCCTCTTTACTAAATACCTGCCCCGGATGTTCCAATAACAATTCCAAAATTGCAAATTCCTGTCGCGTCAAGTGTCCCAATTCTTGACCATCAATCATCACCCGATGCGTTTCCTTATCCAAATCCATCCCTCGACATTTTAAATGTGTGGACTCTTCACCCGCGCCATGCTGCAAATGTCTCAATTGAATCTGCACTCTGGCAATGACTTCCTTCACGTCAAAAGGCTTTGTCATATAATCATCTGCACCACTCGTCAACAGATCCAATTTTTCTTCCATCTCACCCTTTGCCGTCAATACAATGACCGGCACATTACTTTTTTGGCGGATCTGCTGCAGCACTTCCTCGCCGGATAATCCCGGTAACATAAGATCAAGCAAGATCAACTGACATTCATTGCGTTCTAACCACAACAAAGCCTCTGTCCCAGAAAACGCCTGACTACAGGCATACCCTGCCTTGCCAAGCGCTTCCTTCAATAAATTATTAATATGTAAATCGTCTTCCACGGTCAAAATAGTATACATTTTTCTCTCCAATATTACCCAATCAGCAAGCTGCCTTCCTCTTTTAACCAGCGCTCGCATTTTTTATAATCCGGCATCACCTTTGCCACTTCTGCCCAAAACTGCTTCGAATGATTCATGTATTTGCGGTGACATAATTCATGCACCACAACATAATCCAGCACTTCCGGCGGCGCTAACATCAACAAACAATTAAAGTTCAAATTACCATTGCTGCTACAACTGCCCCAGCGGGTCCTCTGATGACGGATCGTAATGCGTCCATAAGTCACACCCATCCGGGCCGCATAATGCGCCACGCGCTTTGGCACCACCTCAACCGCCTGCTCTGCAAGCTCATGAATTTTACTGTCCGATAAATGGTACTTTGCCTTGGCCGCCATTCGCACTTTATTTCGCTGCACCATCTTTGCATAATTTTCTTCCAGCCAGCTTTGTTTCTCGTTCAAAAATCGAACAATGTCCCGCTTTGGCATCCGATTTGGCACACGTAACACCACCCGGCAGTCTTTTTTGATCTCCAATGAAATCGTTTTACGCCGGGAGCGGACAATTTGCACCGGAATATTCCCTATTTGATACATCATAAGCCGATATTCCTTTCTTCCTTTAACCTCTCATTTCACCTACTCAAACTTCCCATACCTCAAATCCTCCACAACATCATATTGCTTATTATGTCAGCATAATAAAACTATTTTGCAGCCAATATATTAAATTGTTCTGTCATCAGAGAACTAAGATAATTGCCAAAGAACGCAGAGTTTTTATGTGATTTCTTATTTTGTTATGTCTCTGATAAATACATGCCTGAAGGAATGTCTGAGATGTCCCGGTTTAGCAAGGTATCATCCATTTTGGGACGGGACGCTTTCGCTACGATGCGCTACGTTACGTTACTTAATGTCTCTGAAATACGAGACATAAGTAACGACGAGCGCAAAGTCCCTTTCAAAAATGATGATTACCTTGCTTCCGGGACTTCAAGTTTCCGAAAGGCATGTAAATCAATCATCAGAGACAACAAAATCTAGAAATCACTAAAAACGAAAATGCGGCAAGGCAATTACTATAGCTCTCTGATGGCAGAAATCGCTCCTTGGTGGCTGCAAAATGCTATATAGTCATTGACATAATAAGCAATATGTGGTTGTGCAATAACTTCCGGTATGGGAAGTTTGAGGCACTTAAGTGTTGTCTCTGATCACGTGCACATATTCAATATGCGGTTGAATCTGGCGAAGCGCTTTATATTGTGGAGCCTCTTCTTTCTGCAATGTATCCAGTGCAAGTTGATACACTCGATGTTCATTCGCCCACCACACGATATATTCCAGTAATTGGTAAGATTCCTGTTCGGAAATGTTGTTACGGATCCCTTGCAAAACCCGGATTCCCACGCTGTCTCCTTGGGGAAGCAGACAGTCCAATAACCGTTCCAGCTTAAATCCACTCACATCTGCCTGCAAATCCATCTTCTCACCGCGCAATTGACAGGAAAATCTGTCGATCGTCAAAACGCTCTCGTCTTCTTTCCCATCTGTACCTGCAACGCCTGCCAGCCAATGATTGACCGCCTCCGTCGCTTCACGAGATAAATTACGATTGACCGCCGGGACACTAAGCACATTCAATGCAAGCTGCAATTCTGCCTGGCATGGTATTCTCTTAACCAAAGAGCCCGCAACCTTTTTGAACATTTTCTTAGGACCGGATTCCTCCGGCCGATACTTCTGTATCTGCTCTGCAACAAAACATTGCAGCCCTTTTGCATCATACGAGGAAATCTGCACCTCAACCTTCAATCGCTCTTCCATGAAATCATGCCTCCTCTTCCGGATAAACAATTCCCCACTCGCGGCGCAAACTTGTCATGATCTCCATGACCTCTTCCGTATACTCTGCATATATGTGCGATGTATCTCCTTGGATCGCCATTTCCATATCCTGCAATTCATACATAAGTGCATCCTCATGCGCACCGGCACGCACTGTCTCCTTCGTTCCGTCAACATAAGTGATCACCGCTTCCTCTGCGCGCGGATACTCCATGATCTCAATATAACCTTTTTCGCAGGAAATCATTCCCCTTTTGGGCTGCTTCGAATGCAAACTCAATGCCACTGTTGCCATTTGCGCTTCTGCATTTTTGAGTACGAAAACCGATGACTCGTCCACTCCGGTCGGTGCCGGATTATACTGCGAAAGCACGACGTCCGGTTTAGACTCCATAAACCACCGCACAAACGACAAAGCATATACACCGATATCAAGCATCGCACCGCCGGCAAGATTACGATTGAAAAATCGATTTTGCATATCGTATTCCTTAAAACTGCCAAAGTTCATCGTTATAAGATTCACCTTGCCAAGACGTCCGGAAGCCAAAATCTCACGTAATTTACGATACAGCGGCATATGATAGATCGTCATTGCCTCCGCCAAGATCAGCTTCTTTTCCTTTGCTAACGCACGTACTCGTTCCAGCTCTGCGCTATTTAATGTGATCGATTTCTCCGCCAAAACATGCTTGCCGCCACGTAAGGCTTTCTCCATAAACGGCAAATGCGTATTGTGGGGCGTTGTAATGTATATCACGTCCACATCCGGATCGGTAAACATTTCCTCAAAATCATCATACACTTTCTCGATCCCATACTTCTCAGCAAACGCAACAGCTTTCGAGTGCGTGCGGTTGCCCACCGCATAAATGTTGCGTCCGTCCTTTGCCAACGCAGCCGCCATCTCATTTGCAATCACGCCTGTCCCAAGAACCGCCCACTTAATCTCTGCCATAAGTTCTCTCTTTCCTTTGAATACTCAATGTATGTTGTGGCATCAGTCACCACAGACACTGCAACATCAGTCACCGCCGTTACTGAGTACAGCCACCACTTTCCCATTCTTCATATAAATTTCACCGGCATATCCACCATTGTAATACTTGCCGACATTCTCTATCTGTGAATAATAAATCTTTAACTCCTTCATGTACTTCTTGACCGATTTCTTGGACACACGACGATATTTTCGTTTCTCCCCATCTAACGGAAACAATACATCCGTGTAATAAAATCGGCATTTTTTCGATAACTTCAACGTAATCTTTTTCTTCAAAAAATAAGGATCGGCACTGTCGAAATATCCTTTTTGCGGACGAACCACAATGCGCTTACCCGTCATCTTCACAATTTGATATTGCGTAGCTTCATCCTTGCGATTGGTTCCTTTCGTATAATGCTTCTTTCCCTTCGTAAGCGATGCCTCCCGATACACTTTCACACCCTTCTTGTACATAAACATCTTGTACGCAGATGCAGAAGCTTCCGCTCCAACTGTTGTCACGCAAATACATACGATCACCAGCATTGTCAAAATCTTAGAAATTTGTTTGTTCATGGTGAACCTCCATTCTCCCAGATCCGCTTAGAGCGAATCCCAGGGCATACTGTTTGCTTTGTTGCTTGCTCTATTATTGTGTGGGTCGTACGAAAATCCATACACAATAATTATAGTTATATTTTAACAGGCAGGCGGAGGATTAGCAAATGAAAATCTAGTGGCACTACCATTGCGCATCCAAAAAACAGACTATCCGATTGTCATTGTTCTAATTATAGAATATAATATTTTTATTATATCAACTTCCATTATGGTACATGATACAAGCTATAGAAAGTATGGTGGAATCAATGAAAAACAATTATTATGATTCAACAATTTTATACTATAATCGCAATGCCGCTGAGTTTTGCGACAACACAGTCAACGCAAATATAACTCAAATTCAGGATTTGTTTCTTTCCAAACTCGAAAAGAATTCTTACATTCTGGATTTTGGTTGTGGATCAGGTCGAGACACGAAATACTTCCTCGAACTCGGTTTTCATGTAGATGCCGTTGATGGTTCTGAAGAACTCTGCCGGCTGGCAGAAAAATATACGGGAATCGAAGTGAAACAAATGTATTTTCAAGAACTATCCGAAATCGATAAATACGATGGCATTTGGGCGTGTTCATCAATTTTACATTTGCCGCACAATGAACTGACTGACGTGCTGAAGAAAATGACCAAAGCCCTAAAACAAGGAGGGGTTATATACACATCATTTAAGTATGGCACTTTCGAAGGAGTAAAAGATGGAAGATATTTTACATATATGACAAAAAAATCCTTTGATATTTTTATTCAAGAATTTAAAGAATTAACGATAGAAGAAGAATGGATTACTGCTGATGCCAGACCAGGAAGAGGTGATGAAAAATGGCTCAATTTAATTTTACGAAAAAGCTAGACATTGACGAAACGCAAATAGAACAGACCGACGTCATGACCGGTGACAATAATAGAAACCGCTATTTATATTACCAGTTAAAATTAAGTATGTTACATGCTAAGAAAATTGATATTATCGTTTCCTTTCTCATGGAGTCCGGAGTCAGGCTCATTTTAAATGACCTAAAAACAGCTCTTGACAGGGGTGTGCAGATCCGGATCTTAACCGGAAATTATCTCGGAATTACGCAACCCTCAGCCTTATATCTATTAAAAAACGAACTTGGAAATCGCGTAGACATGAGATTCTATAACGACAAACATCGTTCATTCCATCCGAAAGCATACATTTTTCATTACGAAAATTACGAAGACATATATATTGGTTCTTCCAACATATCACGCAGTGCCCTCACTTCCGGAATTGAATGGAATTATCGTCTTAACAGCCAGGACAACCATAAAGATTTTGTGTTATTCTATGACACATTTCAGGATTTGTTTGAAAATCACTCTATCATAATTGATGATAATGAATTGAAACGATATTCAAAAAATTGGCATAAGCCGGCTGTATCCAAAGATTTAGCAAGATATGATGCTGTTGAGGATAATTCCGATACGCCGGTAAGAAAACTATTCCAGCCAAGGGGTCCACAGATCGAAGCCTTGTACGCCTTAGCAGATAGCAGGTCAGAAGGCGCCACAAAGGGGTTAGTCCATGCCGCTACGGGCATTGGAAAAACGTATTTGGCAGCATTTGATTCTGCTAAATACCAGAAAGTCTTATTTGTTGCACACCGAGAAGAAATATTAAAGCAAGCTG
>ULRI01002060.1_pt1 | contig 13838 bp, 10 predicted proteins | sample 1955291 | NCBI WGS metagenome assembly ULRI01 (sample SAMEA4835678, study PRJEB28245) | human gut metagenome | biome: gut microbiome; material: fecal sample | place: Denmark | collected 2008
CAGCGGGGGGATTTTTGCGTTTCTCTTCAGGTATTCTTACGCTGATTTGCGCCCGAGAGCAGCAGCACCGCGCGGCATAGCCGCAGCTTGAGCAGCAACAGCTTTACCTGGTCGTTCCGGCTCTGCATGGCGTGCAGTGGGGTGCTGCGCACCGCCGTGCGCACCCGGGGCTTTTGCAGGGTACTGCGCAGCCAAGCAGTCTGCTCGGAAAGGGAAAGCGGGCTGCATCCAAGATTCTTGATTCCCATCATCAGGTCGCGGATCGTGCAGTAGCTCGCCTTTGCGCGGTGCATGGGGCTGTCCTGTAAGCCCCACGCGGCAACGGTGTCCCACACTGCATCGCTGAGATAAAAGTTATCCTCCAGACGCTCCGGGTGGTAGCTGTTGGACAGGCTGCCCCGCCGGGCAGCGGTGTAGTGGTACAGCGGCTTTTCCAGCACCACCAGACAGCCGGGATTTTGACGATAAAAGGCTACAAAGAACAGCCCGTCCTCCCCCAGCTGATGGCAGGAGAAACGCAGCCGATGCTGCTCCAGAAACGCCCGGCGGAACAGCTTATTGGTGACCAGATACGAGGAAGCCGTCTCGTCGAAATGTTCCTTGAAGGGCGCGCCCCGGTACACGCCGGAGAGGGTGCTGCCGCTGGTCTGCGTGTGCAGCAGCCGGTCGTTTTCATCATAGCTGTCCAGATACAGCCCAAACTCCACGCAGTCCGCATCAGCATTCCGGGCGGCATGATACAGCACTTCTGCCGCATCCGGCTCTACCCAGTCGTCCGGGTCCAGAAAGAAGATATACTCTCCCCGGGCTGCATCCAGACCCGCGTTGCGGGCAGCGGCTACGCCGCCGTTGGGCTGGTCGATGAAGCGAAAGCGCGCATCCTCGGCAACAGCCTGTGCACACAGCGCGGCGCTGCCGTCCTTAGAGCCATCGTTGATGAGGATGGCCTCGAAGTCGGTCAAAGTCTGCGCCCGCAGTGAGCGCAGCGCCCGGGGCAGCAGGCGCTCCATATTATAAACAGGCACTATAAACGAGATACAGGGCATTGTTTTCACTCCTTGCCGTCACACTTCCTTCATCAGAATATGGATGCGGTCCCGCATCTCCTGCCGACTGTCCGGCATCCACACCTTGGGTTCCGGGGGCTTTTTGCGCTCCATGGCGTAGGCAAGCGTCACCAGACGCAGCGCCATCGTGCTCCAGAAATAAAAGGCGGTATTATCGGTCAGGTAGGTCACCGTCATATAGCCTAGCTCGGACAGATACAGCAACGTGGTCTCTTGGTCTGCATAGCGCTGCCAGAACAGCGGAGTCAGAACATACTGGATGCTGGACCAGAGCAGAAAACCCGGAAAGCCTACCTCTACAAAGACCTTCAGGATGTCGTTGTGGAAGGGGTAAGGCTGGTTGATGAGCCCGTCATTATACCACTGGGCGATGATGGTATCCACATATTCAAAACCGCGGCCGATATAGGTGATAGAAAATTCATAGTAGGGGTTCGCCATGCTCCACAGGTAGTCCCGACCCATCATGTCAATGCCAAAACTGTTCAGCAACCTTGAAATAACACCGTAGCGCACACAGTAGAGGAATGCCAGAAAAAACAGGATACAGCAGACGCCCACTGCCGGGTAAAACCAGCCGGGGACTTTGCGCTTGCGGAGAAGCAGAGCGATCAGGACGAACAGAACCACCGCCGGGATGGCGATGCGCTTCATGCCGACCAGAAAAAACCAGCAGCAGAGCAGCAGATACAGCCAGCGCTTGCGCTTTTCCTGCCGGGTAGTACGAGGAGCAAAAACGGCGTAGTACAAGATCATCTGTCCGAACACAAAGGTCAGGTCGTGAATCTCCAGCTGCAGCGCATAGCCATCCGCATCACCGAAGGTGATCAGACAGGTAACGAGAGACTGGATGCTGGCTGCAAAACCGTAGTCAGGAATGCTCAGCAGCATGATGGCCGTGTTGGCAATGCAGATGCTGATGGTAAACAGCTCGATGGCTTTTTCCCGGAACAGATAGACCAGCGCCACAGCAGTGAGGATGGCAATACTCTGGAACACGATCTTGGAGCAGCTTCGGATCATGGAAGACACTGCGGCAAAGCTTTCGATCCAGATGACCATCGACCAGAAAAACAGCGCCGCCATCAGGGACATATAAAGCAGGGTAGGCTTCCATAACTCCCGGAGACGCTTTTCGTCCGGGTAAAACAGGGTGTACAGCATTGCCAGCCCGATCACCCCCAGAGAGATGGCTTTGGGAAGGCCGCCCACTGCGCTGTTGATTGGTTTCCACTCTCCCAGCCCGGCACCGGCCAAAAAGACCACGCAACCGATGGTCAGCAGTTTTTGCCACAGCGGGCTGTCCTTATAAAACAAAGAGGCCGGAGTTTTCCGGCTGTAATCCTTTTTGGTCAGGATCTGATCCAATGTGCGCATGAAAAGGGCTCTCCTTTTATTGTGGGTGTTCCCGCAGCCGCCGGGGGGTTACGCCTGCCCTCCCAGTTGCAGGTACTGCTGCTGCAAGCGGGCGGCGGCGATGTTGATATCGTAGCCAGCCTGTCGGATCAGTTCTGCACCGGCAGAGCGGTCACAGGGCTGCTGCAGCATCCGCTGCAAGCCTGCTGCCCAGTCTGCATTGCTGGCGGAAAGCGGGATCTGGATGGCATGGGAAGAAAGCAGCACCTCCGCCGGCACTGCGTCCGAAAATACGCACCCCAGCCCAGCGGCTTGCGCCTCGATCCCCACCACCGGCAGACCCTCAAAGCGGGAGGGCATGACGAAGAAATCCATCATCTGGTACCAGTCGGCCACATTGCTTTGCAACCCGGCAAACAGGATATGATCTGTGATACCCAGTTCCTGCGCCTGTGCGCGGACAGCCTGCTCCAGCCTGCCGGTACCAATGAGCACCAGCATCGCCCGGGGTTCCAGCTGCAAAAAGGCGGCAAAGATCTCCAATAGACGCTCGTGGTTCTTGCGGACATCAAAGCGGCCTACATGACCCAGCACCACCCGGTCCTCCAGCCCGTAGCGCGCCCGCATTTCGGCGCGGACGGCGGGGGAGAAGCGGAAGGTCTCCGGCTCGATGGCGTTGGGAATGATCTGTCCCCGGCGCTCCCAGTCCGCTTTGCCAAAGTAGTAGATGCCCGCATCCCGGCCGCAGGCCCACAGGTGGGTGGCGGCGCCGGGCAGCAGCTGCTTACAGAACATCTTCAGCGGCCACTTGTAGTCCCGGACGATCCAGATATTATGGGCGTGGGCAATGCGCACTTGCAGCCCGGCCTTCTCCGCACCCTTCAGGGCATAAAGCCCCATGGCCTCGTTGTGGGCGTGCAGGATGCGGATGCGGGGGTCTGCGGCCACGGTCTGCTGCACAAAGCGCAGATACGCCGGGTAGTGCAGCGGGTTTAATCCCGGACTCTGGTAGATGTGCCCGCCCAGACGGCGGATCTCGTCGTCGTAATCGCCGGGTTTTTGCTTGTTGACGATAAAATCAAACTGGACCTTTTCGCGGTCGATATGCCGGTAGTAGTTCATCAGCATGGTCTCGATCCCGCCGCGGTCCATATTGCTGACCGAATGCAGCACTCGTATCATGGGTACTCCTTACATTATAACAACTGAAATCTTCTGCCGTAGCGGCACCACAGCCCAAAGTCCTGCTGCCGCAGTGCCCGGGCACCCCAGCGGGCACTGCGGGGCAGTGCGCCCTCTTGCGGCAGCGCCTTTGCGTACAAAGCACAGCACAGCCGGAAAACAGCCTGCTGCGTTTCCGGCGGCAGGCCGGATACAGTGGCATAGCAGAAAGCCGAAAGCTGCAGCGTCAGGGTGCAGCGGTATAACGCATCGTGGGGCAGGCCCAGCGCAGCATCCTGCGCCAGCAGCTGCTCCATGATCCAGTAGCTCTGCACGGCGGCAGGGCGGTGCTGACTTGTGGCGGTAAGCCCCTTGGGGTTTTTGCGCCACAGATAGACCATCTCCGGCACAGAGGCCACAGTCTTTGCCAGCCGGAATACCAGAAAATGGATGATGGCATCCTCAAAGCAGGTATAGTAAGCCGGAAAGCGCACCTGTGCAAACAGTTCCCGCCGGTACACCTTGCCCCATGGCATCCCGGGCAGCTCGAACCGCTCCGGCGCGGCGGCACCGGCGTAGACTGCCGCCGGGTAGCGCTGCATCGAGCCATGGGTGCCGTCGGTGTACAGGTACTGCCAGCCACCCTGCACCACATCGGCGTCAAGGCGCTGTGCGGCCTCCAGCAGGGTGCGGATGGCACCGGGCAATAACAGATCGTCGCTGTCCACGAACATCAGCCAGCGGCCCACGGCGTGGCGCAGTCCCTCGTTGCGGGCGGCGGCGGCGCTGCGGGGCGCACTGCAATTGCACAGCAACACCCCGGGCAGTGCCCGGTAGCGTTCCAGCACGGCGGCTGTGCCGTCGGTGGAATCGCTGTCCACCACGATCAGCTGCACGGTGCAGCTGGTCTCCTGCTGCAAAATGCTGTCCAGACAGGGGCCGATGGTAGCTTCGCCGTTGTACACCGGCACAATGACCGAAAGGGTCACCGCCGGGTCCTGCGGCGGCAGCAGCGGGCAGGACTCTTCTGCTGCGGGTTTCGGGCACAGGGCTGCCAGCGCGGCGCGGTCGGCCTGTGTGCTGTCCGGCAGCGTGGCACCGCCCCGGTGCAGCAGATGGTACAGCCCAAGGTCTGCATGGCCGCAGGCTGCGCCGCACACGGCGGCAGCGCCCGCCAGCAGACGGCTGCGGGTGCGGCAGTGGATCAGCTGGTAAGCGCGTCGGTTCTGGATCATGCTTTACCACGCTCCGTTCCGGCAAGGACAGCGCCGCCCTCCTCTGCGATCAGGGACATCTTTTTCTGTGCGCAGCGCACAAGGTCGCGCACATGGTAGAGCTCCTCCTCCGAGGTGGTGGCCCATGCGGCGGTGAACAGGATGGGGTACTCCGGGTTGAGCTTATTGTACTCGTCCACCTGACTTTGCAGGATGCGGATCATGACCTCTGCCTTCCGGGTGCTGCATTCATCAAAGAAGGCAAGGAACTTGCCCGCGCCGTTGTAGCCCACCGTGCCGTCGGTATCGCCCATCAGCTGCAAAAGACCGGAAAAATCCTTCAGGATGCCGTCACCCACATGGTAGCCGAAGCGGCGGCTCATCTCGGTCAGGTTATCCAGCTGCAAAGCAAAGCAGGTATAGTCCTCCGGCAGGATGCGGTCGGCCATGCCGGTGATATACACGTTGAGCTTTTCGCGGTTGGGCAGACCGGTCTTTTTGTCCACATACAGCAGATAATCCACCGCATCCGAGATGCGGCCCAGCAGAATTGCACCGCAGCAGCCAATGACAAAGAACAGCACCAGCGCCAGCATCAGATACAGCTTGACATTGATGGCGGCAGCCACCTGCACCGAGCTGATCATCTTCAGATAATCCGCGCTGATGTACAGGTTCAGCTCCTTGCTGCTGGTATTGATGATCTCGTAGTAGCTTTTCAGCTGCGCCTCGTAGTCGTTGATCATGCTTTCCATCTTGGCGTGCTGCTCGCCTGTACCGCCAAAATCCACGTTGCGGAAACTTTGCAGGATCTCCTCCTGAAACTGCCGGTCGATCTGGCTGGATGCGACCTGCTGTTCCAGCGATACCAGTTTCAGCACCAGACCGTCGTAGGTGGTCTGTGCCTTATCGCCAGCACCTTCCAGCTCGATGTTATTCAGGATATAGTCCGAGGACACCACCTCGCCCCGGTCAGTAAAGTAGTTTTGCAGCAGATCGGCGTTCTTGTACACATACTGGTCGGTCAGGCTCCACAGACTGTCCCGCTGCTCGGTGGTGATCTGTTCGTTCTGCTTTGCAGTTTCGATGGTGTTGGCCAGGTATTCCTGCAGCACCGTGCCGTCCCGCACCTGCGGGCCGTTGAGCACATAGGCGTACAGCGCCGGGATGGTGTATTTTTTGAAGTCGGAATAAATATCGCACAGGTCTGCATAGGTGTAGCCGGTGCGGGAGGAGCGAAAATTCGGGTAGTGCTCCCGCTTGCTCAGCAGATAGTCCTGCATCTCGTTGGTATCGTTTTCCAGAATGCGGATGCACTCGTAGTAATCGTAGCCGTTGTCCAGCAGACCGGACGAGGGGTTGAGCGAGAGTTTCTGCTCCACATATTTTTCCGTATAATAGGTGCAGTAGCTCTGGATGATGGCATCCAGCATATTGCGGGCATAACCCGCGCCCTGCTCTCCATCCACCACAAGGCTCACCTTGTAGGTATCCGGGAAATAGGTCACCTCTTCGCCCTTTTGCAGCAGGGCGTCGTTGATGGTCTGCTGATCTTCCGAGATCACCGGGGTCACCGAGATGTTGGAACGGATGGTGCTCAGCCGCCCGGAGGCACCCAGCGCGTCCATGGCCTGTGAGATGACGGTGGAGGAGTAGATCTCGTTGACGTCCAGCTCGCTGCCGTCCGGGGTGTAGCCGTCCGAGATGCCGTCGTTGGTATAGCGGATAATGACCGATGCAGTGTACTTCTGCCGACCGTCCGCATACAGGTAGATGGCGGCTGCACCTGCCAGCGACACCAGAAAGATCAGCAGGCTGAAACGCTTCAGATAGCGCAGGATCTCAAACTTTTTCATCTGCGGTGCCTTGCCTTTCTGCGTTTACGTTCGTGGAGCAGCCATGCGCTGCCCAGCATCACGGCAACGGACTCCATCAGGGTCTTTTTCAGGCTCAGGCGCTGCAGGAAGGAGGCCGAACCGTAGGTAAAGGTGATATAGTTCTGGGATTTGTACTTGATATACGCCTTGTCCAGTACAAACAGCTGCTCCGAGATCTCGTTGATGGCGGTCTCCAGCTTGTTCACCATGGCCTGCGCCTCGGCCAGACGCGGCTGGCCGGCATCCAGCTCCCGGATCTTCTGGATCACATAATTCGTGCTCACGATCTCGGACTGGTAGTCGGTGGCATCGGCCAGAGAAGCGTCTGCCGCCCGCGCCAGCGCATCCATGGCGGTCTTGGTGCGGGACATATAGTACTCGCTCGCTTCATCCACGGTGGGGATCATCATGATGGAGGTCATGGATTTTTCGTAGATGGAAATGCCCTTTTTGTCCGCGTCATAGTAAGCCTGCTGGGTACGCATGTCAATATCGTCGATCTTGTTCTTGTATTCCAGAATGCTGGTCAGCATGGCCGGGTCGCGGGCAACGCCGCCCTCGATGACAAAGGCCATGGCATTGGGCAGGTCGTAATCCACCAGATTGTTGATCATTTTGCCCAGTGTGGTAAAGTTGTTGGTGGAAGGGTCGGGATTTGCCTCGTCCGTAAAGCTTTTGTTTTCCCCCAGACGGGCGTTCAGATAGCGGTTCAGCGCGGCGGCGCGCACCTCCAGCTCGTTCAGTCGCAGGTAAGGCTCGCACGCGGTGGTCACTTCCAGCTTTTCCTTGAGGATGCTCTGGTTATCGCAGTAGTTGCTCAGAAAGATCTCCCGGTAGGATTCGCACACGCTCTGCAAAAGATCTGTGGGCTTGCGGTTGCCCAGGTTCAGCTTGCGGGTGTTGATGGAGAGATAGTAGTTGGTGCTGATATACTCGCTGCCGTTGGCGCTGCCGGTGCCGTCTGGGCTCAAATAAAGGCACTCTGCCAGCTGGGAGGCAGTCAGGCTGTCCTGCAAGCCCACCCGCCGGATGGCGCGCTCCATCACCTCGTCCGACACGATCTCGTAGGCGTTGAAGCGGGTCTTGTTGGGGTTCATGCCAAGCGCCGCCTCGGAGTAATTGAAGGAGATGCTGGCAGTGGCGCTGTCCGCACTTTTGAAATAGTGAACCAGCCCGAACAGACAGCACAAGGTCAGCAGGCAGAGAAACAGGCGGTATTTATTTGTCCAGATATGACGCAGCGCCTGTTTGATTTTTTCTTTGATGTCATCCATGGCATTCTACCCTTTTGCAGCGGCCTGCACGCGCAGCGCAGGCTGCTTAGTCGATGTCAATGACCGAAAGCTCCGGCACATTGTTGATGCGGGGCGCCCGGCTGGAATCGCCCAGTCCCCGGCTTACAATGAGGGTGGCGTTGTTGGCAAGTGTATAACTGCCCCCGGCATAGTCGGGCAGAAAGCCCTCTTCGGCGGTATAAAGCGGACCGATCTTCGGCAGACGCACGATGCCGCCGTGGGTGTGCCCGGCCAGTCCCAGCTCAAAGGAATAATTTTCCAGATGCTCGGGAAAGTAGGTGGGAACGTGTGCCAGACAGATGCGCAGGTCGTAGTCTGTCTGCGGCTCCACGCTGTCCATAAAGGTGCTGGCACCGTAGTTAGAAAAATCCGCCGGGCTGCCCTCCACGCCCAGAATGCTGATAACATTGTCGTGGATGGTATAGCGCGCCTCCTGATTGCGCAGGACGGTCACCCCGGCGGCGGTGAACTTTTCCACCAGTTCCCGGTCGTTGTCCAGAAAATACAGCTCATCCTCGTGGTTGCCCAGCACTCCGCATACCGGGGCAATCTCGCTCAGCTGACGGAACAGGGAAAGCATATTATCATAGTCGGTGCCTTCGCCGTAGGTCACAAAGTCGCCGCCCAGCAGGATCAGATCCGGGGCAAGGCTGCGGACATCCTGCACCAGCTCACAGTTATCTGCTCCGTACTCCCGCAGATGCAGGTCGGTCAGAAAAACGACCCGGCAGCTCTGGGTCAGCTTGCGGGAATGGATCTGATAGAACTCTGCCGTATAGTGGGTGCGGTTATAGCAGATATTCTGCCACAGCGCCCCGCCCAGCAGGGCGAGCAGGGCAACAAGAACCAGCAGCGTCAGCAGCACCTGCTTCCAGAGGGGCGTTGCCCTCTGTGCGCAGCTGCCGCTGTGTGTGTGTCTGCCGCTTTGTGCTGCGCCTTTTCCGTGTTTTGCTTTGATAAAGGCCACATCCTTTCTGCCGGGGAACGTTGCATAGAGAAGGGCGCAGCCCATCTCTCCAAAAACGGATACAAAAACTGATATATAAATAAATTATAACATATTTAGTAGGAAAAGCAAAGAGTGCATCTCTGCCATGGGCGGATTTCACATTTGGGAGTTCCCATCAAAAAAGGGATGCCGCGCACGCAGCATCCCTTTTGCATATTTGCAGATCAATCGTCATCGCTGTCCAGCTTGAGCACGGCGGTAAAGGCCTCGCTGGGCAGGGAAACGCTGCCCAGCTGACGCATCTTCTTTTTGCCTTCCTTCTGCTTTTCCAGCAGCTTCTTTTTACGGGAGATATCACCGCCGTAGCACTTGGCCAGCACGTCCTTGCGCATGGCCTTGACCGTCTCGCGGGCAATGATCTTGCCGCCGATGGCTGCCTGCACCGGGATCTCGAACAGGTTGCGTGGGATGTTGTCCCGCAGCTTTTCGCAGATGCGGCGTCCCTTGGCGTAGGCGTTGTCCCGGAACACGATCATGGACAAGGCGTCCACGGGGTCGCCGTTGAGCAAAAAGTCCAGCTTGACCAGATCGCTCTCGCGGTACTCCTTGAACTCGTAGTCGTAGCTGGCGTAGCCCCGGCTGCGGCTCTTGATGGCATCAAAGAAGTCGTACACGATCTCGCCCAGCGGCAGCGCGTAGTGCAGGTCCACACGCACATCGTCCAGATACTTCATATCGATCAGGACGCCGCGCTTGCTCTGGCAAAGATCCATCAGACCGCCCACATAGTCGTTGGGGGTGTACAGATGCACATCCACAAAGGGCTCCTCCTGCTTGACGATGTTGCTGGGGTCCGGGTAACTGGAGGGGTTGTCGATCATCTCCACAGTGCCGTCGGTCAAAGTCAGACGGTAGCGCACGCTGGGGGTGGTGGTGATGATGTCCAGATCGAACTCCCGCTCCAGGCGCTCGGTGATGATTTCCATGTGCAGCAGACCCAAAAAGCCGCAGCGGAAGCCGAAGCCCAGCGCGGCGCTGGTCTCCAGCTCAAAGGTCAGGGAGGCGTCGTTCAGCTGCAATTTTTCCAGCGCGTCCTTCAGGTCGGGGTACTTGGCACCATCGGCAGGGTAGATGCCGCAGAACACCATGGGCTTGACCTGACGGTAGCCGGGCAGCGCTTCTGCGGTGGGGCGCTCTGCCAGCGTAACGGTATCGCCCACGCGGGTGTCCTGTACCGTCTTGATGCTGGCGGTCAGGTAGCCTACCTCACCGGCCTGCAGCTGGGCGCAGGGGGTCAGGGAGGTGGCACCCATGTGACCCACCTCCACCAGCGTGAACTCTGCGCTGGTGGCCATCATGCGGATGGTGTCGCCGGGCTTCACCGTGCCCTCGAACACGCGGATGTAGACGATGACGCCCTTGTAGCTGTCGTAGATGCTGTCGAAGATCAGCGCCTTTAAGGGGGCATCCGGGTCGCCGGTGGGGGCGGGGATATCGCTGACCACACGCTCCAGCACCTGATCGACGTTCAGGCCAGTCTTGGCGGAGACGCGGGGCGCGTCCATGCAGGGCAGGCCGATCACGTCCTCCACCTCCTGCGCCACCTCGTCCGGGTGGGCGCTGGGCAGGTCGATCTTGTTCAGGATGGGCACCAGTTCCAGATCGTGCTCCAGTGCCATATAGGTGTTTGCCAGCGTCTGCGCCTCCACGCCCTGCGTGGCGTCCACCACCAGAATGGCGCCCTCGCAGGCGGCCAGACTGCGGCTGACCTCGTAGGCAAAGTCCACGTGACCCGGGGTGTCGATCAGGTTGAACTCGTAGGTCTTGCCGTCCTTTGCAGTATAGTTCATGGTCACGGCACGCGCCTTGATGGTGATGCCGCGCTCGCGCTCGATATCCATGTTGTCCAAGATCTGGTCCTCCATGGTGCGCTCGTCCACGCTCTTGGTCAGTTCCAGAATGCGGTCGGACAGGGTGGATTTGCCGTGGTCGATATGTGCAATGATGCAGAAGTTGCGGATGTTGTCTCTTGCCATGTAGTTCCTCCGGGCAGCTTTATGCTTCTAAGATCCAGTCCTCCACGGCCACGATCTGTCCGTGGTCGCGGTAGACGCGGGGCACGCGGCGGGAAACGCCGCACAGCACTTCGTAGGGGATGGTATCGGTCTTGCGGGCAATGGTCTCTGCGGTGTCGCTCACGGTGCCGCCCCACAGGATGGCTTCATCGTCCTCGCGCACTTCCGGTACATCGGTCACGTCCACCATCATCTGATCCATACACACCCGCCCCAGTACCGGGCAGGCCTTGCCGTGGATCTCCACCACGCCCTTGCCGCAGCTCAAAAGCCGGGGATAGCCGTCGGCATAGCCGGTGCAAAGGGTGGCTACCTTGGTGGGCTTTTCGGCGGTGAAGCGGCGGCCGTAGCTGGCGCACTGGCCGGGCTGCATCTCCTTGATCATGCTCACCACGGTCTTAAGGGTCATTACCGGCTTAAAGCGCCCAAAGCGTACCTCGTCGCTGGGGTCGTAGCCGTACAGGATGATGCCGGGGCGCGCCATGCAGCGCTCCCGGGGCAGTCCCTCCGGCCAGTCCGGGTGCAGCATGACCCCGGCAGAGTTATCGCAGTGTACAAGGGCAGGCTCCCGCCCGGCGGCCTTCAGTGCGTGGAAGGCTTTCACGAACAGTGCGTGCTGCTCGGCAGTATAGGCCACATTCTCCGGGGCGGTATCATCGGCCACGGAAAAATGCTGGAACAGGCCGGTCATTTCCAGCCCGGGCAGCGCACAGGCCTCCAGCATCTCCCGGATGGCGGCGTCAAAATCGGTGCGCAGGGCAAAGCCGATGCGCCCCATGCCGGTGTCGGCCTTGAGGTGGATGTGTACCCTGCCGCCTGCCGCCACGGCGGCTTCGCTCAAGGCGCGTGCCTGCGCAAGGGAGTAGCAGGCCACAGTGATGTCGTTCTGAATCAGAGCGGCGGCGTAGGCGGGCTGCACATGCCCCAGAATGAGGATGGGCAAAGTCTGCCCCGCCTTGCGCAGCTGCACAGCCTCGGTCAGGCAGCTGACCGCCAGCCATGCGGCGCCCTCCTCGGCGAACACCCGGGCGCACTGTACCGCGCCGTGGCCGTAGCTGTCGGCCTTGACCACTGCGCACAGGGGCAGCGCCCCTGCCCGGGCCTTTACCTCCCGGAAATTATACCGAAGGGCCTCGAGGTCGATCTCAGCCCAGACGTGTTTTTCAAACGGTTGTTTCTGCATGATCTGTTTCCTTTTTTGGTACGATAAAGCTGCCCCGGCCCGTGTGGACGGGACGCCAGCCGTCAATGCCGCTCTCCTGCAAGGCATGGAGAGTCTTTTGGCGGAAGGCGTGGTCGGTACGGCAGCGCTCCTGCACAAATTCCTTGGTCTGTTCCCGCACGGTAACGCCGTCGGCGGGGCAGCGGCTCTTCACGATGGGCAAGTCCGCCTCCCGCACGGCGCACTGCACCTCGTACTCGGTTGCCAGCAGCATGGGGCGGATGAGGGTGAGATCCCGTTGGGAGAGGTAGGTCACCGGCGAGAAGCAGCCGATGCGTCCCTCCCGCCAGAGATTCATATAAAAGGTCTCCACGGCATCGTCCAGATGATGCCCCAGCGCCACCTTGTTGCAGCCCAGCTCCTGCGCGGCGGTGTGCAGCGCGCCCCGCCGCAGCTTGGCGCACAGGGCGCAGGGGTTCTTTTCCTTGCGGTACTCGAACACCACAGGGCCGATCTCGGTGCGGCGCACCTCGTAGGGAATGCCGTGCTGCCGGAACAGCTCTGCCAGCGCCGAGTAGTCCATGAGCTGATGGTCGAACTGCGGGTCCAGCGTGACCGCCACCACCTCGTAATCGAAGCCGATGTACTTGCGCAGCATGGAAAGGCCGATGGTCAGCGCCACGCTGTCCTTGCCGCCGGAAACGCCCACCATCACCTGGTCGCCGGGGGCAATCATTTCATAGTCCTGTACGGCCTTGCGCATCAGACCGCAGAGCCGCTGCATTGCACGAAGATCACTCATGACAGGCTCACGCTTTCTACCAGATTGACCACATCGCTGATGGACGCCAGCTTTGTCAGCGCCGAGACATAGACCACATCGCCGCTGTCGTAGGTGATGGTGGCCAGCACGGCGTAGTAGGTGCGGATATCGCAGCGCACCGCCTCCACCGCTGCGCCCTCCACGGTCAGGTTGACCTTGCGGGGCTTGATGACGCCGTAGGCCTGCTTGAGGTCTGCTTCCGAGTCCTCGATAAAGCTTTCGTAGCTGTCGGCGGTGCCGCGCTGCAACAGCACGGCCTGATAGTCCTCGCTGTCTGCCGTGTCGGCGGTGGCAAGCTCCAGCACGGTGCCGAGGGTTGCGTCCTCGGTCATGCGGCACACGCTCCACACGCTGCTGTCGTAGTAGACAGAGATGCCATTCGTGCCGGTATAGTGGGTGTCAGGTGTCGCGGGGGTCTGCCGGTTCACCAGCAGGGTGAGCACCATGTAGGCTGCGATGCCCAGACAGATGAAAATGGCCATCGCCGTCAGCAGCTTGGAGCTGCGACGCTGCGCCGAAGAAGTGCGGTCGATCTCATTTGGCATGGATGTATTCTCCTTGTGTTGGCAAGGGCGGCGGTGCACCGCCCATATCCTTTATAGTATACCACAACCGCAGCGGGATTTGTAGCGGGCAAATGGCAAAAATATGCCGGGGCGGGCAAAAAACTTTTGCAAAAATCGAAATTCAGAAATCAAGAGGATTTGAGAGAAAACAAGCGATTTTGAGAGTTTCAAAAATTTCCGCCGAAAAAATCCAAAAATCATGTTGACAGGCGCGTTTTTGTGTTGTATACTGACACTCGCGCCCCAAAAGGGCGCCTGAAACGTACAAAAAGCTTATCAGGAGGAAATAGATA
>ULRI01052247.1_pt1 | contig 13724 bp, 10 predicted proteins | sample 1955291 | NCBI WGS metagenome assembly ULRI01 (sample SAMEA4835678, study PRJEB28245) | human gut metagenome | biome: gut microbiome; material: fecal sample | place: Denmark | collected 2008
AGGTATATACCCACTTGTTTGCCATTTTGCAATTCCTCCTAAACTTTATTTCTGGTATGGTAAAAAAACCATCCATATACTTGATTAATGTGTGCCCTTATACAAGCGCACACATTAATAATACCATAATTTCAGCAAATATCAACTAATTTTTATTATCTTTTCCCTTATGTTTCATACTATTTTTTTGAACACGGACAGACTTAACATTCTTTACTATGACAAATATCATAATTGCAAAAATTGCAACTATCCCAAGTGCACCAACAGCCAGCGGAACGACCATTCCACTCTCACTAATCATGGTGGCAAGCGGTACCTTCTCATCAGCTATATCATGCTTATTGTCGTTTGCCGCCTGCGGTACCTGCTCATCTGCTATATCAGTATTTGGCTGTGCCTGCGGTGCCTGGATGCCATCCTGCGGATCATTCTGTCCATCAGGAACTACAACATCGGCAACACCGTTTGCTCCACCTGCGGCACCATTTGCTCCGGCTCCATTAGCTCCGCCTGCAGTTCCATTTGCTCCTGCTCCATCGGCTCCGTTTGCTCCTGCAGCATTGGCTCCACCTGTTCCGCCTGCAGCTCCGTTTGCTCCTGCTCCATTATCGCCATCATTTCCATTATTGGCCATATTAGTGGCGGCACGATTATAAACAAAATTAAATATATTTTTTGACGCATCTGAAACCAGCTTACCTGATTGGTTGTAGCTGCTTGGGATATATCCATCAATATAAAGATATGCAATTACAGGTTCATCACCTACATTACCATAATATGTTTTGCTCTCTGCAAGTTTATTTCCGTTTGCATCAACATAATTAACGGTATATTCTGCTAACTCTCCCGGTATACCGTAAGCAACCACATAATCCTGATCGCCCGATACAAGGAAAGCAGACTGTGCAACTGTATTATTATCACGACCGCTTAGTCTTATGCCCTTAACATAGTATTTACTGTTTTCATTTAAAGAAACATTTCCCTGAGCATCACAACTGATAACATCACCATATTCCAATCCATTGACAACTACCTTATCACCTTTTGATTCGATTGAAATGGACGAACTGTTACCGGATGCTTTTCTAACCTGTATACCACCATTTATGCTGCCCTGTCCACCTGCTGAAAACGAAACAGTATAGGTATACGAAAATGCTTTGGCATTAGTCGACTGTGAAAAAATACTGACTACCATAATCAAAGCAGCAGCGAAATATTTAAGCAACTTTTTCATTTTTCCCAGCCCCCTTCCTGTTACTCACAAATGAAGCTATAAGTAGGGCAATACCTATAACAAAAACAACTATAGAAGCGATAGACCAAACGTCTCCTGTCTTTACTCTGGATGTCTTAGTTGTAAATGTTGGGTGAGTAGGAGCGTTTGGTGTTGAATTATCTTCAACAGCAAAGTTCATCATGAGCTTCGCAAGTGTATCCTGATACACATTGCCCTGACTCTCACCATCCAGACCAACTAAAAGCTTAACATTTCCGCTCTCACCCGGCTCTAAGGTTTTAAGATAAAAAAAGTTGTCAAGTGAGTTTGTTGCCTCTTTAAGACCTTCACCGGCCGTTGTCGGTTTTTCACCACCAACACTGGTACTGCTATATATTGTGTCCTCTTTTCCATCAGGACCAACAAATGTAAGAATATATGAATATCCTCCATTAGCAGCTACAGACTGTGCATCCTCAAGACTGCTAAGCACATCATTTGACATGTACCATTTTGTTGAAATGTCGCTATCATTTTTGATATTTACAGAAAATGTAACCTCATCTCCGGGCTGCATTTCCGAAACAGAGACTGCCAGTTTATTTGAATCAAAAGAGCTGACCATCTCTTTGCCGGTAAAACTACATGAACCGGCGGCTGTTGAATTTTCATCTGCATATACAGTGCTTATCGAACCAAGGATAAACAATATGCATGCAAATAATGCAATTTTCTTTTTCATATTATCCTCCTTTTATTGTAAAGATAAAGCACCATTATCAGAAATACCAACATCTACACCCCATGCACTCTTTATTGCTGACTGTGCATTATGAGTCTGGACAGCATCAACCGAAGCTTCAAGCACGAACTGCGCACCATCGTATTCATATGTTGTCGTAATTGTAGTATAGCCATCATCATCAGTTGTTGAGGTACTTCCAACAATTGTTGCAATGTCACTGTTAATGCTGATTTTATCAGCAAAATCAGGTGAAGTCTGTCCTTTCTTCAAAATATTTGAATAATAAAAGACATTTCTTTCTGAAGTTTTAGCACTTGTGTCCTCAATCCAGCCATCGTTTGTAAAATTAATCTCTATCTTTGACGGATCCAAATCACCGCGTTTTTCTCCAGACTCTTTGTCAACCCAATAGTGTCTCACTGTTACTCTGACATATTCATCAATTGAACCACTGTTTTTTACAGCAAGCTCTTCATTATATTTTTTGTCAAGAATGAGTTTCTCATCACCGGCATCCTTTAGCATGCTTCCAAGTAAAGTACCTGTTGCCTCACTCCAGGCATCATCCTTATGTTTATAATCACGCCAGCTGACATCTTTTCCGTTCTCGGTAAGCGTTACACCGATAGACTTTATATCAATCTGTGCAAGATAATTGTCACTCATATATGTCAGAGTTGCTTTAGTAGATCCAATAGTTGATGCTGCAAGCATAATAACTGAGGATGCTACAAGTATAAGTGGATATTTCTTCTTCATTACTTACCGCCCTCCTCATCATCATATTGAGCCTCGGCATCCCATTTCGCATCCGGAGCTACACAAGGATTTCCATTTTCATCATATGTAACAGGGGTACATTCCTGAACCACCACAACATTAAAATTGGTCTTTACTTTTTCACTAACCTTAATATAAGCGGTAATAGGCTCTGTCATTTCACCAACCGGTACAGCTTTACTGTAATACCAATATCCATCATCGGAAAGACTCCAATTATTACCGGATGCTGTAATTGTAAACTGACTTGCAGCTATTACTTTACATCTGACAAAACAATCTACTTTACCGGTATTCTCAATCTGAATAGTCTTTTTCCAATCCTTAAATTTTTCATTAACACGTGTCGTTGGTCCAATATCAATTGATACTCCACCCTTAGCAGAAGCATAAGTTGTAAAATATGCAAGTGTCGGTTTAACAGAAATACATCCAACAATTATTACCGACGCAAGGACTACACTCGCCAGAACACGATGCTTTTTATTAATTTTTTTACAAGACTCAAATATTTTTTTCATTAATTCTGCACCCATTCCCATCCGGTTCCGTCGTATTCAAAATGATTTACGACACCCGTACTATAAATAAGTTTGTTGTTATAATCGTTTGTAAAATCTGCATTTACTGTATCGCCGGCAACAATTGTTGTCTCAATATTATCTGATGATGTAACCTTGTAGCTTCCGGCGGCATAAACCTCCTTGACCACAACTCTAGAACCAGCCGGGATGTTGTCAATCACTACGCTCTTAAATCCAACACCATCGAATCTAATGGAAGCAATATCCGAAAATACCACATTTCCATCTTTATCATATGCTTCAATATCAAAAGCAAAAATCGGTTCACCAAGCTCTGTATTATAGGTTTTTAAAACCTTGTTAATCTGCAGACTTCCTGTCAGCTCCTTCTGCTCCGGCTTGAGCTCTATAGTGATATTATCGTATATCCATGAATCCGAACCTGATCCGGTCATTGCTAACTCATTATTTGGCGCCGAAACAAGATATGGTACAAATGAATATCCATATTGTGCTGAATTGACAGGCTTGGTATATACCAGATACAATCCTGTCTTTACTCCGGACACAGACCCCTTTCCGTTTTTCACTTCAATAGTTTTGTCGGCAGATAAACCTTCCTTATCGACAATCTCCGATGCACTCTTAGCCATTTTTTCATAATCATCAGCCGTCGTCTTACTATCTATAGACTCAACCATGCCTGACAGTTCTTTATAATCATCTGTCACAACATAGGTACCGTTTTCGTCTACCTCTGCCACCCTGTAAAGATCAACGGGAAAATCCACAGTATCCAAATCATTCCAGGTATCAGGAATATCAACTGTTATAGAACAATCTTTATCTGTTTCAATATGTGTCCTTGCAAATATACTGCCACAAGGCAATGAAACAAATACCATTGCTGCTATCATTATGCTGGCAATCCTCTTAATGTTATTGTGCATTTTTCCTCCTTCCTGATTCTATCTGAATCTATACAATATTGTCTTACTAAGAATTTTACATATTATTATATACAAAACCAAAAACACAACGCCAAGTATAATTGCCTCGTGTAATGGCTGTATCTGCTTTGCATCCTCTACAACAAGTCCCTGCGCATCATTAGCAATCCTGTGGCCTCTGATAAGCAGTCTGTGTGAATTGACCCCATACGGTGTACATGTGATAAGTGTACAATAATCCTGACCTTCTTCAATCTTTAAATCATTAAGCTCATCAGGAAGAACTATTCTAATCTGATCAACTTCATAGGTCAATGTTTCACCAAGTATATATAATTTGAATGTATCTCCCTCTGCCATCTGATCAATATCAGTAAACAGCTTTGAGGAGGTGAGTCCACGATGACCTGAAATGGCACAATGTGTACTTGGTCCTCCCACCGGGAGAGATGATCCCTCAATGTGTCCTACTCCAATCTGGAGTATCGTATTGTCTGTACCATGATAAATAGGCAATGAAACCTTTATAGATGGAATCTCTACATATCCCATCACTCCGGTACCGGATACATCAAGAAGACTTTCATACTCTGCTTTATCCTGATCTGACATCTCATAACGATCCTGCTTACTTAAAAGCTTCTCATTATATGCCTGTGCAGCTTTTCGCATCTCATCAAGTTTTTGCTCATCCGTGTTGTCTACAGCATCAACGTAGCTGGCAATGGCTCTGGACTGATGAAATGAATTCCAATAATCACTTACTGTCGGATATAGCAGTAAGGACAACCCTGCGATAAACACTACGCCAAAAAGAATAGTAGATAAACGTCTTTTCATAGTGCTCTCCTTACTGTTACATAAACTCTAAATAAAATCTATTATAGCTGCCACAGATTTATAACCTGTGGCAGCATAATATTTAAAACTAAATAGTGCCGGTCAGATATTAATTATCTAACACGCTTCTTTGTTACAAGAACAATTCCACCACCGAGAACTAAGATAGCACCAATTACGTAGATTGCTACACGTCCGGCACCACCAGTTGAAGGAAGAACTGAACCCTTGTTGTTTACTACATCTGTAGATAACTCGCCCTTTTCAAGCATAACACCTAAATTAATAATTGAACCAGATGCTACATCTCCTGTAAGTGCTGTAAGCTTTGGATCATCACTATTCTCATCATGCTTTGCAGAAATAGTAAATGTCTGATCCTCGATTGAGTTGTATCCGTCAGGTGTCTTTGTCTCGCGTAATACGTATGTACCATCATCTAAGCCTGTGAATCCGAATACTGTTCCCTCTGCATTAGTAGAAAGAATCTTCTTAACCTCTACAAGCTCCTCTTTTCCGTTAACCTTCTTGAAAAGTGAGAACTCTGCACCTGTAAGTGGCTTATTCTCTTTATCAACCTTGTTTACAGTTAACTTGTAAGTAAATACGATAACCTTATCTTCAGGAGTCTTACCTCTGTCTCCCTCACCACCATTGTTAGGGTTGTTAGAGAAATCAAGATAAACTGTATTTGGGTTTCCGGCTGCGCCGATTACTGCATTCTCGTTAAGCTTTGCTGTATACTCAACAACAATCTTATCTGAGTTTTTAGCACCAAATGCTAAGATATTGTCACATGTAAATGTAAGTGTCTTAGCTGTTGCATCATAGCTAGGTGTAAAGTAAGATGTAACATCCTTGTCACCTAATTTAATTACTGCATCATTGTTATAGTCAAGTCCTTTTGAAAGAGTATCATTAAACTTGAGAGAATATGTCTTGTAGCTTTCAATGTTGTTTGCTAATGTAGCTGTGAGCTGGAATGGAACATCATCTCCGATATCGTAATCGGCTGAATCCTGCCAACCAGTTGTCTCACCAGTTGTATCATTTGTATCCTTAACTTTCTTCTCTACAGAAGGAACATCTGCCTTTACATTTGCATCTACATCATCTGTAACATGAAGGATGAACTCTGTGTAAGATTCCTGACCCTGTAAAGAATCATCCTTATCTTTGATAAGGTAGTAACCTGGCTTAAGGTTGCTGATTACATTCTTTGCATCCGGATCTGTTACTGTAACTGAACCTGATGCTGATGCTAAGTTTGCACCAATAATCTGAGCCTGCTCTTTAAGCTCTGAAGAATTGTTACCCATATCAGCAAGCTTCTTAGCATATCCTGCAGCATCACCGCCGAGAGCGGTCTGTCCTTCTGCTTTAATGCCCTCTCCCCACTTTATGTTAGAAAGAGTTGCTTTATCTGCTGATAAATCACCAGATAAAATCTGATAAGCCTCATAAGTGTGTCCTTTGACAGCCTTATTAAGTGTGAGACTGAATGTGTTTTGGTCTGCGTTTGGTGCTGCAAATACAGTTACACTCATTGCAAGTGTAAGAATCATAGCAAGCACTAAAGCAATGCTTCGTTTGATTGTTTTCATTTTGCATTCTCCTTTTTTATAATGTTTTTTGTTTTTTATAGAAAAGTGTTATTGTAGCTATTGCCATAAGTACAACTCCACTTAACATATACAACCATCTGTTACCGCTTCCACCTGTTTCAGGAAGCTCATACTCATTGAGCTTATTTGTAATCTCAATAGTACCTGAATCAACAGCCATATCCTTTCCCGGTGCCACATTGACATCAGTCCTCTTAATCTCAGTTCCGTTTGTATCCTTAAATACATAAGAAACATCATAACCCGATACGCTGTTATTTTGGTCTATTCCAACCTCTGTAACATAATACTTATAGATTTCGTTGGTTATATGACCTATATCATCTGTCTTTGTCTTAGGAAGGTCTTTAAATATATAAGCCCACTTTCCATCTTTGTCCGGTGTCACTTCAACAGCGTCACCATACTTAACATCGTTTCCTGACGAATCCACCTGATGTAACTGTAAATAAATCCTTCCATCCGTCTTATTTATAGGTTTGTTCTTGGAATCAACCCACTTTTTATCAACAGAAATTTCTGTTGTTGGAATAGCCTCATCACCGATATATACTATATCATAATTGTTTGCCAGACAGGTTCCCGTTAAGCTGTTATTTGGAGCTGTCACAGGATATTTAGCTGTATCCGGCGAACTAAAGTAGAAATAAGTCTTTGCCGGTTCTTCCGGAAGAACATAGCCACTAGGTGCCTTTGTCTCAACAACATAATACTGTGTGTTATATGTCATTGATTTATCAAAATCAATCACTATCTTGCCGGTTTTATCGGTAACATATTTTTTAACATGGACATATCCATCCGATGTTTTCGTAGAATCTGTACTGTTTGGATCATATTTGTAAACATCAAACTCTGCGTTCGGCAATAACTTTCCGTTATTTCCCTCTTCTGTCTTATAAAGAATAAACGAATCATTCTTATATACATAAAACGAAGAATACGATTTAGTGTACTTTAATTCAGTGTGAATCTCTGTTTTACTATTATCAACGCCTTCCAGTGAAACGGCATTAGATACATCAAATTTAGGTTTTGAATCACCCCACTCCTGTATCAAATCAGCCTTTACACTATAAGTGTATGTCAACATTATAGGCTTTCCATCAGGGACAGTAGCATTTATTGTTTTGCTTGAATACTGATAATCCTGCGATGCTTCTTGTGAATCATATGTCCATTTGCAATCAGATATCACCTCACCAGGTTTGTATGTTCCATCATCCTGTTTGATAGCCTCTCTGAACTTAACTGTACCAGGCATCAAATCTACCTGCCACCTTGCCGAAGAATCATCATAGGTTACTTTTTTGTACGACAAAACATCTTTTAAATTTAATGTCTTATCAGCACCCAGATATGTCTTGCCCTCCGGGTTTATAAGAACAGTATAATTCAGCTTATGTTGATCATTATCCCAGCTTCCGTTTTTGCTTATAACTTTATCTCCTGAATCCGGAATATTTTCACTATCCTGCTTTGGTTTGGATATTATCTGTGTCTGGCTTGATTCACCAATCTTATCATTACTGTCCGATTTAGCTGATGCTTTGTTCTTGTACACAAGCTCCTTTCCTGCCTCCAGGGTTTCAGCACTATCAGCCTTACATTTATAAACAAGGAAAATTGGAGACCCCTCATTCCAACCAGCCACCTTTGCATCTTTTGGCTTTTCTACAGTTGTAGTTATTATCTCACGACCATTGCTTGTTTCTTTTTTACATGAAGTATCAATTCCCGCAGTAAAGTGAGTTTTGTTGTTTGAATTATCTACCGTGTAGCTCTTGCCATCCAATGTAGGGTATGTAAAACCCTGGTCTGGATTATTATATTGTAACTGTACAGTAACATTTTGTACGCTGATGCCCTCAGGCATATTATCAGTGATTGTATATTTGGTTGCTTTTTTATCCATTGTAACCTTTACAATCCATGTGAGCGTTCCGTCATATCCGACATCAGTAGTCTTGACATATGTATTTGCTGTATTATTGTTTCCATCAGTCTTAACAATTGATGATTTAATATCTTTTTTTGTTTTGAAAGATGCATATGCATTAACATCCCAGAAGTTTGCGTTGTTCTTAAATTCAATCTCTCCACCTGCCGAGTAGTCTGCATACGACTTATAATTCAAAGTTACCTTAAATCCATCTTTACTATTATTTGAAGGAACATACTTGTCTTTAAACTCAAACGAAAATCTTGTAAACTTAAGACCTGTGTTGCTATCCAAAGAGTAGAAATCATACTCCTGATCGCCGGATTTTACTTTAAAATTATATATCTTATCGCCAAAAATAGTTTTTGCCTGATCAAATACATCTTTAACCTGCTGATAAGTCATATAATGAGCCATCTTGTCTGAAGTAGTGTTTGTCAGTTCATCAACAAACTTTGCACCTGCATCCGCTCCGGTTGGAGGAATGGTAAATGTTGATTCCCAACTAAGCTCATACCTGTTTTTCTTAGGTTCTTCTTTATTAGCAGTCACTTTCTTTGTAACTTTTATATCTCCATGAGTTCCCGGGACATTTACTCCGGCCCATTTGTTAAACGATATCTCTTTGTTCTTAAAAACGACCTGATTATTAACAGTCTGGTCATAGCTTTGTGGTGTGACAGGTGTTTCATATGTAATAACATATGTACTGTCATTTTTATTATTATTTATAGCCACAAAACTAATACTGCTAATCTTGCCGTCTTTGTCATATTGGATTTGAGCACCTTTCCAATAGATATCCTGTTCAGAGCTCATTCTAAAATTCTTTGCATCCTTAAGGCAATTATCTGTCAGTACGGCTCCAACAATATCATTTCTTTCTTTATTAACAGTGATTGTCCACTTGACAGTCTGACTGTTTGGATCGTATGTACCTGTTTTATCAAGATCATCTCTCTTGTATTTAATAATACTGCTTGATGTATCAATAACCTTTTCATTAGATTTCTTATTTATTGATTCACCGGTAACCTTGTTAGATGCTTGTGATTCGTTTCCGCTATCACAAAGAGATGTATCATAATAATACTTGTATTTTATCTGGCAGCTTTCACCCTTATTAAGCTTAGGCAGTGTTGCTGTAAGATTATAATTATGATTATTATTGTCATTATTCTGAGAAGCCGTAACATTAGCAGTATATTCACCGCCAACCTGCTGTCCGTTCTTAGTTATTGTGTAAGTAAACTTTGATGTATCGACAGACATTTTACCGGCCTGCAACACATCATTTAAAGTAATAACATCCGGTGTACCTTTTTCAGATGAAACATCAACAACATACTCAGCATATTTGCCATTGTCATCTTTCTTAAGCGTATTATCTGTTGTATTTGACTTTTTAACGGTAATATCATAATTAGCGCTGTGGTTCTTATCCCAATGGATATATTCCTTGCTTATATCTAATGTAGCATCTCCACCTATCTTAACAACAACATCACCATTGTCCTTAACTTCACTATAGCCGCTTGCGCCAAATGTCGCACCACCTTTAATTTCAGTAGTGTTGCTCTGTATATAATTATCAGCAAATTTAATCAATGCAGAAAATGTGCCATCATTATTTTTTACAAAGCGATAATTACAAAGCTTATTTCCACTTTCGTCTGTATATGTATGCCAGCCATCACAAACCGCATCAGGAATAGATATATCCTGTCCATAAGTCATATAATAATTCTTAATTATATTTCCGCTTTCATCCTTGAACTCACCCTCGCCTATGGCGAAAGACATATCAACCTTATAATTAAATGTCTTTCCATCCCATTCCACTTCAGGCTGATTACCTTCAAGCTTCACCACCGGAGGATTTTTAAGCTTCCCCAAGTTTTTATATGTTTCCTTCTGTCCATCCACCTCGAACTCGTACTTGTTCTGATCTTCTGCAGATGCAGGTTGTATAAGTCTGTACATAGTAATGCTCAGCACTATGACTGCCATAGAAACAACGAATGTAGCAAGCTGTCTACGTCTTTTTACTCTTTTCAGTCTCTCTTTGCCGAGACGTTCCATATCCTTATCCATTCTGCATCCTCCTTTCCTCAAATAATTATATTTGTTATATTATGTGATTTTTCTTTCTTTTGATAACAGTATATCATTTTTCGGTCACACAACGGTCACACGGGAATATTTTCTTCCTTTTTACTAATAGACGCACTCTGTATTTATGTATATTTTAGTCAATTTTACCAATTTTTGTAAGTGGCCATAGCCCAAAGCTCACTTTTCCAACCACCTGTTCCTCTGAAACACAGCCTATTGCCGTGTTTCTTGAGTCAAGAGACACACTTCTGTTATCTCCCATTACGAAAATTTTCGACTCCGGAACTTGATAAGGCAAATCAATGTTGCAGTCACCCAGTGACTTTTCTTTCAAATACGGTTCGTCTAGTGCAATGTCATTTACATACACTGTTCCGTCATCGGAGATATTCACCCAGTCACCCGGCATTGCTATTACTCTCTTAACCAGAATTTTATTATTCAAATAAAACGCTATGACATCGCCTGTTTTAAAAGCGTTTCCCTTTGATGCCATAAGTATCTGTCCCTCTTCAAGAGTGGGTGACATCGAGGTTCCCGTCACCTGAAGAATCGGAAGCCACAGATTTGCAACAAGAACCGCTATTGCAGCGACAACTAAAAGAGTTCCTACTGTATTAAACAGAGTTCCCGCAAATTTGCTGTTGTACTTCACCCTGCGAAGCTCCTGCCTTAATGCTTTGATTCCAAGTTCTTCGCTATATCTGTCATAGTCATCTGTCATTATGCTTCGATAACTGTATTTTTCATTTTCATCATTGTGTGTTTTATCATTATATATTTTATCATCAGATTCTGAATCCGTTTTATCGTCCGCATCATCATTTTTCAGTATTTCAAAATCTGCTTTTGCATTCTTTTCACTCTCAAAAGATTGTACTTTTTCAACAATTTTTTTTTCTAAATCAGTATATTCATCATTGTTAATATTATGTAGTTTATCAGAAACTTCTGTTGACTCATCAAATTTTACAACATCTTCCTGTTCATATGTATCTGCATATTCATTGGCAGATTTCTGTCCGGCTACATCAACAGAATCAATCGTTTCCGCTGGATTAGCCGTATCAACAGAATCAGCCATTTCCGTTGTATTATCTGCATTAGTCAAATTAACCTTAGTCGCCGAATCAGATGGGGACATCATCTGGCTCAACAGCATATCAAGCCTGTCTTCGTTGGTCATCGGCTTTGGCTCTGCTTCGTCCAGCTCTGTATCTTTTCCTAAATCTATAATATCAATATCGTTTTTCTTTCCCAAAAATATAGAATCATCTATATCGTTTATGTTTGTAACACTGCTTATATCCTCTACCGGAATATTATCAGCAATTGCTTTCTTATTATATTCAATATCCGACTCGGAATTTGTCGAATTAATGTAGTTAACCGATTTATTCTGATGTCTTTTTTTCTTATATTCAATATATTTTACTGCTACGCGTGCAAGCGAATATATAACTTTTTTATATATTTTCTCAACCATTTTTATATCCATTTCATAACGTTATTCTATTTAAATCCCACAAAATTACTTTTTAGTAAGATTTTTAGAAGCCATAGATATTATGGCTGCAAATTTTTGAATCTCGCCAGTTGCTGATGTCAGCTTTTCTATTGCATCATTTATATCACCGGATTTTGCAACTTCACGCTCCAACGTCGCAATATGTTTTTTTGACTCATCCAGCTCTTTTCTTAAATGTTCAACCTCTTTACTTCTATCTAAAAGCATTTCCAGTAATTCACTTCTGCTTAGTTTCTTTAATTCTTTTGCTTCCATACTTTCACCGCCAACTCTCCCAAAATGCAGACAACCAAAGTGTATAAAATATACCTTCGGTTGTCTTAAATTAACTATATTATAGCGAATTGTCTATACAATTTCAATAGGCAATCGCAATTTTTGTGTGACTTTATTACTATTTTTTATTTTTAACTCTAAAATTCAAATTTCTTTGCAAAATAAGCATCAAGCTCATCAATTGCAATACGTTCCTGCTCCATTGTGTCACGGTCACGTACTGTCACGCAATGGTCTTCCTCTGAGTCGAAATCATATGTCACGCAGAATGGTGTTCCGATTTCATCCTGACGACGATATCTCTTTCCGATTGTTCCTCTGTCATCATACTCACAGTTGTATGTCTTTGAAAGCTGTGCAAATACCTTTTCAGCGCTCTCATTGAGCTTCTTTGACAGTGGAAGCACTCCAATCTTTACAGGTGCAAGTGCTGGATGGAAATGGAATACTGTTCTTACATCAGGTTTCTCCGGTGTACCGATATCCTCTTCGTCATAAGCTGCACAAAGGAAAGCGAGTACTACACGGTCAGCACCGAGTGACGGCTCGATAACGTATGGCAGATATTTCTCATTCTTCTGGTCATCAAAGTATGTAAGATCCTGTCCTGAAACTTCCTGATGACGTCCGAGGTCATAATCTGTACGATCAGCAATGCCCCAAAGCTCGCCCCATCCGAATGGGAATAAGAACTCGATATCTGTAGTTCCCTTTGAATAGAAGGCTAACTCTGCAGGATCATGGTCACGCAGTCTCATCTCATCCTCCTTGATTCCGAGAGAAATGAGCCAGTCACGGCAGAAGCCTCTCCAATACTTAAACCACTCAAGGTCTGTTCCCGGCTCACAGAAGAACTCAAGCTCCATCTGCTCGAACTCACGTGTTCTGAAGGTGAAGTTACCCGGTGTAATCTCGTTACGGAATGACTTACCAACCTGTCCGATACCGAACGGAATCTTTTTACGGGATGTACGCTGTACATTTTTAAAGTTTACAAAGATACCCTGTGCAGTCTCCGGACGAAGATATACTGTATTCTTAGCATCCTCTGTAACACCCTGAAATGTCTTGAACATGAGGTTAAACTGTCTGATATCTGTGAAATTGTGCTTGCCGCATGATGGACACGGAACATTGTGCTCCTTGATGAAATCTACCATCTGCTCGTTTG
>ULRI01056297.1_pt1 | contig 13645 bp, 10 predicted proteins | sample 1955291 | NCBI WGS metagenome assembly ULRI01 (sample SAMEA4835678, study PRJEB28245) | human gut metagenome | biome: gut microbiome; material: fecal sample | place: Denmark | collected 2008
TACCTGTAACACATCATCTGCCTCTGTTATTGACAAAGTAACTTTTCCGTTTGTCAATACATAAATATTATTATAAACAGGCAAAGTCCCGGCAATATAAGTCAACGAATGCTCATCTATATTCCACGACACTTTACCACCATGCACCTTACCAGATTGCCCTAGAAGTTGAACTACCACTCCTTGAGATAAATCAGCAGTAGCATCATTCTTCATCGGATAAGCAACTATTGCCTGAGAAGAAAAGTACGGAGTCACCAGATATTCCTTACATATTTCAGCCACCTGTTTTCCTGCGTTCAAGACTTTATATACATTCGATTTTGCAAACGTCAATTTCGACACATCTATATATTTATGAAGATTTTCCGATTCGGCATGATCAGTTTCATCACCTTTCCAATCGCTAATTTCTCCACTAACTTTGTTCATCAAAATATCCTCAGCAGCTACAAAAGTTATTTCCAGCTCTCTTTGTTTGCCTTCCTGCAAATTCAGAGTTGAAGGTAACAAGCTAATATACTGTTTGCCTTCAACTTCCAGCGTCACATACTGATATCCGGCCATAACCTCTTGCGGTATCAAGATAAGTTCTTTCCCTATCAACTTCTTTTCAGCCTCTATCTGCCATACTCCGGCCGGGATAATAACATTTTCTTCCGAATAATCGGAATAAGACTGCTTCTGAAAATCATATATTGCTTTTGTATAAAAGCCACTAACCGAAAGGTGGGGATCAGCTGCCAATAAATCTTCCACATTGCCACCTTCACCCGGCACAATCGCTATCTTCAGACGAAAAAACTTATGATTATAAGTCAAAGGAATGGCATCTATGCTTGCAGAAACACCGTCTCGGATAGCAACCAAAAAATCTGAACGAGAATAATCAGCAGCAACCTCTTGATTTGTTTCTACTGATACCGACATCGTGCTCTCTCCTATCGCCACTCCCTCTTGCCGATAAGGATAATAGCTCACTAAATTAAGGGTCACTCCGTCATCCGGATAATATACCAACTCATCCGACAGAAACTCGCCTCCGGAAGAACGAACAAAATGAAGATTATCTACATAGCGTTCCTCCTGCATTGTAGTGGAACCCGCAAGTGCGAATAAACCGACTCCTTCTCCTTCTTCAAAACTATTACCGACAATACGAGTATTAGTCAATTCATGTATGTCAGTTACAAACTTCAATGGAATATTTCCATCAGCAATTATCGCTTCATTTTCTTCCGAAATGTGGTTCACACAAGCAGTCAGCAAGATAGAGAAAATAGCAAAAGAACCTATGTTCTTGGGTAAATAATGAAATACTTTCATCTTATTTTTTATTAATTTCCCATTAGAAATCTCTGATAGAACAGAAAGAATGACATAAGAGAAAGTATTAGCTTGCGGTTATGAGATACTATACAACACGTCTGTTGCAACTGTAGAATCTTGATTCCAGCACTTCATTTTGAAATGCAAGGGACGAAAGTATACATTATAATTCAGTTAGAGAATATTTTTATTTGGAAAGTTTTATATTTTTATTTAAATACTAAATAATCAATAACTTACAAAAAACTGATATATGTCAGAGATTTCCTACTTCACCTTATTATATTAGCAATCTGATGATTCTCAAAAAGAATAACCGACCTCTACCCCTGCAATATGCTTACCTCGCGAAGATTCATATTGATAACAATAAAAAGCATCAAGAGACCAGCGCTTAGTTAAATCAATCTCTATTCCGGGACGATACCTTAAACGAGCTGTCCGCCAAAAAGGTGCATCATCCAAACTTTGATAAATTTCAATAGAGAAATAAGGTGAAACAATTCCTTTTTGGGGAGCATATCCCAACTTCAGCCGGGAACGTAAACGAGTTTCTGATTCTCCACGATCAAAAGTCTGCTGAAACCTTTCCCGCAAAGACATTTTGAGCCATTGATAACGAAAACTGGCCGTAGCTCCAATACGATAACGGTGTCTGAACTTCCACCCTATTTCACCTAAGTTCCGATAATGCGTTTCATAACCAATCTCAAATTTCAAAAACGAAAAGGCACGGTAATCACCTCCGACAGAAATTCCCCAACGGTCAATCGCACTCATATCATCTTCCGTTCTCAATTCCAAATCACCGGAAACAGCAAAGCGGGAGTCAATCTTATGATTTACTTTGAATTTAGTCCAGGTTGTGAAATCATTATCTTGTGCGATCATGGCAGAAGTTGTACCAACAACCAACAACACAAACAATAAAACTCTAATAATTATAAATTTGCTACTCATTGATTTTCGGGTTAAAGTTGCAAAGATAACAAATTATCCTCGGCAAAGAAAAACCATGATACTGAAATAATCCTGAAATAGCATTAGAATGTTCTTTTCAAATATACCATGTCCGTCAACAGTTTGCCTTCTTCATAAATCGGATGGTCGTAATTGTCGGTAAAGAAATTCTCTACACGGTGGGAAATGGTAAAACCGCAATGTTCGTAGAAAGATATGGTAGAAGACACATCTCCTGTACCAACCAACATTTCAGTACACTTGTCCAGATAACGCTCGAATAGAAATTCAATTAAACGTTTCCCGTATCCCTGACGTTGAAAAAAAGGAACAGTAGCAATATTCTTGATTTCATAAATGCCTTCCCCTTCACGGGTTACTACACAGGCAGCTTTCAATCCGTTGTCATACAGAACGAACATATCGCCACGTTCCAAATACCGGTCTACCATACTTTCTTGTTCATCAGCCAAGAGTAACAATTCGAGGAATTCTTTCTTATCTGAAATTACTTTCTTTATCTCCATGTTTTTAAATATTGAATAGCTCTCCTCGCAAAGATATAAAAATATCACAGTGCAAACAAAAACACCATATAAATAAGTATATCTTTACAATATGAAAAAGCAAAAACAACCTTGTACTATGTGAAAAATACCATTAAATAAGAGCACCGAAAAATTAAGGAATGGAATTTTTTACGATGCATAATGACAGATGAGGAGTTTACAAATATTAAGTATGAGTGTATAGGGAATATTCATACAACCGCCTATTATTAATCATTTTTTCTATGTTCCAAAATCGTATTCATATTCTCCAAGGCCCACCCTACTAATCCTTCAATATGAGGAATCAGAGTCCCTCCCGTATCCGTCAAGTTATACTCTACACGAGGAGGTACTTCCGCATACACTTTCCGCTCCACCAATCCATCGGATTCGAGTGTACGAAGAGTGACCGTCAACATTCTCTGAGAAACATCTCCTATTGTCTTATGAATGTCGCTAAAACGCATAGTACCATTGGCATTCAAAGTGATAAGCACCAGCATCGACCACTTATCTCCCAAGCGGCTGAGCACATCTCTAACTGGACAATTTCCTGTCGGGTGAAAGTTTTTCATCTTTTAACGTTTTGTATTTAACTGAATTACAACAATAGTTACTTCCATGTAACTTCCTTATTCAGAGGTGCGTTCTTGCTTTTCTCAACAAAGGAAGATACATTTGCATCACAAAAGTAATAAACTTACTAATAATAACTATTGTTTCATTTAAATAATTATGATTATGGCAAAGAAAGTAGCAGTTTTAGCAGTAAATCCGGTAAATGGTTGTGGATTATTCCAATACCTGGAAGCATTTTTTGAAAATGGCATTTCATATAAAGTATTTGCCGTATCGGATACGAAGGAGATTAAAACAAATTCAGGAATCAGTCTGACAACAGATGATGTGATTGCTAATTTGAAAGGACATGAGGATGAGTTTGACGCATTTGTTTTCTCATGCGGAGACGCTGTACCTGTATTTCAGCAGAATGCAGACAAACCTTATAATATAGATCTAATGGAAGTTATCAAAACTTTCGGAGATAAGGGCAAAATAATGATCGGACATTGTGCCGGTGCAATGATGTTTGACTTCACAGGGATAACGAAAGGTAAGAAAGTGGCTGTTCATCCGTTAGCCAAACCGACTATCCAAAACGGAATAGCTACCGATGAAAAATCAGAGATTGACGGTAACTTCTTTACTGCACAGGATGAAAATACTATTTGGACAATGTTACCACAAGTTATTGAAGCACTGAAATAAAGCCAAATGACAGGAATATATAATAATAAATGTAAACAAACAAATTAACTCAACGCAGTCTGTTTATAGAGAAGCGTGTTCCTTTAAAAGAAACAATGCATTTCGCGGTGTGCAACAGGTCGTTCCTTTTAAAGGAATGACCTGTTGATTTAAAAAGCAAAAACGCTTCATATACGATGCTATAAATCAATAAGATAGAATTTTCCGTGACCGATACAGGAATGGGCATTGCTCCTGATAAAGTTAACCAGGTGTTCGACCGTTTTGTAAAGCTGAATACCTTCTCGAAAGGCACAGGCTTAGAGTTGTCTATTTGCAGAAGTATCATCGAACATCTTGGCGGTACTATCGGAGTGATTACCCTATAAGCAGATAGAAGCCATAGAAAAAGCTCCTCAAAAAGAGATTCAAAGTATTACAATCGCAAAAGATAAACTAATAATTCTAATTGCAGAAGACAATGAAAGTAATTACAAACTGTTCGAGTCGATACTAAAATATGATTACCACTTAATACATGCCTGGGATGGACAAGAAGCCGTAAATATGTTCAAGGAATATGGTCCGCAAATTGTATTAATAGATATCATGCAGAAACGCATTATCTTATTGTAAAAGCGAGGCTTAATAATTCAGCCACACCTTGAAAGCCGCTATCTTGTCTTTACTGACTATGATTTTATCTTTAAATGGTGGTAGGACGTGTACAACCGCCTTACCTAAAAAATAGGGTTCGATACGCTGAATGGCATCTACCGAAACAAGTGTCTGGCGATTGGTCCGAAAGAAGACATCAGGATTCAATTGTTCGCAGAGTTTATCCAAAGCAAAGTCCAGAACATATTCTCTATTATTCTTGGTAACTACAAAAGTGAGCTTGTTCTCCGAATAGAAATAGGCAACATCACTTACCGCCAAAGTAAAAAGTTTATTACCGGAAGAAATAAGAAATCGGGTGCGATATTTTTTATTCTCTACCACCGGAAGCTTCTGCATATCAGACAAACTTTCCAACACCTCCAGTATCCGGCTCTCCCGATTAAAATCACGGATATATTTCTCTGTGAGACTCTCGAAACGTTCGATAGTCTGCAATAAACGTTCCTGATGAATCGGTTTCAGCAAATAGTCAATGCTATTCACCGCAAAAGCACGGACAGCGTACTCGTCATAAGCGGTGGTAAAAACAATCATACTATCCGGCCGAGCTTGTTCAATCAACATAAATGAATTACCGTCCGTCAACTGAATATCCAAAAATAAAAGTTCCGGATGAGGATTCACACGAAACCATTCAACGGATTCTTCGATAGTACCGGGCAGAATCATCACCTCCCAATCCGGGCGAAGCGACTGTATCATCTCATGTAGCAAACGTGCCGCCGGCACTTCATCTTCTATTATTGCAGCTTTTATCTTATTCATGAAAGCAAGGGAATTTTTACGGTAAATTTATCAGACTCATTTTCTATCACAATATCCTGATTACAAAGGAGCTTATAACGGGCGGAAAGATTTTTCAGCCCCATTCCCGAAACGACTCCGCATTTTTTTGGCCGAATCGGATTACAGATTATCAGAGTCGGAGGTTCTTCTACATTACACAGCTCGATAACCATTGGTTTCCCCGAATGGATCACATTATGCTTGATTACATTTTCGACCAATAGCTGAAGCGTCAAAGGCGGCATCTTCATCTCTTTCCACTCATCCGGCACATTGTTGTGGACATAAATGCAATCACCCAAACGAACTTGATGAAGAAAAATATATGAATCAAGAAAACCAAGCTCATCCTGCAACGTCACCAATCGCTGATTCTGACACTGGAGAGTATAACGATATACGTCGGAAAGATGTTGTGTGAAGAGTTCTGCATTTTTAGGATTATATCTGATTTCTGAAATCAACGTATTCAAACTATTAAACAGAAAATGGGGGTTTAGCTGGTTTTGAAGAGCTGTATAGCGTGCTATGTTATTTTCTTCCTGCAAAGCAGCCGCCTGTTTCTGCAATTTGAGGGTATGCTGCATAGAACGGTTGGCAAGCAGCAAACCTAAAATCACCAGTTCCACCAACCAAACTAATATCAAGATACGCCACCCGCCATTAGGAAAAACAAAAGGATGTGAAGCACCGACCAAGAATTTGGCAGTTACCAACAATCCATAATTGAGCAGAAAAAACATCAACATCACCATTGTATAAATAAAAATCAGTTTCCAACGACGATGAATATTCACCGAATACTGATTATCTACCCATGTAGTCAGCCGAATAGTAGAATATCCGAGCAAATTGAACGCAAGAATAAAAAACAGAAACATTCCTACCGAATATAACGCATCCGATACTCTATCGGAAAGTTCCGCATAGTTGGCTAGCAGGAAAAAAGAGAAAACGCCTAGCCCTGAAAACAGCGCACTATATGATATACGGTTCAATTTTATATTCATACGATTCTTTTCACACAAAGTTACTGCTTTTTAGCGATAATCATAACTATGGAGCGCTTTTATTAATTCCGAATAATGTCCTTGTGCAGCAGCTTTTGCCTGTACATAGTTCACCTGCGAAGTCTGCCGATAGGTTTGCGCATCAATCACTTCCACCACCGAAACTTTTCCTTCATTGTAGCGTTCTACTGCTTTTGCCTCATTTTCTTCTGCTTTAGCCAGCGAACTTTCACTCAAACGAACACGTTCAATAGCCTGTGACAATGCCTTACGCGCTACACTCACTTCTAATTCCACCCGGTCTACGACTTTATTTAGATTATCTTCCGCCATTCCGATACGAAAGGAAGAAACACGCTTCTCGCTTCTCCGTTTTCCCCATTCAAAAATAGGAACGGACACTTTAGCATAAACAGCGTAGTTTGGGTCTAAATCTTTCTTGAAATTGTATCCGGGAGATGAATAGCTACCTTCTACTCCCACATAGAATTGAGGTTTGAATTGCGAATCATTCAGTTTTTTTGTGCTCTCAGCAATACGAATTTTGTCATAAGCCATTTGTATTTCCGGACGTCCCATCCCGGTAGATAACCACAGAGAATCGCTGACAACTACTATCGGTATCTGCGCATCCAACTCCGTAGGCTGTTCCAGCCGGACACCAATCATTGAGTTTAATGCCATTCTGCCTGTTTCAAAATTACTTTGCGCCTGAAGTAATTGATATTCCGCTTCATTTAACTTCACTTCTGCCATTAACAGGTCCTGTGGGTCAACGAGTCCTACTTCTACCCTTTCTTTTATTGTTTTAACCAAGGCTGCTATCGAATTGCGAAAGTCTTCGGCGACATCAACAATTTCCTGCCGAGCAACGGCACTCCAATACTGAATATCCGTTTGGTAACAAACAGCATCATTCAGTGCTTTCGCCTGATTACCGGCCAAGGCCTGCTGATGTTGCGCCATACGGATGGACTCCAGTACACGCCCTCCCGTATAAACCGGTTGTAAAATAGACAGAGAACCTCCATAGTTTAAATTCTTTCCTTCCACTGTTTTCGACAACCCTATGGAAGGAATATCCAAAGTTAGTTCCATAGGATTTCCGGTGTATTGAAAACTGGCAGCACCGGAAAGTTTCGGTTTCAAATCGGCACGTGCAGATTTCTCTACTTCCATACTGGCAGCGATATTCTTTTCCGCTGCTTTCAAATCGTGATTATAGTCCAATGCCATAGTCCGATATTTCTCCAGCAATGTGCTTTGTTGTGCAAGAACCGGCAAAGACAAAAAGACGAAAGTACAAAACAACAGGCTAAATATTCCTTTTCTCATCTTCATTTTCCTTTTACTTTATAAAACATGGAATATAAGGCGGGGGTGACAAAAAGCGTTAATCCCGTAGCAAATGTCAATCCGAAAATTATAGTAACAGCCATTCCCCCGAAAGCAACATCAAACAACAATGGCACCATACCGAAAATCGTTGTTGTAGCAGCCATTAATACAGGACGGGTTCGGGAAACAGTAGCCTCAACAATGGATGTATATAAATCAATACCACTCCGATGTTGAACATTTATCTCATCAATCAGCACAATTACATTTTTGATTATCATCCCAAGCAAACCTAACCAGCCGGCTATCGGAAAGAATCCAAAATCAAACCCTGTCAGCAACATACCAACAGCAATTCCTATCAAAGACAAAGGCAGAATGCAAAGAATGATGACCGGCTCGCGGAAATTGCCGAACAAGGCCACCAAAATGACTATCAATGCAAGAAATGCCAACGGAAAATATTTCGCAATAGCCTGCATCGCCTCCCCTTGATCTTTATATTGAGAATCCCAAAAGAAGGTGTATCCTTCCGGTAAGTGGATTTTCTCTATTTCTTTCCGTATTTCTCCATGTACCTCGGACATGGTGTAGCCCGGTTTCACCCCACACATGGCAGCCATTGAAAGTTGCCGGTTATATGTCCGTACCTGAGGAAATTCCCAACTTCTTTCTATTCGTTCCGTGACCTGCGAAAGCGGAGCCGATCTTTCTCCATTCCAAATTGAGAAATCTCCCAATGCATTGACATCAGTAATATCCACATCGCCTGATTTCAACAAAACGGGTACCTTTTTCTCATCATCCCGGTAGATACCAACAGGCAGACCGTCATTGATTGATTTCACTGACTGCATCATCGAAGCCTTGGTGATACCTAATGCACCCGCCTTCACAGGATCATAAACCGGGCGAATTACCAACGACATATTTCCCCATTCATTACGTGCATCCGCTACTTTGGGATTTCGTCGCATCACTTCAATAGCTTGTCCCACCAATGAATCAAGTACAGCAGGGTCCGGGCCAAGAAAACGGGCTTCAATGACGGCCTCCGTCAAAGGACTCAATTCAAACTTATTCACTTTAATCAGAGGTTCGGGATATTTCAGCGAAATCGAATCTTGTAACCGGGTATGCAACTGACGGGAAAGTTCTGACGTTTTACATTTTACCAATATTTGTGCATAATTGGACTGAGGTCCAAAAGATACATTAGACAAGTAATAACGTGGCGGAGTTCTTCCTATATAAGTAGATACTATTTCCGTTTCCTCCTGCCCACGGATATATTCCGACATTTCCATTACCTGACGGTCCGTTTCTTCTATTTTTGTCCCTTCGGGTAACCATACATCCAATGTGAAGTACTGTTTATCCAACGCCGGCATAAACACCTTGGGAATAAACTTGAAACTCCAAGCCGCTAGCAACATCATCACAACCATGCATCCTATTGTTGCATACCGATGACAAATCACCCACCTCAATGCTGCACGAAACTTATCATAATATTTACCTGCAAAAAGAGCATCCTTTAGTTCGTCGGGTCTTGGCCGACGAACAAACTCCTGAATGAAGAAAGGAGTCTGCGTCAGCGCAAAGACCCAACTGAACATCAGCGAAACGCCGATAACTACAACTAAGGATGACAACAACTCACCGGTTATATGCGGTGAATAATATATAGGTAAAAAAGTTAAAATTGCGATAATTGTTGCCGCTAATAACGGTAATGCAGTTGAGGAACAAGCTCGCATTATGGCCACTCGCTTGCGCATCCCCCGTTGCATATTGACTAATGCCGAATCGGATACTACAATAGCATTATCCACCAGCATTCCCATTGCAATAATAATTGCAGCCAGTGACATACGCTGCAAAGCTATCCCTTGAGCCAACATCACAATCAGCGTTGCAAAAATGGAAAAGACCAGACCACTACCTATCAGGATACCATTTTTGAATCCGATAAAAAACAACAGAATGGCAACTACCGTCACAACGGAAATTATCAAATTCCAGATAAAACCTTGATTTGCCACAGCCGACTCGTAACCTTGGTCGTAAATTGTCTGTAACTCAAAGCCTTCGGGCATTGTCTCCGAAAATTGCTCAATTTTACCTTTTACAGCTTCCGCCATATTTACGACATTCCCAGTCGGTACGGTAGATATGGCAATACCCACCGCGGGACTCCCATTAATCCGCATTTTATTGCTCGGAGGCGTCTGATAACTTTCCTTAATCTCTGCAATATCCGCCAATCGAAAATGCTCTCCCGTACGTGATACGATAGTCAAATTCCGGATATCATCCAAAGAATAAAAATTTCCGGTAGATTCAATCCGTATTCTGTTTACACCCGCATCAATACCTCCTGCATCTACTACTCTGTTTTGGGCCTCGAAAGCACGGGAAATATCCGAAGGAGTAATACCGCTTCGCGCCATGACGGAAGGGGTGAGAATAACATCAATCGTCGGAGGTTGTACACCATAAATTTCGACCTTGGCTACGTCCTTTACTTTCAACAGTTCGTTTTTAATGAGTTTTGCCTGATCTTCCAGTTCCCGATACGAATATCCTTCACCAGTCAGCCCATAAAAGACACCCAACACATCGCCAAAGTCATCGTTTACTACGGACGGACCTGCGTCAGCCGGTAGCTTAGATTGTACATCATTAACCTTCCGACGGAGTTTATCCCACAGTTGCTGCATTTCATCCGCACGAATTTCCTTCTTCACATAAACCGTTATCTTGGAAAGTCCTGCCCGGTTTTCTGTTTTAAGATAATACAATTCACCTAAAGACTGTATGGATTCTTCCAGCACATCAGTCACTTGTGATTGTACCTCGGAAGGAGAAGCACCCGGATATGGAGTTAATACCAATGCCTGTTTTATAGTGAACGGAGCATCTTCCAACTTTCCCATTTTGACATAGGAAAGTAGTCCTCCTCCTAAGACTAATAGTAAGAGCAGAATAGTCACCGACCTTTTCTGCAAGAAATATTTCACAAACTTCATACTTCCAAATTTACTTTTGAGCAGTGACCGGCATTCCTTGTTTCTGAGCCATGATTTCTACAGATGTTCCTTCTGAAAGGAAACGCAATTTACTGACAGCTACCGTTTCTCCAGCCTGTAATCCACCTTTCACTTCCACTTTCCCATTCGGAAGTAATTCACCTAAAACAATCTTTCTTTTCGAGACTTTTCCGGCAGCATTATCTACCGTCCAGACATAATCTCCTTCAGTAGGACGATGATTGAGAGCAGTTTGCGGTATGGTTATCATGGATGTCGTTGAAGGAGAAGGAAGATCAAGCAAAACCTTTCCGGAAACGCCCGCCGGCCATTCACCCTGTTTATTGGGTAATAATGCCGTCATCAGGAAAGACAGGTTATTCCGGGTAGTACTTTTGGAAATTTCTACCACTTTCGCCGGATATACAACATCAGAACCTATATCAAAGCGCACACCTACTTCTTTGATTTCTCCGGCCTGAAGTGCAATATCCTGTGTGACATAAGCTTCTATCTTTAATTGAGTAATATCAATAAAGGAGATAACAGGTTGAGTCGCTTTCACATCCTGATATTTCTCGATATACACTTCCCCGACATATCCGTCAAAAGGTGCAATCAACTGCGTATCATGTAACTCATTTGTCGCTGTCTCAAAAGCAGTCTTAGCAGAAGTATAATCCGCACGTGCTTTTTCATAAGCGCTGGCAGATAAATTATTTTTCTCATACAACACTCTTATCCGTTCAAATTCCGCTTTTGCCTGATTATAGATAGCCTCTGCACGTTCTTTACGGATACGGAAATCACGAGAGTCTATTTCAGCAATGATATCCCCACGCTGATAATAGTTACCGGCATATACCTCAAAACGGTCAATAGGACCGCCTACCCGAAAAGATAGTTCCGTCTCCTTGAATGGTTTCGAAATAAACGAAAACTCACGTTCCGAGGAAGGAACCGACATTTCTACTTCTGCCACTTTTATCCGTATTGATTCATCAGTCCTCTTTTCTTCTGTTCCGCACGACGCAAACAGGCAGATAAAAAGCATACACATTGAATAATTAGTCGTTGTCATTCTATTCTACATTAGTTATATTATCAACGGTACGAAAATAGAGGAAACAAAGAAAAGCGCCCAACTTTAAATTTCCGAAACCGAAAAAGGAAAGGCTCAAACGGAAAAAGAAAAGATGAAAATCTGAGCCTTTTATACTACTTATGTGTTTCCTTACTATCTTTGCAGTTCAAACAAATATTACTAATCTCATTTATGACCGAAGAAAAAATACATAACGACCGTTCCGGTAGCTGGTGGGCATTAAGTCCGTTGTTCGTGTTCCTCTGCCTCTATCTGGTAACTTCCATTCTCGTCAACGACTTCTACAAGGTACCTATCACTGTCGCTTTTCTTGTTTCTTCCTGCTACGCGATTGCTATCACGCGCGGCTTGACACTGGACCAGCGGATTTACCAATTCTCCGTAGGAGCTGCCAATAAGAATATCCTCCTGATGATATGGATATTCATTCTCGCCGGTGCCTTTGCGCAAAGTGCCAAACAAATGGGTGCTATTGATGCCACCGTCAACCTGACTCTGCATATTCTTCCCGACAATCTGCTGTTAGCAGGAATATTTATAGCCGCCTGCTTCATCTCCCTATCCATAGGAACCAGTGTAGGAACAATCGTTGCCCTCACTCCTGTTGCCGTAGGACTAGCCGAAAAGACAGAGATTGCTCTCCCATTCATGGTGGCAGTTGTTGTCGGAGGGTCTTTTTTCGGAGATAATTTATCGTTTATCTCCGACACTACAATCGCCTCAACAAAAACTCAGGAATGTGTGATGCGTGATAAGTTCAGGGTAAATTCCCTGATTGTCGTCCCGGCAGCTATTATCGTGCTGGGTATTTATGTTTTCCACGGATTGTCCATCACTGCTCCCACCCAAGTACAGACTATCGAATGGATAAAAGTTATACCTTATATAATAGTATTGGGAACAGCCGTTGCCGGAATGAACGTTATGCTCGTATTAATCATAGGTATCCTGACAAGTGGTATTATCGGTATTACTACCGGAAGTATTGATGTGTTCGACTGGTTCGGAGCTATGGGAACAGGCATTACGGGCATGGGCGAACTGATAATCATTACTTTACTGGCCGGAGGAATGCTTGAAACAATCCGCTACAATGGTGGTATTGACTTTATTATCCAGAAACTAACCCTCCACGTCAACGGAAAGCGGGGAGCGGAACTAAGTATTGCCGCTTTAGTAAGTATCGCCAACTTATGTACCGCCAACAACACAATAGCCATCATTACAACAGGACCGATAGCCAAAGACATTGCGCAGAAATTCCACCTTGACCGGCGAAAGACCGCAAGTATCCTCGACACTTTCTCCTGTCTGATACAAGGAATTATCCCATACGGAGCACAAATGCTGATTGCTGCCGGATTAGCCAATATCTCTCCTATCAGTATCATCGGCAATCTTTATTATCCGTTTACAATGGGAGCTTGCGCCCTGCTCGCTATCTTATTCCGTTATCCGAAACGGTATTCATAAAGAAAAAGAACAGAAATATTTGTCAATCAAAAGAAAAGCCGTATCTTTGCGCCCGCTATTACGAGTTAGTAGCATAATTCAAATCATTAATTAAAAACAATTATTAAAAATGGCAACTAGAATCAGATTGCA
>ULRI01022222.1_pt1 | contig 13617 bp, 18 predicted proteins | sample 1955291 | NCBI WGS metagenome assembly ULRI01 (sample SAMEA4835678, study PRJEB28245) | human gut metagenome | biome: gut microbiome; material: fecal sample | place: Denmark | collected 2008
AGCACCGAAATAAAATCTCACTAAATAATTTGCATATATTATTTATTTTGCTTACATTTGTACCTGTTGAGAATATCTACAGTTCTTATCTCTCCAGAGATTCATACCATAAAGTTGATGTACAGGCTTTGGAGATGAATAGGGTAGTAGTTCCAAATAGGAATGAGGTAACCCCTATACAAAAACTGTCTTAGTTATAAGGAGTGGTAGCCTACCAATGTAGATGAGAAAAGGTTGAGGGTAAAAGGCTCTTGGGGTAAACCGCCCACTATGAAATTCTAAGATAAGGGGATATAGTAATATATCCTCTAATGGATTTAAAAAAAAATTAACAAATCCATAAGGGATAACTATACCCTAAAAGAAATAAAGTAAAATATAAAATAAAGGAAAAGTAACATGAAAGAAATCATTGTAGGAAGTAATGATAGCAGATCATATTTACCTTCATCAGGCATGCTATCCAAACTATGGCATTCTCTATTCTCTAGAACCCAATCCAAGAATATTTTCGAACAATTGGAGACCTATATTAACGGAATTAAAATATCCTGTTTTGATTTAGTAATAAGCTTTAATCAAAAGACATTAAAGTGGGAATTTTCCAATAAGAGATTTAGATATAAATCTAATTATACATTATTTGATATACTTGATCTCCTACAAAAGGAAAACGTATATATTAGATTAAATCTAGGGAAAGTATCTTACATAGAAGATAATGAAGGATTTATACAGCTATGTAAATATTTGGAGAAAAATTATCCTAAAATTAGATTCTTCGGAGGATATAGGATAAAAGATGGTAAGCAGCTCTATAAATTTGATTCAGATATAGTGGATTCAGATATACACTTATGGATAGCTTCTTCAATGAAAGATTCTAAATGGTATGAGAAGGTACTTCCGAAATTGTACTCCAGAAGAAAGAATAAAGAAAATTATTTAAAGGTAAAACCAGGAATAAACTTGTTCGATTTTGTATAAAATTCATAATCAATTATAATGTATAAAATACAAGAAAAATTAGATGAGATAATAAAGAACCAAGAGATCCTTAATAAAATTCAAGTGGCTATTTATGATCTATTACTAAGGATAGAAAGTAAAATGCCATCTGGGGAAAAGAGTTCTTAAGAAATTATTTAGTGGATATAGCTGGAACTATAACAGCAGAATTAGGATTAGTCGATATATTGAATGAGATAAAGAAAGGATAAGAAAACTTATGAAAAAATTAATTATCGAGTGTAATGGAAATATAGTTAAAGTTAATTTGACTGTAAACAATACATCAATTATAGATTCTTATAAGATAAAATCAGTGAACGATATGATGGATATCTTAGATAAGATAAGAGAATCTAGTAAAGAATTTTATGCAATACACCATAGAGGTATTATTGGAATGATAAATGAATGGAGAGCTCATAATCTCCTTTATAATTTGCATATAAAGAGAGATAGAACAGGAACTGTTGATCTTAATAAAGATCAGAGTATATGGGCGAAAATAGCTTATGCTATATTATCTTTCCTATATTTTTAACATAAAATAACAAGAAATTATTTGTATATTTAAATAAATATGTCTACCTTTGTAGACACATAAATGATATAACTATTATGTATGAAGATATACTATTAACTCCTTTAGATTCCTCAAGAAAAGGAGAAGTAAACAGTACTCAGGATTTATTTATCTCCTTCTTGAATAAATTGGAAGGATGGAAAACTAAATGTAAAAACCTTCATTGGGCTGCTCCCAAGAAAAACATTCATGTATATCTGGATAAGTTCCTAGATATTTTAGGAGATTATCAAGATGGATTGGCTGAAGGTTATATGGGAATTCTAGGAAAGATGCAACCTAATGTGATAAAGGGAATACCAAGTGATACATTGAATGCTATGGATTTCATAGAAGAGGTAAAAGTAGATACTTTATCATTTTATGATAAAATTCCCCAAGAAACTATATATAAAGGTATAACATCTGAATGTGAGACTTTTATCCAAAATATTAATAAGTATAAGTACTTGTTTGGTTTATGTGATATTAGACCTTATTAATGTGTTGCTCCCTTCTTCTAACGACTAGGAAATCAGTTTTGTATTCTGAGAATAAAGGTTTGAATCCTTTAGGGAGCTCTAAGTTTTTATTAGTTTACTAAGGCAATGGAAGTGAGAAATGTAATGAGTGTATTCATTGGGAATACAGTGAGAGAAGTTATTAACTTTGCTAACAATAATTCTATATCTAGAGAAGATATAGTTTCAATAATGAAAGACAAAGACCAGATATATCTTATTTATTATAGACATATCCCAATTTAAAAGAAAGCTAATATGGAGAAGCAGGAAGTAGTAGAAAGAGAACTAATGCCTCAAGAAGAGTTTGAGAAATACATAAAAGATAACAGTGGATTGAAAACTTTTGAAGCTGTTGGAAGATATAAATCTGTAAGGAGAGCTATTAAAAGAAATCATGTAACTGGAGAAGGATTTCTCATTCCAAGAAGACCTTTCAATAATAGAGCTAATACTAGTAAAAAGAAAAAAGCTCATAGTAGAAGTGTGAACGAATACAAGAAGAATATTTATGGACAACTTATTAAATACTACAAAAGAGAAGCTCAGTAAAGAAGACTATGAGAAGATTCCAGTAGCCTATTGTAGAAACTGTCTATCTTTAAATATCATGAAGATAGATGATGATCCAGAACTTGACTATTGTGATGAATGTGGAAGCACATCTGTCTTAGTAACAAATATAGATAAATGGAGAGAATTATATAAAGAGAAATACGGGAAACATTTAATATAAATAGTATAATGGAAGAGAATGTAAAAGATACAGCAGTAAAAGAGAATGCAAAAATGAGTTATGAGCAGTTAGAGAATGTAGCACATCAATTGAGTGAGCAAGTTAGACAATTGTATGCAAAACTTCAAGAATCTAATCTAGAGAATATGTTCAAGAGATTAGATTACCTCTTTAAGGTAATTGAAAATGCTCATGCATTTAATGAGGAATTCGTTTCTAAATGTACTTCAGAAATAGAGTCTTTAATGACTCTTCCTGACAATGAAGATGAACCTAAAGAAGATTCAGGCCAATCCGAAAATTAAATATATGAATAGGAAAGCTAATAATGTTATTAGAATTCCTACTTCACTAGATGGTAAATTTTTTGAGTACTGGTTTAAGTTTCTTAGACCTTTCCATAATTTAACAGACAGAGAAATAGATGTTATTGCATGTTTTGTAAAACATAGATATGAGCTCAGTAAAGTTATCAAAGATAATGACATACTTGATAAAGTTACTATGAGTGAAGATACTAAAAGAAAAGTGAGAGAAGAGTGTAATATAACTCTTCCTCATTTTCAAGTAATTATGGGAAAGCTAAGGAAGAACAAGGTAATAATAAATGGTAGAATAAATCCTAGATTCATACCTAATATAGAGGAAGGATGTAATGCTTTTCATTTATTGTTATATTTTGAATTAAAATGAGGTATGAAGACATTTTGAATAAAGTTGCTATAGATTTAGGTATCCCAATTGAAGTAGTAAAACTAGCCTATAAATCTTATTGGGAGTTCATAAGGCAAACTATTCAATCCTTACCATTGAAGGATAATCTAAGTGAAGAGGAATTCTCTAAATTAAGAACTAACTTTAATATTCCAAGCCTGGGAAAACTATCTTGTACATTCGATAGAATGACTAGGATGAAAAAGAGATTCGAATATATAAGTAAATTAAGAAAGAAAGATAAATATGATTAAAGTAAAAAAGATACGTCCTATGTTCACTACATTAGTGACTACCATGAATAAGTATGAGAATGATGTAAAAACCTCTACTGGCCTAATAGATACAAGTAGACAAAAAGGGACTCTAAAAGAATATCAGACAGTACTTGCTGTAGGAGACTCAGTAAGAGGAATTAATGTAGGAGATATTGTATGTATAAATCCTTCTAGATTTGCAGTTAAAAAACATAAGGAGGGATCTTTAAAAGATGGTATTGTTACTGATAATCCAGTTGTAACCTTCAATTTTGACATAATCGAACTGGATAATAAGCAATGTTTACTACTTCAAGACAGAGACATTGATTTTGTAATTGAAGATTATGAGGAAATTCCAGATGTGGCTCCTTCAAATATAATCATACCTAGGAAAAAGAAAATTCTTTCCTAAATTCAGGAAGGCCAGTCAGTTAGTTGGCTGGCCTTTCTTTTATTTTTTTTTTTCTTTAATTTTCTTTATTTATGAGTATAGAAGATATTATAGAGTCTTTGAATAGGTACATACGTCTAGAAAGAAATGAACAAGGGATCTCTGTTAACAGCCATCTGGTTTTGCAAAGAATTGTAGAGCCTAATTCGACATTTAAATCATATAAGAAGTATGAATGGATAGTGTGGCTCATTGACAATGATTCTAAATATAAAATTGTCATAGTTTCTCTTACAGAAAAAGTTCTGAAAGATCAAGAAGAGGGAATAAATAAGAGATTATGTAATTCTTTATTAGAAGCTCTTTTTAGATTTATAAGAACTGAGGATTACAATCAAATAGTAAATGGTAATTATAAGGGAGGAAGTCTATGAGGTTATTAAAATATGAAGGATTTAAATTGACATTTGAACCGGAGTTACTTACCATAAAAGTCTTTAAGAAGCTTCATCAGAGAGATAAAACCAAAGATAAAAGTAAATTTTTACAGGAGTTAGGGTATATATATTTTTTTGTAGATCCTAGATCTGATTTTCAAATATATACTGATGAAGAGGAGAGACATAAAAAGATATTAGAAGGTATAGGAGTTTCTGACACTTGGAAGATAGATAAAGATTTACAAGAAGCTATAGATTATTATGCTAAATTCAAACCGATATCAGCTCTGTTATTAGATGATACTAGAGCTATGATTAATGGATACAGAAGCAAGTTAAGAGCTTTAACAGCTACTATGGCTGATCTGGATGTGAAAGAAACAAAAGATGTAGGAAGTATAATAAAGCAAATACCTTCTCTAGTAAAAGATTTAGATGAAGCTGAAAAGGCAATTACTAAGGAAATTGCTTCAAATGATAGAGTAAGAGGTAGTGTAGAAAAATCCATGTATGAAGATCTTATACTGTAGCATATTTTATTATGGATGAAGAAGTATTAATACAAACTAATGAATATCAAACTCCTATAACCAGAGAACTTTTATCTAAATATCCAGATGAAGTGGTAGAGCAATTTATGGACTTCATTTCTACAGTTCCTTTTATTCAGAATCTTATTTCTCCTTCTAGACCAAAAATAGAAGATTTACCCAGAGATAAGTATAATAGAGCTATTATAGATATAACTAACCCACCAATATATAAAGATGCAGATTATTTCAGGCAATCTGCATTGTATTTTCTAAAAGAAGGGGTATATACAAAACTTATACCTAATCCTAATCCTAATAGTGAGTATAGAAGATTCTGGGATAGAGAAATAGATAGATGCTATAATGGTCTTCTAAGGGAATCTGATGGAATGTGGATTCCAGGATATTTATATTGGTTCCTCAATTATTGTCCAATGATGATAAATGAATATCAGAAGGGCAAAAAGAAAGCTATAAGAAAGGAGGGATTCGGGCTATTCTTTGAAGGAATTTGGCTACGGTATCTATACCTTAATGACGCCAGAGAAGAAGGCCATCATGCTGCAGAGCTTGCTAAGAGAGGTTGTAGTAAAAGTTACTCATTGGCATCTATAATGTCAAAAAATTTGATAATAGGGGAGTCTGTGGAAACTCAAAGAAGAAATATTACAGTTCTCACAGCATACCAAAAGGAGTATCTTAGAGATGATAAGGATGGAACTTTAAGTAAGTTTGTTCCTACTTTATCTCACTTGTCAAAATACACTCCATTTCCTAGACTAATGATTAAACAGTCATCTAATGAGATGACCTGGCAAATGGGATATAAGGATGAGTATGGGAAACTTCAAGGGTCACTAAATATGGTTATGGGGGTATCTGCTAAAGATGACTCCGATAAGTTAAGAGGAAAGAGAGGTTGGATATTATTTGAAGAGTTTGGTAACTTTAGTGGACTACTGGAGCTTTACGATGTTACTAGAAAATCAGTAGAAGATGGTGATTTTACTTTCTCTCTAATGTATCTTGTGGGTACAGCCAACAATAAAGAATCTAATTTCCAGTCTGCTAAAACTTTATTATATGCCCCCAGTTCTTATAATATAAAAGAAGTAAAAAATGTATATGATAAGAAAGGTCAAGGAAAAGATTGCTTCGCATATTTCTTTCCGGCTTACTTAAATAGAGCAGGATGCTTTAATGAAGATGGAATATCGGATGTAGTAATGGCCCTATTACAAATATTGAATAATAGATATAAAGCAAAATATGGGGCTGATCCAACCTCAGTATTAAGAGTAATAGCAGAAGATCCTATTACTCCTGCAGAAGCTATTATAAAGGTAAAAGATGCTTATTTTAATGTACAAGCTCTTAATGAGAGAGCTTCTCAATTGGATAAAAATCCTAGCCTATATAATGATATATATGTTGGTGAATTATATATTGATGGAGAAGGAGAAGTAAAATTCAGACCAACTGATAGTACTCCTATACGGAGTTATCCAGTTGATAATGATACTAAGGGAGCATTGGAGATATATGCTATGCCTGAAAAGGACAAATCTGGTAAAGTATTCAATAACAGGTATATTATAGGAGTAGACCCTGTTGATAATGATGTAGCTGAATCCTCTTCATTATACTCATGCTTTGTATTCGATTTATTTACTGATACCATAGTAGCTGAGTTTACTGGAAGAAATCCTTTTGCTGATGATAATTTTGAGATAACAAGATTATTATGTTTGTTCTATAATGCAAGATGTTTGTATGAGAGTAATAAGAAAGGAATATATGCATATTTTAAAGTTAAAAGAAGTGTTCATCTTTTAGCTGAAACTCCAGAGTATCTTAGAGACAAACAACTTATAAAGTACAGTAATGTTGGATCTAATGCATATGGAGTAAATGCCAGTTCTGCTATTAATAATTATGCTAATTCTTTATTAAGAGATTGGTTTAATAAATTAGTTCAGATATCAATAGAAAAAGAAGATGGAACTTATGATCAAGTAAGTGTTCCTGTAATACATACTTTAAAAACAAGAGCTTTAATAGAAGAGGCTATACAATTTAATCCTGAAATCAATGTAGATAGAATAAGAGCTATGGGAATGGTTATGATATATAGACAAGAATATATTATAAGATATGGTGATAATATGAATGCTGAGTCTAGAGAAAAATATGATGAGGACGATTTAAGTAATGATCCCTACTTTAGAAATAACTACGATCTTAGATTTGGCAGTAAATTTAGCTAAAAAGAATGTTAGGAATTAATAAACTACTTATATTATTGTTTTAGAAAGCAGTTTCACGTAACTTTGTAAAGAATAAAATGAATCAAATATGTCTGAATTAATAAATTTACCTCCACAGCAATTACCATTCTCCAAGAAGAATAAGAAGTGGAGAAAGGCACATCTTGATTGGGCTGACTCTAAAACTTTCTTCAACTATAGTCTTGTAAGAAAATCTGTAATTCATAAAAAGATCAATTATGACCTTTTGAATGGAAAACTTCATATGTCAGATATAGAATTAATGTTGAACCCTGATAGTATAAAGGCTGGATTTGTTCCAGATAGGATTCAGCATTATCCTATTATGAATAGCAAATTAAATGTGTTAAGAGGTGAAGAATCTAGAAGAGTCTTTGATTATAGAGTAATTGTAACTAATCCAAATGCTATCTCTGAAATAGAGAATAATAAGAAGGAAGAGCTATTACAGAACCTACAGAAACTAATGGCTGATACATCTAAATCTGAGGAAGAATTTAACCAAGAATTAGAAAAACTTAATGATTATTATACCTATGAGTGGCAAGACATGCGGGAGATAAGGGGGAATGCTATTCTTAATCACTATGTTAAAGAATATAATATCCCATTATTATTCAATAATGGCTTCATGGATGCAGTCACTGTAGGTGAAGAAATATATCAATGTGATATTGTTGGGGGAGAGCCTGTAATAGAAAGACTTAATCCTTTAAAGGTTAGAATATTCAAATCAGGTTATTCTAATAAAATAGAAGATGCTGATATAATTATAATAGAGGATTATTGGAGCCCTGGTAGAGTTATAGATACATATCATGATGTCTTAAGTAAAAAAGATATTGAATATATAGAGAATATCCCTGACCATATTGGTCAAGCATCTATTGATTCAATGGATAATATAGATGAAAGATTTGGATATGTAAATAACCATATGGTAGGAGAAGAGATAAGTACAGATGGGTTCTATTTTGACCCCTTTAATCTATTCTCAGATTCTATCTCAAATTCTTTACTCCCTTACGATCTAGCAGGCAATATTAAAGTGCTAAGAATGTATTGGAAATCTAGAAGGAGAATAAAGAAGGTTAAATCCTATGATCCAGAGACTGGGGAAGAAGTTTATAATTTCTTTCCTGAAACTTACATTATAGATAAGGATAATGGAGAGGAGGAGCAAATATTTTACATAAACGAAGCTTGGGAAGGTACTAAGATAGGAACTGATATTTATGTAAATATGAGACCTAGAGTAGTACAATATAATAGATTATCTAATTCATCTAGATGTCATTTCGGTATTATAGGAAGTATATATAATCTTAATGATAGTAGGCCATTTTCTTTAGTCGATATGATGAAGAGATATAATTATTTCTATGATGTTATTCATGATAGACTGAATAAGATAATGGCTAGAAACTGGGGAAAACTATTAAGATTAGATCTCGCCAAAATTCCGAAGAAATGGGATATAGAAAAATGGATGTATTATGCCAAAGTTAATGGTATAGCAGTTGAAGATAGCTTCAAAGAAGGTAATATAGGAGCTGCTAGTGGAAAACTTGCAGGAGCTCTTAATAATTCCTCTTCTGGAGTAATAGATGCTGAGTTTGGAAATTCTATTCAATCACAGATTAACCTTCTTGAGTTTATCAAGATGGAGATGTCTGAGGTGGTTGGGATTACTAGACAAAGAGAAGGACAAATAAGTAATAGAGAGACAGTAGGAGGAGTGGAAAGAGCTACCTTACAATCTTCTCATATAACTGAATGGTTGTTTGTTGTACATGATGATGTAAAGAGACGAGTATTAGAGTGTTTTCTGGAAACAGCTAAGATAGCTTTTAAGGGAAGAAGTAAAAAGTTCCAATATATTTTATCAGATAATTCCATGAGAATTATGGATATAGATGGGGATGAATTTGCAGAAGCTGACTATGGTTTAGTTGTTGACAATAGCCAAGGTACTCAAGAATTAGCACAGAAACTGGACATGTTAGCACAAGCTGCTTTACAAAATCAAGCATTATCATTCTCTACAATCATGAGATTATATAATTCTAGTTCTTTAGCTGAAAAGCAGAGATTAGTAGAGAGAGATGAACAAGCTATACAAGCAAGAAATGCCCAAGCTCAACAGCAACAATTACAGACTCAGCAACAAATAGTCCAATTAGAGAATGAACAGAGATTAGCTGAGATGCAGCAGAAAGAACAAGCTAATATAAGGGATAATGAAACTAAAATCATTGTGGCTCAGATACAGGCTAATAGTAAGGAAGATGGAATAAGTGAGCCTGAAACTGATGATGATAGAGCTAATTTAAGAGAGAAAATTAGGGAGTTCGATGAAAAAATGAGATTAGAAAAGGAGAAACTCTCCTTTGAGAGAGAGAAGCATTCAGATGATGTAAGAATAAAAGAGAAGTCTTTAAAAAAGAATAAGAATACTAACTCTAATAAATGAATAAGATGGTAAGAGTCAAGGATATAATTATTTCAGAGTCTGCTCCGAATGATCCAAAAGTTGGATGGATAACCATTAGTAATGGAAAGCCTGTACTTAGATTCAATATAAATGGAGTATGGAAGGATATGACGGAAAAGACTGATAACCCAGGAGAGGATGTAGATAATTATTATAGAATATTAGTAGATCCGGCTGGAGGTCTTTGGTTGCTGTCCATATATGGAGATGCAGATTTGAACAATGATGAGCAGACTACTGATATGACCGTAGTTTGTTTCAGTACTGAAGAATCCTTAATGAGATGGAGATTTGTTGCCGGATACACTGTTGGTCAGTATAAGGCATTAACTGGAGAAACTATTTCAAATGAAATTGATTTTGATGATAAGCATCAATTTCCATTATATATTGACTCAGATTTAATTAGTCCAGCAAAATATGGTCAATTAGAAGACACAGATACTTTAACAGAGATACTCCAAAGGTTATGGGGTAATTGTGGGGAAGGAACTGTAAGACAGTTTACAGACGGCTATGGAAACATATACAATGTATCTAAAGTAACAGATAGTAATACTGTTTCAGTAATTAAGTATTTTCCAGAAGAACAATGGGTAACCTTTTTATTTGGGTCTAATGTGAGCTTCTCTGATAATGCTGCTATAATAGCAGCTATGAATGGAGGGAGCACAGTTACTATAGATTTAGCAGATATACAATCTATTATATCTTCTACTAGATATGGAAATACAGATAATTCTAATGTTACCCTTTATCCTAATCAGACAGTATGGTGTTCTGCAGCTACAGAAGCATTAAATGTTACCATCAATACAGATGGTAGGGAAAAAAGTAGTGTGATGTCAGGAGTAAGTTATTTGGCTTGTAAACCTGATGTTAAGACTATAAATCTTACAGCTGGAGCCAATATCAGTATATTTCCAAGTGGTCCCTTGAGCTTAACAGGCAGTGGAAACAAATTAGTACAATTTACCTTCGTAAAAACAAGTGAAGGAATTGCTTATGAGGTTTATGTTAGTAAATTAGGAGAAGATTTTTAAGATTATGGGAGTGATAAGAAAATTAAAAGATAAAGAACTGGTTGGAGGAACCCAAGATGAAGAAGTTTATCCTGTAACAAGTACACAATCAGTTTATAATAGTCAGAATAAGACATTGGATCAGCTGTTAGCTCTTAATCTTCCAATAAATATTTCTGTCAATTATTCTGCCAATTATTCTGCCAATTATTCTGCCACTGCATACTCTCTTCAAGAGGCTATAAGTGCAGTTCCCTTATATGATAGAAGGATTGGATTTGTAGGGACATTTTTATCTAAGGATTTGACTCCGAATAAGTGGGTAACCATACAGTATAATGGTGTATCTGTAGATAGTGGTGCTTGGGTTAACCCTGATAATTGGGTCCAAATGTTATCTGAATTAGACATAGTTCAGTCTAGTGGGGAATCTGAAGATAAAGTAATGAGCCAGAAAGCTGTTAAGAAGTTTGTAGAAGGATATAGTGACTCTAAGGTAGTATATGATATCTCCTTATTTGATGCACTATCTTTTGGAGATAAGGTTAGTGATGCTTTTGTGCCTATATCTGGTGGATTTGAAGGTATGTCTAAGTTTCCTTCTATAGGGGATAGGGTAGCTAACGTAGCTTATGGTTCTATCCAAGGAGTGGTAATATTCTCTGGGATAGAACTAAGAACAGGCAGAAAAGTGGTAATATATACGAGTTATGGAGGAGTAAATACTATATATATCAATAACAACTCTGTCTCTAATATATCCAGAACTCATGTATATAATTTTGCCTTATTAAAGACTATTAACGGTGATAGCATGTCTTCAGAACTTAGAGCTGCATTTATACCAGTGGGGGGTAATGAATTAATTCCTCCTAGAGCTGGAGATGTAGCTGTTTCAGCCGGATCCTCTGAAAGTGCCGTATTTGTTTCAGTTACCTATGATGATAGTGCCTATACCATTCATTATATAGTAAATGATGAGCATAGGATGATAAAAGCATCTTCCGATTGGAAGATACAGGACTATACTGTATATAGCTTACCGGAGTTAAAGTACTCAATAGAAGCTATGACTGCTACATTACCTTTATCTAATTTTTTATTACTAGAAACTGGAGCCTCACAAGTAGATGTTGCTAAAGCACTAAATATGAGTGCTAGCTCTACTAGTGGTAGGATATCTGCTTCATTAATCAGATTAAGTGCCATTCCTATAATTGATCTAGTATCTAGTAATACTGATACTAGTGAGAATAGAATAAAGTGCAATATAAGTGAACTTACTGAGACCATAGGTACTTCAGCTAAAACCTTGCATAGAATATCCTTTACTTATATGAATAAATCATATGATTATGACTTCTATGCAAAAGATAATAATGAATACACTGTTAGAGTTACAGTGGGCGGATTAAATGTGGAGACCCTGTCATTTGTTAATATTCAGGCTCTGAATGGTTCTTCTAATGTCAATACTATAAAAACTGCTTTAAAAATAGATAGTTCAAAATCCATTAAGTCTAGACTGGAAGAGCTATCAAAATGTACAGTAGTATTAACGGATGATGATGCAAGTGACAATTTTGAGGATAGAACTTATGTAAATTTATATAAAAGTAGAAGGAGTATAAGTTCTACTTCATATGCAGGTGTAGCTATGACCTATATGAGTTCGGATTATATACAAACTACTTTCTTCTATAATCCAACTCCGGAAGAGGGAGATTTAGATTATTCAAAAATACATAGAGAGGTCTATTTATTGGGTGAACCTTCAATTGACTAATATTATGAATGTTAGACATGATGATGATTTTAAAATTTCTGTAAATTTTGTTGGAGAGGATGGCACTCCATTAAATAACTCTGAGGTAAAGTTTAACTTTGTTTATCAAGATTGCGAAGGTAATAAATATGAAGCATCTTTCGATGGAACAACCAGATTGAATAATGTAGTCAAAGATGATCGTGTTGTAATTATATTTAATGCTAACACGTTTCAGAGAGGCCAACTATCTGTAACAAGGAGATACCAAGTGGATGATAGTGATTTTAATGATGGGGTATGGAACTACAGTTCTCCTCAAGGTAGTGAATTAATAAATGTGATTATAATATAATTAGATATGCAAGATTCCTGTATTACAGTACAAGAAAAAGTAGTAGTTCCGGCTATTGTTCAAGAAGTACAAAGACAATATAAATTAGACCCATTATGGGATAGTCTCGAAGAAACTCCAAAAAACCATATACAGATGATTGTATATAAGGGGAGAGATGAAGATTATGATGTGTCTTTTTGGTTTTATGACCAAAATATACGTGTAGATTGGGGTGATGGTATTATTGAAGATTTTGTAAATAGTAAAGCTGGATTAAGTAGGGTAAATCATAAATTTGTTGATGGAAGTGGTAAGTTAGATAGTAATGGTGAAAGATTTTGGTTTGTAGATATTACTATCATTAAAGATAATATTACTTACAATGAAATTAACTTATCAAACTATAATAATAATCAAGATTATAGTAAATCCATTATAAAAGCAGTATCAATAAATAGGGAGGGTTTATATACACAATTAAATTGTGTATATAGAAATGGACAATATCCCCCCATATGTAGAATATATAAGAGTTCATGGTAAACA